>Ga0208642_1000192_pt1 | contig 32975 bp, 33 predicted proteins | sample ETN02SmetaG_4_FD_185790 | JGI IMG/M metagenome (GOLD analysis project Ga0208642, IMG submission 185790) | Marine microbial and viral communities from oxygen minimum zone, Eastern Pacific Ocean - ETNP2014F10-02SV251 (SPAdes) (version 2) | ecosystem: Environmental > Aquatic > Marine > Oceanic ...
GTAAGAAACCCCGTCCAGTTCGCCGGTGCCACGCTTGATTGCGCGATCGATGGTATCGCGGGTCATATTGGCGGCGAGCGCCTTGTCTGCCGCCGCACGCAGTCTCGCATTGGCCGTCACATCACCACCTCCGGCTCGGGCTGCCACCGTGATCTCACGGATCAACTTGGTAAAGAGTTTGCCTCGCCTGGCGTCCTGCGCCGCTTTGCGAAATTTGATGTTGGCCCATTTACTGTGTCCAGCCATACCTTGCGCGTCTCTCCTGGTAGTGCCGTGGACCCCACGGCCCACTGTCCATTACACCAGTTCTGCGGCTACCTGTTCCAGCCCAGCACGGTTGGTCCATGACCAGACGCTGTCAACTGCCTGCGCCAGGTCCAGCCAGCGGCTCCGGTTGTGCTCAGCGGGATCCAGACGCACCTCGCAGGGTGCCGGCAACTCCAGCGAGAACAGGTGCTCCACATTGTCAACGATGCCAGGCCCGTACAGGTAACGGTACTCGGGCAGAATGTGAAAACTGCGGGCCAGGTGCCAGTCGCGCCAGCCCCCCTCTGAACTGATGCCGGTTTCCTCAAAAAGTTCGCGCCGCGCGGCCTGTGCCGGCATCTCGTCTGGCCATTCCAGACTGCCGGTGACCGACTGCCAGAATACCGGCCACGCCCGCTCGAGCAGCAACGTTTGGCAGTCGTGAGTGTAGACCACGACCAAAACCGATTCCGGCCGCTTGAACTGCTCTGGCGGCGCCAGTGCTGCAGCGCTCACCCCGGGTCGGAGCCAGCAGTGGCTTGGGCTGCGCGGATACGGATACCCAGATCGCGCAACTGTTCGGCATCCACCCCGCTTGGCGATTCAGTCAGTAGACATGATGCTTTCTGGGTCTTGGGAAAAGTGATCACGTCACGGATCGACTCCTCACCCGCCATTATTGCGATGATGCGATCCAGGCCGAAAGCAATACCACCGTGCGGCGGTGCCCCATAACGTAACGCCTCGAGCAAGAACCCGAACTTTGTCGCGGCTTCCTCCCCATCGATGCCAAGCACCTTGAATACCTGCTGCTGTACATGAGAGCGGTGTATACGTATAGAGCCGCCACCGATCTCGGCACCGTTCAACACCATGTCATAGGCTCGCGACAACACTGCACCGGGGTCGGTCTCAAGTAGCGCGATGTCGTCTTCTCCGGGCGCGGTAAAGGGATGGTGCAGTGACTGCCAGCGGCCACTATCGGGCGCCTTTTCAAAGAGCGGGAAATCCACTATCCAGGCAGGCCGCCAGCCGGACTCGACCAGTTCGAGGTCGTACCCCAGACGCACTCGCAATGCGCCGAGCGCATCGTTCACTACTCGCTCGGTATCAGCGCCAAAAAAGAGCAGGTCCCCATTCATCGCGTCGACCCGATTCAACAGTTGCGCGACCACCTCCTCGGGCAGAAACTTGAGGATCGGCGATTGCAGCCCCGCGCCGCCTGCAGCCAGGTCGTTGACCTTAATATAGGCCAGGCCACCTGCACCGAACTGCCGCACGTAATCGGTGTAGTTGTCGATCTGTTGGCGACTAAGCGCACAGCCACCCGGCAGCCGCAGCACGGCTACTCGGCTGCCTGCCGCGGCAGCGGGTCCGGCGAACACCTTGAACTCGACCCCGGCCATCAGGTCATCCACGTCCACCAGTTCCAGCGGGATGCGCAGGTCCGGTCGGTCAGTGCCAAACCGGCTGACGCTCTCAAGGTAGGTCAGCCGGGGGAAGGGGTCGGGCAGTTCAATATCCAGTACCGAGGAGAAAATCGCGCGCACCAGCTCTTCCATTACCAGGATGATCTCACCCTCATCGATGAAGGACATCTCGATATCGAGCTGGGTGAACTCGGGCTGGCGATCAGCCCGCAGATCCTCGTCGCGGAAACAACGGGCGATCTGGTAATAGCGCTCGAACCCGGCCACCATCAGCAACTGTTTGAACAGCTGCGGCGACTGTGGCAAGGCAAAGAACTGTCCCGGGTGGACCCGGCTCGGCACTAGGTAATCACGTGCACCTTCCGGAGTCGAGCGCGTCAGTACCGGGGTCTCCAACTCCACGAAATCCCGCTCTTCTAGGAACCGGCGCATCGCACGCACTACCGCATGACGCAGGCGCAGGTTGTACTGCATGCGCTCGCTGCGTAGATCCAGGTAGCGGTAACGTAGGCGCACGGCTTCACCCGTGTCCTCGTCTTCCATCTGGAAGGGTAGCGGGTCGCTGCTGTTGAGGACTGTGAGTTCGAGTCCCAGAACCTCGACTGTGCCAGTTCCAAGGTCCGGGTTATCAGTACCGGCGGGCCGGTGTCGCACCCTGCCAGTGGCCTGCAGCACGTATTCGTTGCGGACTGTTTCGGCAAGCGCGAATTGCACAGGGCGATCTGGATCGAACACGACCTGCACCAGTCCGCTACGGTCGCGCAGATCAATAAAGATCACCCCACCATGGTCGCGGCGGCGCTGCACCCAGCCGCACAGACGCACTTCCCGCTCGATGAGCGACTCATCAACATCTCCACACAGGCAGGTTCGCAGGCTTGATGTCACGATGGGTGTTCCTGGCGGCGACCTGCGTCAGTCGCGGCCGAAATTCCAGTCAGGCCGAATCCGAGGTACTCGAGCCAGTGGACGCACCACCCTTGTTCGCGCCACCGGACTGTTTGTCGCTGCCACTTTCGGACTTTGCCGGAGTTGATTTGTCGGTAGACACAGCATCCTTACTGCCATCCTTGCCATCTGCCTTGCTCTTGGTATCCGCCTTGTCCTTGTCCTTGTCTTTATCCTTGCCGGAATGTTTGAAGTCGGTTTCGTACCAACCAGTGCCCTTAAGCCGGAAAGCTGCTGCCGACACCTGCTTATGCAGCGATGCCTCACCGCATTCGGGGCAGTAGACCAGAGGTTCATCGGCGATTTTCTGCAGTACCTCCAGGTGATGACTGCACTGATCGCATTGATACTCGTATATGGGCATAGCTAGGGCATCGAGCAGGGTCAGGATTAGCGCCGGGCGCGACGATTCGCGGCGGCGTGGGCGCACAACGCTCAATTATACCTGCTGGCGCCGTCTTCCTTCACCAGCAAAGCGGGTAGATCGGCAGCGAGCCCCCTGTGCCTGCGCCCGTACCGGACTGCCCGAGGGGCGAGCGAGCGGCAAACCAGACTGGCTTAGCCTGGGCCCTGGGGCGCCTACTCGACCTGTTTGCTAAAGAGTCGCACTTGCGCACCCGAGAGCATGGCGGCAAGTTGGTGCCGAATCAGCCACAGGCACACCAGTGACGGGATGACCATCACCGCTGTGATGACGAAAAACGTGCTCCAGTCCCCCCCCAGCCAGTCAACCAGCGCACCAGAGGATGAGGCAAACAGGGTTCTACCGGCAGTGCCGATCGAGGCGAGCAGCGCATACTGGGTGGCCGTATAGGTCCGGTCTACCAACATCGATATAAAGGCGACGAAGGTTACGGTAGCAAACGCTCCGGCGAGATCATCCAGCAGCACCGCCACGGCAAAAAGAGGCTCGGACTTGCCTACCCAGGCGAGCAACGCAAACAGCAGGTTAGTGAGTGCCATCAGTATCCCGGAGGCAAACATGGCCCGTACCAACCCCATGCGGATGGCGAATAAACCTCCCAGCAGCGTGAACACAACCGTGGTGATCCAGCCAATGCCTTTAGAGTACAGCGCGATGTCGGACTTAGAGAAGCCAATCTCTTTGTAGAAGATGATGGACATCCGCCCGAGAAAGGCTTCACCGATCTTGAACAGGAAAATGAAACCGAGCACCGCGAGCGCGATGGCCAGGCCGTTGCGTCGGAAAAAGCTCATCAGTGGGCCAACCACGGTGCCGACTAGCCAAGCGCCGGCCTGCGCGAAGACACCGGAGATGCCGAGCTTCGAGGCGATCAGTTCCTCGGTGCGGGCCTGGGCCGCGATCCGTCCGGCAGACTGCGGCTCCGGCACGAACATCAGGCCGATATTGCAGGCGATAATGACGATGCCCAATACCAGGAAGGTGACCTGCCAGTAGTCGGCCACACCAGCATCCTGGAAGGCCTGGGCGGTCTTGAGTGCAACCACCCCGCCCAGTTTGTAGCCGGTCCACCAACCGACCACCGCGGTCGCCGCACCGGCCGCCATGGCCCGGCCCTCGGCCTCGCCGATCTGCTCGATCCGCAGCGCATCGATGGTTATGTCCTGGGTGGCCGAGGCGATGGCGATCACCAAACCAATGGCGATCACACCGGCGAGGTTGGCCACCGGATCAATCAAGCTCCACAGGGCCAGGCACAGCAGGATCAACAACTGCAGGGTGATAATCCAGGATCGGCGATGACCCAGCCGCGGCGTCAGCCACGGCACCCGGATACGATCAATTAGCGGGGCCCAGAGAAAATTGATTGCGTACACACCGAAGATGAGGCCAGCCCAGCCGATGGTGCTGCGGCTCAGGCCATCCTCCTTCAGCCACAGACTGAGACTGCTGCCGATCAGGACCCAGGGAAAGCCGCTGATGATCCCGAGCAGCAGAATGCGAACCATGCGTCGTTCGAGGTAAACCGAAAAGGTCTGCGCTAATGTCTGGCTGCTGCCCTGCTTTGCGCTGTCGGTCATCATCCCCTCCTGCCCGTCAGGGCGGGATACATTATCCTGGCCACCTGGCCAGATGTTCCCGCACGCTCAGCCCTTGAGCCAGCGTTCACTAACCCGGTAGTCAATAATAAGCGGAGCATGGTCGGAAAAACGCTCGGCTTTGTAGATGGATGTTTCGCGGGCCCGCGCGGTAATGGTCGGAGTAGCCACCTGGTAGTCGATGCGCCAGCCCACGTTCTTGGCCCAGGCCTGGCCCCGGTTGGACCACCATGTGTACTGATCCTCCCCGGGCTCCAGGCGGCGGAACACGTCGACCAGCCCACCATCATTGAACAGCCAGTCCATCCAGGCCCGCTCATCCGGTAGAAATCCCGAGTTCTTCTGGTTGCCGCGCCAGTTTTTTAGGTCGATCTTGCGGTGTGCGATGTTGATGTCGCCACAGATGATGTACTCGCGGCCATTGCTAACAAGATCCCGGATCAGCGGTTTCATGCGCGCCATAATGTCGTACTTGAAGTTCAAGCGCTCGTCACTGCTGGTGCCGGAGGGCATATACAGCGACACGACACTGAGGCGGCCGTAGTCCACCTGCACCCAGCGCCCCTCACTGTCAAAATCCTTCCAGCCCAGACCTTGCTGTACCCGGTCCGGTTGGCGTCGGCAATAAATCGCAACACCACTGTAGCCCTTGCGCTCGGCATCGACGTAGGCCGTGGCATAACCTTCTGGGTAGAACTGCGGGTCCTTGCGCTTTTCCGGCTGGGCGCGGGTTTCCTGCAGGCAGACAAAATCAGCGTCCTGTGTGCCCAGCCATTCGAAAAAACCCTTGCGCGCCGCCGCTCGTATACCATTGACGTTAAGGGTTATGATTCTCACCCGTGAACTCCTCCCAGGACATCCTGTAACCCGCTGTGATGCAAGACCCCGAACACGCGTTCCTTGAGTTCGCTATCAACAGTGGCGTATTGCGCTTCGGAGAGTTTACCCTCAAATCCGGTAGGGTCAGTCCGTACTTCTTCAATGTGGGGCTGCTCAATACCGGCCAGACACTTTCGAGCCTTGCCCGCTTCTACGCGAGTGCCCTGAACAATGCCGAGCCAGAGCCCTTTATGCTGTTCGGTCCGGCCTACAAGGGCATCCCGCTGGCCGCCGCCACAGCCACTGCACTTGCCGAACATCATGGCCGCAACACGGGCTTTGCCTTTAACCGCAAGGAGCCCAAAGACCATGGCGAGGGTGGGCAACTGGTCGGTGCAGAACTTACCGGCAGCGTAGTCATCATCGATGATGTCATCACCGCGGGCACTTCAGTGCGCGAGTCAGTCGAGATCATCTGTAATGCGGGTGCTACACCGGTTGCAGTAATGATAGCGCTCGACCGCGAGGAGAAAATGACTGAAGATGGTCACTCGGCCATCACGGTAGTGCGCGAGCAATGGAATTTGCGGGTACATGCGCTGGCCCGCCTCAGCAACTTGCTCGAATACCTCGCAACCAGCCCGGACCTCAGCCACCACCTGCCCGCACTCGAGAACTACCAGCGTCGCTACAGTTGAGGGCTGAAATAAAGAGCAAAAGCCGGTGCGGCGAATCTTCTCTGTGCGAAAAACAAACTGGAACGGCAACTTTAGTGATTTGTCTTGGCTTCAAGCTTGATGGCCACGGCCCTGGTGCCGAAAACCAGCTACTCCGAGGATGATATTTTTTTCGCCATCAGCGCATGCCGGTCCGCGGCCGGCAACGTGCCGACGCGCTCGGCCGCCTGGTAGAAGCCCTTCAAGTCTCTGCCAGTCTGTTCGAATAACTGCGCGAAGGCCGGTACCCACTTGAAGTAAGCGCCGATCGTTGCCAGTTGCGCATTGTTGAGCGGCTGATCGAACCAGGCATCCCAACCGCCGGCAAGGTCCTGGCGCACCAGCTCCTGATAAGCGACCTGCAACTCTTCCAATAAGACAGCCTTGTGCGCACGCATCTGCTCTATGGGCATCTTTTTGCCATAGAGTGCATCCAGGCGGCGGCGAAAATCGAGTACCAGGCCGATCACCGCGTCAAGACGCCCCCGCGCCTCAAGGTAAGCGGGAATATCGGCTTCACGGCCGCTCGCCAACAACCAGCGGCGCGTACCCTCACGCTCGACAAAGGTCGCGAAAGATTCATTAAAGGTAGTGTCGTCCTCAATGTACAGGTGCTCGTGAGCCAGTTCGTGGAAGATCAGCCCGGCAAGATCCGTATCCGCAAACGCCAGCACAGAGCTCAGGACCGGGTCGGCAAACCATCCCAGTGTCGAGTACGCAGCCACCGGCCCGACGTAGGTCTCAAAACCCTTTGCCCGCAGCTTCTCGGCAAAGACCAGAGCATTCTTGCGGGCAAAGTAACCACGGTAGCCAAGGCACCCGATCACGGGAAAGCAGAATACCTTTGGCTCTATCGAGAACTCAGGCGCCGCAAATACGTTCCATAGGACGAAATCGCGGTCGATCTTCGTATAGCGCCGGTAACTGTGATCGGCCGGCAACAACAGAGATTCGCCGGCAAAACGCCGGATGTTATCCACCAGCGCGAGCCGCTCGCGGGTAAGCGCCGGAACATCGGGGTCGTCCATCATCACGGCCAGTGGTCGACTGTGCCATAGCAGCGACGACTGACCCAGCGCCGCTTGCCCGTAGTAGCGCACGCTCTCGCAGCCCGCCAGCATCAACATGGCCAACAGCACTGCCCCGCCTAACAACCAGCGCCCTCGCACCTGCGATACCGGCCAGATTTGCAAACACCTCTCGAGCACCGGTGTCATGGTATTGAGTTTAATAAACCTATCAGACCAGTACGCTTTCCCACGCTCGACTCAGGGCAGCACAACTGGAGGGGAGGCGCGCCGGGTCACTGATTCAAGGACCGGAGATTGAACAATAGCGTTCAGATTGCCAGGCCGGCGCGACGGCCCTCGTAAATAACGAAGGGGGCCTGACGTGGCCCTGCACTGTCACCGATATTGAGAATTTGCAGGTCGGAGCCTGTCAGTTCCCGGGCAAGGGTATCCTCAGCTCGGTTTGTGGTTGCGAAAACCAATGAGTCCGCCCCGATCAACTGCGTACTGCCATCAAGGAAGGACAGCACTTCTGCGCCTTCACGAGTCCAGCATGTGACCGCGGATTCGAGTACGAAACGCACGCCGAGTTTCCTGAGCCGTTGGCGCAGCGGATAATCCGCTGCGGTACGCTGCAGCTCCTTTCCAACCAGGGGGTCAGGGGTGACCAGCGTCACCTGGTGACCGTCCTCGGCGAGTTTCCAGGCAGTGCCGCAACCTTTCCAGTTGCCTCCCTCATCGACTATCAGCACGCGTTTTCCAGGCCGGCCACGACGCGCCATCACGTCTTCTGCAGAAAAGTAACTGCCGAGTTCTATGCCTGGCAGCCTCTCGACGTGGGGCAATGCTTTCTGGAAGCCAGTATCAGGGGGGCTGGAGCCGGTGGCCAACACGGTGACCTCAGCAGCGTGGGTCCGGATCTCATCTGCCGCCATGAACGTATTGCACCGCACCTCGACCCCGACCGCATCCAGTTGCCGTGCATACCAATCGAGCAGGTCGAGAATCTGCGCCCGGCGAGGCTGCAGGCCGGCCAGGCGAAACTGTCCGCCCAGATGCTCTGAAGCCTCCGTCAGGGTCACCTGGTGTCCCCGTTCCGCCGCAACCCGCGCCGCTTCCAGCCCGGCCGGTCCGCCGCCGACTACCAGCACCTGTTTCGGCGAATCGGTGTTAACAAAACGATCGCCACCCCATTCAGATTCCCGGCCGGCTGAAGGATTGACCAAGCAAGATATCCAGTAGTCACGGTAGCGGCGGCCCCAACACATCTGGTTGCAGGAGAGGCAGGGGCGGATATCGCCGGCGCGGCCCTGGCTAGCCTTGTTTGCCAGGTGCGGATCGGCAATTTGTCCGCGGACTATCGACACCAGGTCGGTCTGTTTCGCCGCCAACACCGCCTCGGCGTTTTCCGGGGTACGCACATGGCTTTCCATGATCACCAGGGCATGGCTGACCGTACCCTTAAGAATCTCGGCAAGTTCTCCGCCGAGTCGTTCCGGATAGAGAAAAGTCGGCATCAACTTGTAGAAATCGAAATAGCTGCCGGTACCGCAACTGACGTAGTCGATAAGCTGGTCACGGTCATGCAGGGCGATGATTTCGGCCAGGGCTTCACGTTGCAGGGCAACTTCGACATCCGGTTCGTCGCTGACCGAAACCCCAACGATGAAATCCTCTCCGCAGAGACGGCGTATACGCGTGATGATCTCTCGCGAAAAGCGCATGCGGTTTTCCAGCGAGCCTCCCCAGCGGTCGTCACGACGATTGGACCATGGCGTCCAGAACTGGTCGACAATTCCGTGGTAAGCAGCCCAGACTTCGACCCCGTCGAAACCAGCTTCGTAGCAGCGGCGCGCTGCCTGCACGAAACCCTCGATGGTTTCCTCGATTTGTACCTCGCTCATCGCATGACTACCGTCGGAATCGTGGTAGCTCGGCAACCCAGAGGGCGACCAATTGGCATGGTAGGAATTGTCCGAGTCACCGTGCTGGCCAACGTGGTAAAGCTGCTGCAGTACCAGCGCGCCCTCAGCATGGACGGCATCGGTGATCTTCCGGAAGTGAGGAATGACTTCGTCGCTACTGTGCCGGAAGTTCCCGCGCGTCAATACCGCCGCCGGATGTACCGGCACCGGTTCGATGATCAGCATCGCCGACCCGCCCATGGCCCGTTCCCGGTAGTAGCCCAGGTGCCGGTCGCCGGGTAGCCCCTGCTCCGCCATGTTGGCGGTGTGCGCACCGAAAACGATGCGATTGCGCAGCGTGTGGCCCCGCAGATCGATCGGGGTAAAAAGGCGGGAAAAATGCTGATTAGCGTTCATACCGTAATGCAGAGTCGCAGGGCATCATAGACAGCAGCATGGATGTTGCGGGAAGAGACTGCATCGCCAATACGGAAAAGCGCGAATGCACCCTGCGGGTTGCTGCAGATTTCCTGGCGGCGGCCCTGCAGCAATGCTGGATAGTCCATTTCCCCAAGGTTGCGGCTTGTCGGCTTGAGCTCAAAGTAGAGGTCATCCAGGGGTAACGTACCGTGTTCCACAAATACCTGGTCAACGGTCCGTTCTTCGATCCGGTCCGAGTAGTCGGAACCAACCAGGCCGATCAGTCGGTTGCCGGCGCGCCGCACCGACCGCAGCCGCTTGTTGATGCTGATGTGCACTGCAGCCCGGTCGAAAACTTCCGCGTAGGCCACGTGATTGAGCCCACCGATGTCTGCCGCGAAGAAGCGTTCCGGGGTAACGATTTCAAGCTCACACCCCGAATCAGCGATCCATTCCGCGGCGGCAAGCCCCGGATGGGCCGCGTTGTCGTCGTAGAGCAGCGCTGTCCCCAGGGGCTTGACGCTGCCGTCGAGCACGTCCCAACCGCTGTGAACCAGTTCGGCCCCCTCTACGTTACCGGTATTCGGCAATCCGCCGGTGGCAATAATGACGAGGTCTGGATTCTCTGCCAGCACATCGGTTTTTCCAGCCAGGCGGCTACAGATGATGTTGACTCCCCCCTTTTCACACATGGCGACGCGCCAGTCGATGATTCCTAACAGTTCCCGGCGCCGAGGCACCCGCGCTGCCAGACGGACCTGACCGCCGGGCTGTTCCGCCGCCTCGAAAACAGTCACCTGGTGGCCGCGCTCTGCCAACACCCGGGCGGCCTCCAGCCCGGCAGGTCCGGCGCCGACGACCACGGCTTTCAGCCCCGGGTCAGGGCTTTTCTCAATCTGGTGCGACATGGTCTCTTCCCGCCCGGTCGCCGGATTGTGAACACAGAGTGTTTCATGGCCCTCGTAGATCCGGTCGAGGCAGTAGGTAGCACCTACGCAGGGGCGGATTTCGTCTTCACGGTTCTCGCGAATTTTGTTGACGATGTGCGGGTCGGCAATATGGGCGCGCGTCATGCCCACCATGTCGAGCTTACCTTCGGCAACCGCATGACGCGCCGTGGCAACATCCTGGATTCGTGCAGCATGGAGGATCGGAATGCTCAACTCGCTACGCACCTGGCCGCAGAAATCGAGGTGGGGTGAAGAGGCCATGCCCTGGATTGGAATTACCCGGGAAAGCGCAGCGTCGGATTCGATGTGGCCACGGATCAGGTTGAGAAAATCGACCTTGCCACTCTGGACCAGGCGGCGTGCGATTTCGACGCCCTCCTCCCTGGACAACCCCAGTTTCCAGTCCTCATCAGCCACCATACGCAAACCAACAATGAATTCCTCCCCGACCCGTTCCCGGATAGCCTCCAATACCCGCCAGGTGAAGCGCAACCGATCATCCAGAGAACCGCCCCAGGCATCCTTGCGGTGGTTGGTCGCCGGAGACCAGAAGCCGTCGAGCAGGTGGCCGTAAGCCTCGATCTCGATACCGTCAAGTCCGCCCGCCTGCATCCTTTCCGCCGCGGTGCCGTAATCACCGATGATGCGCTCCAGGTCCCAGTCCTCAGCCTCCTTGGGAAACGCCCGGTGGGCGGGCTCGCGTACCGGCGACGGGGCCAGCACCGGTAACCAGTCGCCCTTGTTCCAGTTGGTTCGGCGCCCGAGGTGGGTGATCTGCATCATCACTGCTGCACCATGTGCATGACAGGCCTCCACCAGCTCCTTGAGCCAGGGCACGATTTCGTCGCGGTAAGCGTGAAGGTTGCCAAAGGCTTGCGGACTATCTGGCGAAACGACTGCAGAACCGGCCGTCATCGTGAGCGCCAGTCCCCCTTTGGCTTTTTCCGCGTGATAGAGCCGGTAACGGGCTTTGGGCAGGCCCCCCTCGGAATACGCCGGCTCGTGGGCGGTCGACATGATCCGATTACGTAACTGCAGGTGCTTTATCCGGTAAGGTTGTAACAGCGGGTCCTGGTTCATGCTTGGTTTCAGTATGCGTTAGATCGAGATTCAGCAACAAAGTTTAAAGACAGTCCTGTGATGTCATTGCCGGACTCTTAACCAAGAAAAACGGCTCAAAATCCCTGGGTACGGATCAGAGCACGACACGGGCTGCTGTGCAAACATTAATCAAGCCAACTGTCATCCTAAGTCAAAAGAAGGCACAGGAGGACCAGCCGCTCCCTCGATCCGAGGGACACAGAGCCGTATAGGCGCCAGCATCACTGGTCACGGGAAATTCAGAACCCCGGCTACGGCCCCTTTTTTTGCAAACGGCTATGCGGAGTCCCGACAATAGCCTGTAGGCCGACTGCTTGACGGTAGATCGCAGGGGTGCCAGCAGGCCAGGAATAGGCACTTTGTGCGGCCGATCTGACATTTGAGCAGCGCCCCCAGGCCGGCCTGTGAGTCTTTTACAGGGGAGCGCTGTCGTCGGTACAACGCCCAGCATAGAATTGCCTTTGATTTTTTATCAAAACGATGAATTCACCTCTTAAGCCATGAGCGACCCTGCAGAACACCTAGATTGCTACTTGGTCGGCGGGGCAGTGCGCGACGCACTACTCGATGCCCCGGCGGGTGACCGTGACTGGGTAGTGGTGGGTGCGAGCGCCGCGCAGATGACCAAACTTGGGTTCAAACCGGTGGGTCGCGATTTCCCCGTTTTTCTGCATCCGCACAGCAAAGAGGAATATGCACTCGCCCGACGCGAGCGTAAGACCGGGCCTGGATACACCGGCTTCGTCACCGAAACACCGGTGGATGTCACATTGGAGGAAGACCTCCTACGGCGCGACCTCACCATCAACGCCATGGCGAAAAACACCAATGGCGAACTGATTGACCCGCATGGCGGCGCCGCTGATCTGAAGCAGCGGGTTTTGCGACATGTGTCGCCGGCCTTCATCGAGGATCCTCTGCGGGTACTGCGGGTCGCCCGCTTTGCCGCCCGCTTCAAGCCACAAGGCTTCAGTGTGGCCCCCGAGACCCTGCAACTGATGAAGCAGATCGTGGAAAGCGGCGAGACCGACGCCCTGGTCGCCGAGCGCACCTGGCAGGAGACCCAGCAAGCGCTTGCCGGGCCAGCCCCAGCCGAGTTCCTGAGCGTGCTGCGCCAGTGTGGCGCGCTGGCCCGGGTTTTCCCCGAGATCGACGCGCTATTCGGCGTACCCCAGCCCGCGGTTTACCACCCGGAAGGTGACGCCGGCTGCCACACTCTGCTAGTACTGGAGAGCGCCGCGCGCCTGTCATCGGACACGCGTGTGCGTTTTGCGGCGCTGGTGCATGATCTTGGCAAAGGTACGACTCCAGCGGAAGCCTGGCCGCGGCACATCGCCCACGAGCAGCGTGGGGTTGATCTAGTAAAGGCTCTGTGTGATCGCCTGCGGGTGCCCCAGGACCACCGCACCGTGGCCATTGCAGTGACGGGCCAGCACTTGCTCATGCATCGGCTGCAGGAGTTGCGGCCCGAGACTGTACTCAAATTACTGCGCAAGCTTGATGTCCTGCGCAACCCTGCACGCCTGGCTCCATTCGTTCTCGCCTGCCAAGCCGATGCCCACGGCCGCGGCACCGCACCGAGCGAGCCCTACCCTGTGGGTAAGTTGCTCAAGCAGTACTGCGAGGCCGCGCGCAGTATCGATCTTACAGACCTTGCAGGCTCCCCACTGACCGATAAGGCTCGGGGCAAGGAGGCGGACCAGCGACGCCTCACGGCCATCCGCGCAGTGCGAAAAGCCTGGGCCAATGGCAACCGTGCCTGATTCATTACCAGAAAATAGCGAACAAGAACGCCCCCAGTAAAAGGCGATAGAGCACGAAAGGCAACATGCCGGTGCGCTCGATGAAGCGTAGAAAGAGCGCGATCACAGCCAGTGCGCTTGCGAACGCCATCACTATGCTCAGTGTGAACGCGACCCAGTTGACCGGCCCGGCACTGCTGCCGAGTTCTATACCCTTCAGCACACCGGCGGCGAGAATGACGGGCACCGACAGCAGGAACGAAAAGCGCGCGGCCCCCTTGCGGCCAAGGCCCAGGGCCAGACCGGCTGTCATAGTAATGCCTGAACGTGAAACACCGGGAATGAGGGCGAGCGCCTGCGCGATGCCGATGACCAGGGCATCCCTGGCGGTGAGCTCTCCAAGTTGGCGCTGACCGCGCACGCGCCAGTCGGCCCACCACAGGAACAACGCAAACACCACGGTTGTGGCAGCAATCACCAGTGGGTTGCGTAGAATCTGCTCAACCACATCGTTCAGCAACGCGCCCACCAGAACCGCCGGCACCGTCGCTAGAATCAACAGCCAACCCAAGCGGCTTGCGGGCGTGGCTCCAGCTGGACCCCACTGGCTCAACCAACCGGTCACGATGCCGGCGATATCACGGCGCAGGCAGATGGCCACTGCCAACAGCGTACCCACGTGCACCGCCACGTCAAAAGCCAGGCCCTGGTCCGGCCAACCCAGCAGTTCCGGCACCAACACCAGGTGCGCGGCACTCGAAATTGGCAAAAACTCCGTGACCCCCTGGACCAGGGCCAGCCACAATGCCTGGGCCGATTCAATCACAGGCTGTGGGTCCGGTCGCTCAGGGCAAAGCCAACGAGCGGTTCCCCGATACCCCGCCCCAACGCCAGCACTTTACACAACTCACCCATCTCGGTCGGCATCGTCAACACCTTTACTTCCCGGGCTGCAGCCAGACGCGTGCGCTCATCCTTCCCCTGCGGCACCAGTTCCAGCAGCCCCAGCGACAACAGGAAAGCTTCCTGGCTGGCGTAACCGAGCAACGTAAGGCCGGCCACCTGGCCCGCCCTAGCCAACGCCGAGAAATCCACGTGGCTGGTAATGTCCTGCAGGCCCGGATAAAGCAAAGGGTCATCGTGGGCGTGGTGCTGGTAGTGACAACGCAGGGTACCCATGGTGCGCTCGGGCAGGTAGTACTCGACAGCCGGATAGCCGTAGTCGATCACCAGCAGCACCCCTTGGCGCAGGCAAGCGGCCAGTGCCTTTACCCAGGCTGCGCCGCGGGGACTGGTTTCGCTGGTATAGCCCTCGGGTAAGTTGTAGCGTGCTGCGCACTGGGCCTCCATACCGTTGGCGTCGAGGTCGTCGAGCCAGTCCCATTTAAAAGCTGTACCGTCACAGCACACCGCAGCGCGCAGCACCTTGCCGTCAACCAGCCTGAAGCGAGTCACTGGAAACGCATCGACTACCTCGTTGGCGAGAATCACCCCCTCGACCGGCACAGCGGGTAATTGCTCCAGCCAACGCAACGCCACACCATGACGCGCACAAAGAGTGCTCAGGCGCTGTTGCTGGCGGTCACGTAACTCGGCGCTCACCTCAACCACCAGGTATTCCGCGGGCAGCGCATCGAGCGCCGCCAGTTCCGTAATCAGTGTCTCCGCCAGTGCACCGCTGCCGGCACCAAACTCCAGCAGCGTGCCGCCGGTAAGGGTGTCCAGCACCTGGGCGCACTGACGGGCCAGGCAGCGTCCGAACAGCATGCCCAGCTCGGGCGCCGTGACAAAATCACCAGCCTGGCCGAACTTGTGCAGACCCGCAGCGTAGTAGCCCAGTTGCGGCTGGTACAGCACCGTTTCCATGTAGCGATCAAAAGGCAGCGCGCCGCCTGCCTCCTCAATGCAGCACCGCACGTGCCCGGCAACACGCTCACTATGACTGAGCGCCGCCGCGGCGGGCACTGGCAGAGGTAAATCGCTGTGCGCGACGGTCTCAGTTGACACGGTGGTTCGCCCCGGAGCGCTGGCTTGGTACCATGGCGCCATTGTAACTGCGGGCTCCGATCCCGCTTTGCTGAGATCAGCCATGAGCACTATCCCCCGACCACTACAGAACAAGGTGGTACTGATCACCGGCGCCGCCCGGCGCCTCGGCGCAGCCATCGTGCGTGTCCTGCACCGCGAGGGCATGAACGTGCTGTTGCATTACCATGCTTCGCAAGACGACGCGCTGGCACTGCAGGCCGAACTGCAGGGCGAGCGGACCAGCTCTGTACACCTGGCGAGTGTCGATCTGCTTGACCCCGCTGGCCCGGGCAAGCTGATCGCCCAGGCAAACGAAGTCTTCGGGCAACTGGATGCCATCATCAATAATGCCTCAAGTTTTTATCCCACCCCGGTGGGCGCGACCACGGAGGCACAGTGGCAGGACCTAATCGGCGTCAACCTGAAAGCCCCCTTCTTTCTGGCCCAGGCGGGCGCCCCACTGCTGGCACGAACCCGGGGTGCCATCGTTAACATCACTGATATCTATGCCGAGCGCGCTTTGGCGCACCATCCGGTGTATGCAGCCAGCAAGGCCGGGCTGGTATCGCTGACCCGATCGCTCGCCCGCGAACTCGCCCCTGACGTGCGCGTCAACGCGGTGGCGCCGGGCGCCGTTCTCTGGCCCGAAGACTCAGCCAACGAAACGGCCCGTGAGCAGTTGCTGGCGCGCACGCCGCTGCAGCGTATCGGCAATCCTGGGGACATCGCCTATACCGTGCTGTTTTTGCTGCGTGACGCGCCATTCGTAACCGGCCAGGTGATCAACGTTGATGGCGGCCGCTCCATCGTACCCTGATGCGAGCCCGCGGGGCTCATTCCAGGCTGAGTTCGATTTCCTCGAGCAGTGCCGTGCTCTTGGCCGCTACCTGCGACCACAAGTCAGCGTAGGATTCTCCACTGATGGGATGGCGGCCAGCCGGCAGCACGACGCTTAGTGGTTTTAACACGTGGGCGTGGTCGAGTATTTCGCCACGCGGTACGTCCAAGCCCTGCCCATAGAGAACCTCATCACCAAAGAGCAGCAGGTCGATATCGATCGGACGTGAATGGAAGCTGTTACCTGCCCGCGCCCGACCCTGCCGGGACTCTATCTCGCGCAGGCCAGCCAGTAGTTCCAACACTGACAGCTCGCTCATAAAGGCCGCCACCAAGTTGAAAAAATGAGGCCCATCGAAGCCGACCGCCTCACTCCGGTAGATCGGAGAACAGCTGACCCCGTCAAAGCGGGTGCGTAGCGCCCGAACGGCAGTACGAACGTTGTGTTCGCGATCGATGTTGCTGCCAATGCTGACGGCGACCTGCCGCATTCAGCGACTGCCGCGTTCGATCTCGACACCAACGTCCCTGGCACCAGTGACCGCACCACGCTTGGTAACGCGTACCCGGCACCAGTTCACGTCGAACTCCTCGCGCAGGATAGAGGCGATACCCTCGGCCAACTTCTCGACCAGCCGGGCCTGAGTCTCCTGCACGTACACAGCCACGCGCTTGGATACAGCCTTGTAGCTCAAGGTGTCGTCAAGGTCGTCACTGGCTGCAGCAGCACCGATATCCCGACCCAGGTCAAGATCGATGATGAGTTTCTGGGTGACGCGCCGTTCCCATTCCCACACGCCGATGACACACTCGACCTCGAGGCCATGCACAAAGATGATGTCCACCGCTGTTCCCCACAGTATGTGACACCGTGCAGTTTATACTTCCCGGCCAGCGTCTTAAAACGCCTGTCTCGGACTGTCTGATGGTTTACCTGATTTTCCCGCTCCTAGGTTACCTGGTGGGCTCGATATCGAGCGCAGTGCTGGTTTGCAAGCTTCTCGGCCTGCCAGACCCGCGCCACGAGGGCTCGGGTAACCCAGGCGCTACCAACGTGCTGCGCCTTGGCAGCAAACCAGGCGCCGCCCTAACCCTGGCCGGCGACGTGTTAAAGGGCGTAATTCCGGTGCTGGCCGCGCGCTGGCTCAGTAACGATTCGCTGGTGATCAGCCTGGCGGCACTGGCTGCGTTTCTGGGTCATTTGTTCCCGGTTTTTTTCAGATTCCACGGTGGCAAGGGTGTGGCCACGGCGCTGGGCCTATTTGCTGCTATCAGCCCGCTGTTGGCGTTAATGCTCGTGGCTACCTGGCTGGCGGTGGCGCTGGTTTTTCGCTTCTCGTCACTGGCGGCACTGGTGAGCGCCATACTGGCACCGGTATATGCCTGGTGGATACCGGGCCAACCCGACTATGCCCTGCTCGCCCTGGTACTGGCGTTGACCCTGTTCTGGCGCCACCGTGACAACATTCGCCGGCTGCTCAACGGCACTGAGTCGCGTATCGGCAAACGCACTTAAGCCGGCGGACCATCGATTGCCGACAGGTCGGTGAGTTCCCAGCGCGGGCGCACGGTGAAATCCAGCCCCTCGCTGCAGCCCGCCTGCAATCTGACCCAGCCAGCGTAGGCGATCATGGCGCCATTGTCGGTGCAAAAGTCGGGACGCGGATAATAGACCTTGGCCCCGCAGGCAGTGGCGGTCTTTTTCAGGCGGGTACGCAATTCCGCGTTTGCACCTACGCCCCCAGCCACCACTAGACGGCGGCGGCGGGTTTCCTTGAGCGCCCGCCGGCATTTGATCACCAAGGTATCGACCGCCGCATCCTGGAAAGCAAAAGCGATGTCCGCCAGCACCTGCTCGTCCAGCGTACCAGCCGGCACGGCATTGCGAGTATAGGTCTTGAGGCCGCTGAAACTGAAGTCGAGGCCTGGTCGGTCAGTCATCGGCCGTGGGAAACACAACGCACCGGGCCGCCCTTTGCCTGCCGCCAGCGCGATGGCGGGCCCACCGGGGTAGTCCAGGCCGAGCAACTTAGCCGTCTTGTCAAACGCCTCGCCAACCGCATCGTCGAGTGTCCGCCCAAGCAACCGGTACCGGCCCACGCCGAGCACATCAACCAGCAGGGTGTGGCCGCCAGAGACCAGCAATGCGAGAAACGGAAACTCCGGCGGCTCGCTCTCCAGCATGGGCGCGAGCAGGTGGCCCTCCATGTGGTGCACACCGATCGCCGGCACCTGCCAAGCCCAGGCGAGCGCACGACCCAGCGCCGCACCCACCAGCAGGGCCCCGGCAAGCCCTGGGCCCGCAGTATAGGCAATACCGTTTATGTCCTGACTGCCGACACCGGCATCCTGCAATACCCGAACGACCAGTGGCATCAGTGAACGGACGTGGTCGCGGGCCGCGAGCTCGGGCACCACACCTCCGTAGGGACGATGCAGGTCGACCTGGGACGCCAAGGCATGGGCACGCAAACCCTTGTCACCGTGGTAAAGGGCAACACCGGTATCGTCACAGGAGGTTTCTATGCCAAGGACCAACAATCGTCTAATGTCTCGCAAGCCGCGGGCAACAATAGTTTTGTGTGTGCCGCCTCTATGAAAGCACACTACGCAATTACTATCGAGCAACAATTATATGTTGCGCTGATACGGCACCAACTAACCCGGTAGGCCAATACCCAGAGCAACACCCTTATGCCGCGAACCTTCCCATAACCCGGGCCCAGCGGGCGAAAGTCGGCCGCTCGTGTACTTTGTGGGCAGATGAGGTACAATCCGCGACCCTTTTTTGACCCAGAGAGCCTGCTTTGATCCAGAGAGCCTGCAGCCTATGCCCTCAGTGAAGGTCCGGCCAGACGAACCCTTCGACGTCGTCCTGCGCCGTTTCCGCCGTGCCTGCGAAAAGGCCGGTGTCTTTACCGAATCCCGGAATCGGGAGTACTACGAGAAGCCGACCACCGTGCGTAAGCGCGCCGGTGCAGCTGCGGTGAAACGCGAGAAAAAACGCATCTCCCGCCAGAATCCCAACCGCAATCGGTTGCGCTGAAAGCAACGCGGTTTCGGTCCAGTCGTTCCCTTCCCAGCAGTTCTTTCCTGACAGTGGCCTCACTCAAAGAGCGCATCGTGGCTGACATGAAAGAGGCCATGCGGGCGCGTGAGTCGATGCGCCTTGAGACTGTGCGCATGCTGCGCGCCGCTATCCAGCGCCGCGAAGTTGACGAGCGAACCAAGCTCGACGACGAAAGCGTAGTAGCGGTGATACAGAAAATGATCAAGCAGAGCCGCGACGCTATCGACCAGTTTGAGCAAGGTAACCGCCAAGACCTGGTGGAAAAAGAAGCCGCCGGCGTGGCCGTGCTCCAGACCTACCTGCCGGAACAGATCGACGAAGCACAGATCGCAAAGTTGATTGACCAGGCGCTGAGCGAAACTGGCGCCGCCACTCTACGCGACATGGGCAAGGCTATGGGCTGGCTCAAGGCCCGCCTCCAAGGTCGGGCCGACATGGGCGCAGTGAGCGCGGCTATTAAGCAGAAACTGTCGGCCTGAACCCTACCTCGAGCCCAGCCGGGCCCTCTTTAATGGCGCGCCCTGATGCCAGCATATGAATATCACGTAGAGCATCACGCTCAGCAGCAGCAGTGCCACACCCTGGTGGCCCGCGGCCAGGGTCACTGGCACGTGTAGCAACAACGTCGCGATTCCAAGCACCACCTGCAGCGTCGCCACCAGAGCCAACAGGCCCAGCGGCTTGCGCTGGCCCGTCAACTGCATATCGCGCCAAGCTTTGCCAGTGAAAGCCAGCACCAGCAGATAGGTAGTGATGGCCAGTACCCGGTGGTTGAACTGCACCGTGGGGATATTCTCAAAGAAGTTGCGCCAGGCAGGCTCCAACATAATGTAGCCGGGCGGAAACCACTGCCCCGCCATCAACGGGAAGGTATTAAAAGCGTGCCCGGCCTTGAGGCCGGCAACAAAACCGCCCGAGAGCACCGTTGCCACTGCCAACACACCCAGCACTGCGGCAAATGTCCGGTACGGCGCCAGCGCGATGCGGGGCCGGTTGGACGCCAGCAGGCTAAAAGCCACCCACAGCATGTACAGATAGATCAGGATCGCCGCAGCTAGATGCGCGGTCAGTCGATACTGGCTGACGTGCGGAACATCAGCCAGGCCACTTTTCACCATATACCAGCCCAGCAGGCCCTGCAGAGCGCCGAGCACAAACATCACCACCAGATGCGGCGCCAGGGAACGCGGCAGACGCCGGCGCCAGAGGAAATACAGAAACGGCAATAAGAAGACAAGCCCGATGGTTCGCCCCAGCAGCCGGTGGGCAAACTCGAAATAGAAGATGGCCTTGAACCCGGCCAGAGTCATACCGACGTTGACCTTCTGGTACTCGGGAAACTGGCGGTAGTGGACGAACTCCGCCTGCCAGGCCGCCAGATTGAGCGGCGGAATTACACCTGAGAGGGGCTCCCAGCGCACCATCGAAAGCCCTGAGCCGGTCAGGCGGGTGACACCCCCCAGTACCACCATGGCGAAAATCAGCGCACAGCACAACAGCAGCCAGATAGCGATCGCGCGCACCGGCGCCGTAGATTCGGGTACTGGCGGTGTGCCAGTCGGCGTGATAGGTGAGTTCATGAATTTATCTGCTGAAAAACAACGACGGCCGATGGAGTCTACCCGCCCTCATCGGGCCCGGTCACCTGTTCCGATCAGGACCCGAGCCGGTGCTAATATCGCCCCGGTGATGCAGGGGCAAAAAAATGAGCGGCAGGATACCTAGGGAGTTTCTTGACGAGTTGCTTGCCCGGGCCGACATCGTCGAGGTGATCGACCGGCGCGTGCCGCTGAAAAAAGGCGGCAAGGACTTCAAAGCCTGTTGTCCTTTTCATAACGAGAAAACCCCCTCTTTCACGGTCAGCCCAGCCAAGCAGTTCTACCACTGCTTCGGCTGCAATGCGAACGGCACCGCCATCACCTTCTTGATGGAGTTTGACCACCTAAGCTTCCACGAAGCTGTGGAGGAATTGGCTGGCGGAGTGGGCCTTGCCGTGCCTGATACCGGACCGGCGCGGCCAGAGGACCTGCAGACTCCGCGCCTGCTCGAGATACTCAGCGAAGCCAACCGCTTTTTCCGGGAACAGTTACGCAACCACCCTGAGGCCGGCCAGGCTATTGAATACCTGAAAAGCCGCGGCCTCACCGGCGAGATCGCGGCGCGCTTTGAAGTCGGCTTCGCCCCAGATGGCTGGGACAATCTGGTCCAAACCACTGGAGATTCAAAAGAAGCACTCGAAAATATGGCCAAGGCCGGGCTGGTTGCCGAACGCGAGTCTGGTGGCCATTATGATCGCTTCCGCTCACGCATTATCTTTCCCATCCATGATTACAAGGGTCGGGTGGTGGCTTTTGGTGGGCGCATCCTTGGCAGTGGCGAACCCAAGTACCTGAATTCCCCAGAGACCCCGGTCTTTCACAAGGGGGCGGAACTCTACAACCTGCACCGCGCCCGCACAGATATTGCCCGCCAAGGTTCCGCGCTGGTAGTGGAGGGCTACATGGACGTGGTCGCACTGGCCCAGCATGGCATCGACCACGCTGTGGCTACACTGGGCACCGCAACTACCACGGCACACCTGCAGCGCCTGTTTCGACTCGCGCCTTCAATTGTCTTCTGCTTCGACGGTGATCACGCAGGCAGGGTAGCCGCCTGGCGGGCCCTGGAAACGTCCCTGCCGGAACTTGCCGGCGGCCGCCAGATCAGTTTCCTGTTTCTGCCCGAGGGCGAGGATCCCGACTCGCTAGTGCGCAAAGAAGGAGAAAAAACCCTGCGCGAGCGGATGGCGCACGCCACCCCGCTACCCGATCTCCTGTTCGAAAAGCTGATGAGCGAGATCGACATGGGCCGCATGGACGGGAAAGCCCGGCTGGTGGAACTGGCGAGGCCCCTGATTTCGAAAATTCCCGCTGGACCGCTGCACGAACTGATGGCACAGCGCCTCGCCGACGAAAGTGGCGTCAGCACTCTTTCTGGCAAAGTGCCGCCCGCACAGCGCCGGACCCGCTCCCGCCGCAGCGGCCCCCAGCGCCTGTCACCGGTGGCAACCGCCATTAGCCTGCTGGTTCAATACCCACAACTCGCCGGCGAGTTGGAATTGCCCGTCCGCTTGGCCGGGGCTGCGCCCGACCCCGGGCTGGCACTGCTGTTGCAGTTGCATCGCCTGGCCCAAGCCCACCCGAGATTGAATACCGCCGCCTTGATTGAGCGTTTCCGAGACAGTGGCGACGCCAAAACCCTTGAAAAACTGACCGCCAGGGACCATTTATTGAACGAAGACGAAGTAGGTCCTTTTTTTCGAGAAACCCTCGCCACGCTCGAGGACCAGGCAGTGGCGACAGCAATCTCCGAGTTGCTGGACAAGGCCGCGGCCGATGACTTAAGCGAAGCCGACAAGGGACAGTTGGCGCAACTCTATCAAGAACGGGCCAAACTGCGTGAAGATCGCGAAAATGGCTGATTTCTGCCAAAAAGTACCTTGAATGACGTGGTATAATTGATCGTTTATGTTTTCATCTACGTGCAACGCTGGAGGGCGAGTTGTCTATGGATTCTTCACAAAGCCAACAGTCTGAACTCAAGCGTCTGATCATCAAGGGTAAGGAACAGGGCTTCCTGACCTACCGGGAGATCAACGATCACCTCCCGGAAGACATGAATGACACCGACCAGATTGAGACGGTCGTCAACATGATCAACGACATGGGCATCGAGGTGCACGATACCGCCCCCGATGCCGACTCGCTGTTGCTCAAAACCGCCAACAGTGACGATGAGGAAGTCGTCGAGGAAGCCGAGGCCGTGCTCACAACCGCGGTAGAAAGCGAGTTTGGCCGTACCACTGACCCAGTGCGCATGTACATGCGCGAGATGGGCACAGTAGACCTGCTTACCCGCCAGGACGAGATTCGCCTTGCCCGGCGCATCGAGGACGGTATTCGCCAGAGCCTCGACGCCATCGCCACCGGCCCGGTGATCGTCGAGGAACTGATTCGCCTAGCCGACAGAGTTGATGCCGGTGAAATGAAGCTGACCGAACTGATTGTCGGCTTCATTGACCCCAACGCGGTCGAAGAGGCGATCCCGCAGCCAGCCCCGCCCAGTGATTCCGATGACGACAAAGGCCCCCAGGGGCCGGACCCGGTTGAAGCGAAGGAACGCTTCGACCGCATACGCAAGGGCTACCAGAGCCTGCAGCGCTGCCAGTCACGCTACGGTATCGGCGCACCGCAAGTAGACAAGCACCAACAGAAACTGGTCGAGGAGTTACAGCAGATCCGCCTGATGCCGCGACAGATCGACTATATCTCGGCCATCATGCGCGAAATAGTTGACGAGATGCGCCGCCTGGAAAAAGCCATCATTGAAATCTGTGTGCGTAAAGCGCGAGTCACCCGCAAGACCTTCATCTCAAAGTTTGTCGGCCGCGAGTCAGAACTTTTCTGGGTTCGCAGCATGATGCGCGGCAAGGAGGGCGACAAGGCCGTGCTTAAGGCTTACGCCGAGAAGCTCGAGAGCTTGCGCAAGAAACTCACGCACCTCGAATCAATCGCTGGCCTTCGAATCAGCCAGATCAAAGACGTAAACCGGCGCATGTCGATCGGTGAGGCCAAGGCCCGCCGGGCAAAAAAAGAGATGATCGAAGCCAACCTGCGCCTGGTGATTTCCATTGCCAAGAAGTACACCAACCGCGGGTTACAGTTCCTCGATCTTATCCAGGAAGGCAACATCGGCCTGATGAAGGCGGTGGACAAGTTCGAATACCGCCGTGGCTACAAATTCTCAACCTACGCCACCTGGTGGATTCGCCAGGCCATCACTCGCTCGATCGCCGACCAGGCCCGAACCATCCGCATCCCGGTGCACATGATCGAGACCATAAACAAACTCAACCGGGTTTCTCGCCAGATCCTGCAGGAAAAGGGCCGCGAGGCCTTGCCTGAAGAACTCGCCGAGCGTATGGATATGCCTGAAAGCAAGATCCTTAAAGTTCTGAAGATCGCCAAAGAACCCATCTCCATGGAAACCCCAATCGGTGACGACGAGGACTCACACCTGGGAGATTTCATCGAGGACAAGAATATCGAAGCACCCGAGGATGCCGCGCTGACCAACGGGCTGACCGGTGCCACCGACTCGATCCTTAACAGCCTGACCGAGCGCGAATCCAAGGTGATCCGTATGCGCTTTGGCATTGGTATGAATACCGACCACACACTGGAGGAAGTCGGCAAGCAATTCGATGTTACCCGAGAACGCATCCGCCAGATAGAGGCCAAAGCGCTGCGCAAGATGCGCCACCCGACCCGTTCGGAAAAATTGCGCAGTTACCTCGACTAAACAAATTAAGGCCCGGCGCAATACCGGGCCGTAGACAAAACATGGGCCTGTAGCTCAGTTGGTTAGAGCAGTGGACTCATAATCCATTGGTCGAAGGTTCGAGTCCTTCCGGGCCCACCATTCTTACAAGAGGCATTACACTCCCATTTCACGCAAGGTAAAACCACTCCGCAGTTTCACCACCAAAGGAGAGAAGCGTTATGGGGAAGACCTTCATTCCAGCCAGTGAGGGCCGTGCTGTTCTGGTTCCCAAGGGAGCGCGTTTTCGCATTACCACGCCCAAAGGCGCGCAGGCAGCCGATTTCTTTGCCTACAACGCCGAAACCATCAGCGAATGGCTTTCACCAATGCATACTTGGGTACTGAACCGCAGTGTCAAGCCACGCGAAGGGCAGAACTTGATCAGCCGATTCCGACGGCCCATGCTGACCTTCACCGAAGACGGTGCGGCTGGGGTACATGACATGATGCTCGCCGCCTGCGATCAGTTCCGCTATGAGCAGTACGGCCATAAAGGGCCTCACCCGAGTTGCTCCGAGAACCTGTACAGCGCCATGCGCCGCGAGGGTTACGAAATAGATGTGGTCCCCCAGCCCATCAACTTCTTCACCCATACCTACATTGATGCCGAATCCAACCTGACCTCACCACCCAACCCAGTGGCCCCCGGAGCCTACGTCGAACTTGAAGCACTGATGAATTTGATCTGCGTTGTCTCATCGTGTCCGTTTGACCTTGCGATTCCTGACTGGCTGATCAATTCCGAAGATGGCGTGACTGAATTGATCGTTGAGGTAAAAGAATAGCCGGGCAGCCCCTCGTGAAGGTATGGGTCATCGGTGTCCCAGCATCCCGGCATGTTCTATGAACGCGACAATCTCATCGACTCCCTTGCCCTCTTTGAGATTGCTCAATACATAGGGGCGATCACTGCGCATCTGGCGTGTGTCTGCTTCCATCACCTGAAGTGATGCGCCGACGTACGGCGCCAGGTCAATCTTGTTAATAACCAACAGATCCGAGCGGGTGATGCCAGGGCCCCCTTTGCGCGGGATTTTCTCTCCTTCGGATACGTCGATCACGTAGATCATCAGGTCTGCCAGTTCCGGGCTGAAAGTCGATGAAAGGTTATCACCGCCGCTTTCAATAAACACCATGTCAAGCTGGGGGAACTGTTTCTGCAGATCAGCGACGGCGGCAAGATTCATGGAGGCATCCTCACGAATCGCGGTATGCGGACAGCCGCCTGTCTCAACACCGACGATGCGCTGCGCGGGAAGCGCCCCGGCACGGATCAGTATCTCCTGGTCCTCACGGGTGTAGATGTCATTGGTGACCACGGCGATCTCGTAACGATCACGCATAGCTTTGCACAGGGCTTCAAGTAGCGCAGTTTTGCCCGAGCCTACCGGACCACCTATGCCGATCCTTAGCGGTGAGGTGGAATCATTCATCTTAGGATCTGAAAAGCCGGGTGTACTGGGTCTCGTGCAGGCTGCTGGCAAGTGCCATGGCCGGTGCCGATGCGCCGATATCATCATCTGGTACCGCGAGTCCATGCTGTACTGCGCCCGCCAGCGTTTCGGCAAGCAGTAACTGTACGCGCTGGCCATCGGTCTGGCCCAGCGGAATCAACTTGACCGCCGCAATCACCATATTCTCAAGCCAGTTCCAGGCATAACCCAGGGCAGCCTCGTGCAAAGGGATACCCCAGCTGCTCGCGGCCAGCGCATAAGGTGCAGCCTGGCACTGCTCCATCACCGTTTGAAGTTTTTGGGTATTGCTGATGCCAAGGTCGATCAGCAGGCGTGTCAGGGCACGCGCTCTTTGTTGCTCCTCCAGGCGTAGTTCAAAAGTCTCGCGCGTGGCCAGCAGGTACCGCCCCCACTGATCCAGCGTCGCGGTATCCTGTGTCGCGCAAGCGTGATAAAGCCGGGCCAGTACCGGGATTTCGAGATAGACGATGGCGTCTTCGATCAGACCCGCCAGCCAGTCCTGCAGGCTGGCGACATCGTGCACCCAGCCAGCCTCCACTGCGTATTCCAGTCCCTGCGAATAAGTAAAGCCGCCGGTGGGCAAAGCCGGGCTCACCAGTTGCAGCAAGCGCAGTTGTGCCAGTGGCTCAACTCCTGGCACAGACGCAGGCATGTGCGCATACTCAGTGTGCATGCACGTGGCCATGGGAGTGGCTGTGGCCGTGCGCATGGTTGCTGCCGTGCTCACCATAGGCCCCCGGTTCAGGTTCAAACGGTACCGTCGCAAAGTCCGGCTCCAGCCCCAGGCTGCGGAGCATATCGTCTAGCACATGATCATGCGGGTAGCGGACTTCGCCTTGGAGAATCTGTAGCGGGGTATGACGGTTGCCCAGGTGATAACAGACCCGGGCCAACAGGTGTGCATCGTCAGTTTTGACCACCGATACCGGCTCAGGTGCGGCCAAGACCTGCACCAGAGTGCCATCTTCTCCGGCCAGCAGGTCGCCGTCGCGCAGAATCGGGCCTCGATCCAGGAACAGCCCGGCCTCGCGACCATCGTCTAGCATAACCCGAAGGCGGGCCTTTACCCGCTGTTCCAGTGGCAAGGTTACGCTGGTATCGGGCTCGCCGGTATCGACACGCCGGGTGATCTTCAGCACGTCAATACATCCCGCATCAAAATAGGAAGTAGCGCTGTGCCATCGGCAGTTCGGCGGCCGGTTCACAGGTCAGCAGTTCACCGTCGGCACGAACCTCGTAAGTCTGGGGGTCCACTTCAATGGCAGGCTGGTAACTGTTCAGCACCATGTCATCCTTGGTGACGTTGCGGCACTGGCCGACCACGCCGGGCAACGATTTCAGGCCCAGTTCCTCGTGCACCCCGGCTGTGAAACCTGCCTGCGACAAGAATGTCATGCAGGTGCTGGCACGGGCTTTACCCACCGCCCCGAACATGTAGCGGTAGTGCACCGGTTGCGGCGTAGGAATGGAGGCGTTGGGGTCACCCATGGGCGCGGCAGCGATCATGCCGCCCTTGATGATGAGGCTCGGCTTGGTGCCGAAAAACGCGGGCTTCCACAATACCAGGTCAGCGAGTTTGCCCACTTCGACCGACCCCACTTCGTGTGCGATCCCGTGGGCCAAAGCCGGGTTGATGGTGTACTTGGCGATGTAACGCTTGGCGCGCAGGTTGTCACAACCGGTCGGATCACCACTCAGGCTGCCGCGCTGCACCTTCATCTTGTGCGCGGTCTGCCAGGTCCGGATGATGACCTCGCCGACGCGGCCCATAGCCTGGGAGTCCGAAGCAATCATCGAGAAAGCGCCCAGGTCATGCAGGATGTCCTCGGCCGCAATCGTCTCGCGGCGTATCCGCGATTCGGCAAAAGCAACATCCTCGGCAATTGATGGCGACAGGTGATGGCACACCATCAGCATGTCGAGGTGCTCATCCACGGTATTGACCGTGTATGGCCGGGTCGGGTTGGTCGATGAGGGCAGCACGTGCCGGTAGCCGGCTGCCTTGATAATGTCCGGTGCATGACCACCGCCAGCGCCCTCGGTGTGGTAGGTGTGGATGGTGCGGCCCTTCATCGCTGCCAGCGACTGCTCGACAAAGCCGGACTCATTGAGCGTGTCGGTATGGATCGCAACCTGCACATCCTCGCTCTCGGCTACGCTCAGGCAGTTGTCGATTGCTGCCGGAGTGGTGCCCCAGTCCTCGTGCAGTTTCAGTCCGATAGCCCCGGCCTTGACCTGTTCGAGCAGCGGCTGTGGCTGTGAGGCATTGCCTTTGCCCAGAAACCCAAGGTTCATCGGCAGTTCTTCTGCTGCCTCAAGCATGCGGTGGATGTTCCAGGGTCCCGGCGTACAGGTCGTTGCATTGGTGCCCGTGGCGGGGCCGGTACCGCCACCGAGCATGGTGGTCACGCCCGACATCAGGGCCTGTTCGACCTGTTGCGGGCAGATAAAGTGTATGTGCGAATCAATTCCCCCGGCGGTGAGCAGTTGCCCCTCACCCGCGATGGCCTCGGTGCCCGGCCCGATCACGATATCCACGTCGGGTTGCACATCCGGGTTACCGGCCTTGCCGATACCCGTGATACGACCGTCCTTGATACCCACATCCGCTTTGACGATGCCCCACCAGTCAAGGATCAGCGCATTGGTAATGACCACGTCGACCACTTGCGGTGCACAGCCCTGACCCTGGCCCATGCCGTCGCGAATCACCTTGCCGCCACCGAATTTGACTTCGTCTCCGTAACTGGTTCTGTCCTTCTCAACCTGTATGAAAAGTTCAGTATCAGCCAGACGCACGCGGTCGCCCGTAGTTGGTCCGTACATCTCGGCATAGGCCTGTCGGCTGATTGAGACCATCAGTCCAGTTCTCCCATGATCTGGCCATTAAAACCGAACACGCGCCGGTCACCGGCGTAAGCAACCAGTTCGACCTCACGGGTCTGGCCCGGCTCGAACCGCACGGCCGTGCCAGCAGCGATGTTCAGGCGAAACCCCCTGGCCTTTTCACGCTCGAACTGCAGCGCGGGATTAGTTTCAAAGAAGTGATAATGAGAACCGACCTGGATCGGACGATCCCCGGTGTTGGCGACTGAAAGGACAACGGTAGCGCGACCTGCGTTAAGTTCGATCGTGCCCTCTACAACCACCACTTCGCCTGGGATCAGCATGTTCAGATAATCGGGTCGTGCACGGTCACCAGCTTGGTGCCATCGGGGAAGGTCGCTTCGACCTGCACATCGTGAATCATCTCGGCTACCCCATCCATGACATCGGCACGCCCAAGCAGCGTACGGCCATAATCCATCAGCTCGGCTACGCTCTTGCCATCGCGCGCGCCCTCCATGATCCCGGCACTGATCAAGGCAACTGCCTCGGGGTAATTCAGCTTCAGCCCCCTGGTTTTGCGGCGCTCGGCCAGCAGGGCTGCAGTGAAAATCAGCAGTTTGTCTTTTTCTCGGGGTGATAATTCCATAGCTGTCTTTTCTAAGTATTCCAGATTCGTGGCACAACTGCCGGCCAGCCCAGTAGCGGCTCACGCAATGTGCTCCAGATTTGGGTAAAAAGTTTTTTTGCCTGTTCGGTTGAGCCGCCTAGATAACGCACGAGCAAGTGTCCCTCGATCAGGGTTGCTCCGCTGACCGCCTGATCATCACGCCCTATCATATCGCGCACCATCTGCAAGTGTGCTTTGTTGGCATGGCTAAACACCGCCGTGGCAAAAACCGGCTGCCCGGCCAGCATAGAGACACGTTTTCGGGTTTGCACATCCATCCGGAAGCGTTCCAGCAGAAGCGGTTGACCCTCTCGCCATACCTCCAAGCGGGAATCCACAGCGCCCTCGGTGAAAGCCTCGCCGTTGGCAGGGCGACCCAGGCACAGTATTTCCCACAGCGTCAGGTGTGCGTCGCCGAGTAGGTCGACGCGCGTGCACATCCGCACCCGCGCCCCGGGAAAGAAGATGCTCTCCTGCGGCAGCCATTCAAGGCTGGCGCCATCAGCCACCCACAGATGCTGTTGCTGGCAGGCGAGCGCACCTGCGCTGCGGTAGAACTTGGTAGCACCCGGGGCAGTCACCAAAACAAAACTGTGTGCTGCCAGGTCGCAGTCGATCTGCAGGTGATCACCGCCAACGACTCCACCCGGTGGGTGCAGCAGGTAAACATGGCATACCTTGCCCTCGGGGTAAAAGGGGCGCTGTACTGCAAGCGGGCCATGCCGCTCACGCTGTGTCAGCACGGTTCTGCCCGACCCGGCGCGAAAACCCAGTCGCAAGCGCGCCGGCCAGCCCTCATTCGTCGAGTGCACCTGAGCCGTATTCACATTCAACACTTGTTGCTGCGTACCAGCCGATAGGCAAACCACAGCGGCAGCAGTACCGGTGCCAACCAGAGGTATTCTGCTATATGCATGATGCCCTGTGCCTGACTGGTGTGCGCCTGCACGGCGCTGCTGCCGCCCAAAAGCATGAGAAACAGCAATATTACCTGGTTCATTCTGCCTCCTTCAGCAAGGAAGTATTGCCAGGGCAACTTGCGACCGGCCTGTGGCAGTCTGCGACACACCTGCTCTGGCCGGGTCAAGAATAACAAAGTTATGAGCCGTGCAGCGGGTTTCTACTGACGCTGCGCTATCCCCAGCACAATAACCACCGGTAGAAAGAAAGGGGCGCTGCTCGAAAGCTTTTCCTGGCGTAATCCGACGGTGTATAGGAAGAATAAACACCCTATTTGCCTCAGGTCCGGCAGCAGCTAGCCGTCAACCGTCCACGGCTTCGCCCTCCGATCACCCGGGTACACTGTGAAGGTCGCATATATCACATCAGAATCCAGTGACGCCGATACGCGACATATCGACATCGGAGCGTCGCTAGTCCTCTTCACCTGGCATATTGCGGAAGAAGACACGGTCAACCTCGAATTTTCTTAGTTTCAGGGTTGCAAGGAAATCTCTGTAGTTATCGAGTGACTCATAGGGGCCGTGGATGCCGGCCATTGCGCTCCAGTTTCTACCTACCCCGTAATCAAGAATATAGAGTTTGTCATCGTGTTCGAACGCAGTAACCCAGTGATTGGTCGGCCCCTGCCGGTTTCTGATAAAGACCGGACGAGCGTTGTAGGCCGGATCGATACGATTCAGGGCATCCTGGGCAAAGTTTACCGAATCGCCGCAGTACCCTTTTTTCTGCCTAAAAAGATTCTCCGGGCTGCGCACCAGAAGCCCGGCGGGACCTTGCTTCCTGAGTCGCTCTTGGATCACCTTTTGCCGCGATCGGCTGAACGAGAAGTTACGCTTCAGCCAACCGGCCACATTCTCATATGAGCGCCAACCCGAAACGGTCTGCGCATATTCGCTGCTGTTGGCAGGCGAAATCAGCAGCAATCCAAGAAGTAATGCGCCGAATAATTGGACCGCTTTCATTATTATTCCCCTTGCTGGTTGAACCGGATATCAAGATTGGGGCTCAGTGTGTCGGAATTAAGATAATAGGAAAATTACGACTGAACCGCTAATAATTTATTCGTCCTATACTCTGGTCAACCGGGTCGATGAGAGGAAGGAACGATGGCGGAGATGGGCGTCGAAAAACAGCAACTTTTCGACTGGATCGAGGAAGACAGGGACCAGTTGATCGAGTTCTTTAGTGGTTTTGTCGCCTCACCTTCACCGAATCCGCCAGGCGACACTACAGTCGCGGTTCGGTACATCACCGATTTCCTCGACCACGAGGGGCTACCCTACAAACTCGTAGACCCGCAACCCACCATGGCCAATGTCGTGGGCGCTTTCGAGGGCACCAAACCCGGGCGGCACCTGGTCCTGAACGGACATATTGATTGCTTCCCCGTAGACGAGGATGACGATCGCTGGACCCATGGGCCGTGGAGTGGTGAGGTGGCTGATGGAAAGGTGTGGGGCCGCGGCAGTTCAGATATGAAGTGTGGGACGACGGCCTCGATCTTTACTTTCCGGTACCTGCACCGCTATCGGGAGAAGCTGCACGGCCGCCTCACTCTCACCTGCGTCTCAGACGAAGAGACCTTCGGCCCTTGGGGCGCACGCTACCTTCACGAACACCACCCTGAGATTCACGGTGATTGTTGTCTCAATGGCGAACCTTCAAGTCCCTACACCATTCGCTTCGGTGAGAAGGGGCCCATGTGGCTCGCCTTCGAGATTCGCACCAAGGGTGCCCACGGCGCCTACACACACCAGACCGAGAGTGCGTCCAAGATTGCCGCCGCGCTGATCCAGAGCCTGGAAGCCGTAACCGAGATCAAAGCCGACATGCCGGACAACGTGGGCCGCGCGCTCGATCAGGCCCACGAGGAGATGGAGCGTGCCATGGGCACGGGCGCTGCTGACATTGTGCCGCGCGTTACCCTTAACGTTGGTCTGGTCCAAGGTGGGCTCAAGGTCAACATGGTGCCCAATCATGTGCGTATCGAGGCCGACATTCGCTTGCCAGTGGGTGTAGAAAAAGAACAGGTTATCTCAGTAGTGGAGCGAGTGCTAAAGGGTTATCCTCAGGTCAAGATGAGCGAGATCAATTTCAACCCACCAAGCTCGTGCGAGCCCAATCATGAGATGGTCGAGTACCTGCGGAAAAACGCGAATGCACTGGGTGGGTACGAACCCGCACCCGTCGTCAGCCTAGGTGGTACCGACGCGCGCCTGTGGCGCTATCGAAGCGTGCCGGCCTATGTCTATGGCCCACCGCCGATCGGCATGGGCTCCTACAACGAGTATGTGGAAATCGAGGCGTTTCTCCATGTCGTCCGTTGTCACGTCTTGAGCGCTTACGATTACCTAAGCCACGCGGGGTAACATGCCGACACCCTATAACCTCCTTGTGCGGACGTTGAAACCTCTGCTCAGTCCCGCCCCAGGCGATC
>Ga0208642_1000201_pt1 | contig 32551 bp, 35 predicted proteins | sample ETN02SmetaG_4_FD_185790 | JGI IMG/M metagenome (GOLD analysis project Ga0208642, IMG submission 185790) | Marine microbial and viral communities from oxygen minimum zone, Eastern Pacific Ocean - ETNP2014F10-02SV251 (SPAdes) (version 2) | ecosystem: Environmental > Aquatic > Marine > Oceanic ...
CATTTAACTAATTTTTGTTTTAATTTACTAGACGAATTATTTTGCGCTAAAAAGGCACATCCCTAATATACTCCCATTATGCTAGGATATCTTAGAACTATTCCAATAATAATCAAGCAATTGCCTTTAGCGCAGGAAGCCATAATAGTTTCCTGATACAGCCTTGGAGCAAAATTTTTGATATTTACCATACTATTAAAGAATACGTTTTTATTTATATATATTATGCACTAAAAAATAATATCCCTAACATAGCCTTTATTATAAAGATGGTAGCTGAACAAAATTCCTAAAACAAATAGAATAATAACCACCTTTCTGCTGCCGTAATATGTTCCGATTACATACCCTATCAGAAACCCAGCAAGGATAATATAATATGGAAATGTAAGCTTCTTTTTTCTCTCATATAGTAACCTCCCGCCAATCATGCCGCTTAAAAAAACAACAATATAGCTTATAACGGCACTGAAGCTTGTGGCCCACAATGCAACAATCAAGCCCAGGACCATAATTACAAAAAAGAAAAACTCTGCCCAATTCTTGAAAAAAAAGTCTGCCATTTTACTTGTTATTAAGTTGGTTGTGCACCACCATAATCCTATGTTGGGGTGGGCTTATTAATGTTGTGTATCCCGTAGTGGGGAGACAAATATTAGCGAAGCTAGTATTTCCATGCCTTATTCTCAAAAAGTATGTAATAAAAAAACCATAGGACCACTCCAATGAAAAATGAAGAGATAAGGGCTAAGCCCACGCTTATATCTATGCTCAATAGTACTGCTGCTGCAACAATGCCTGCTGTTGAAAATGCATAAAGCATCCTGCTGCCATAAAAAGTCTTGCTGCCATCTAATGGGGGTATGGGGAGTATACTGTATAGGGCATAAGCAATATTGAAAGCAATGACTTTTTGTATCAAGGAACTAACTACAAAACCGCTCAAAGCCTTGAATACTGCGACCAAGATTATAGTAGCAAAAGGTCCTGTTACTGCAATCAAGCCAACAGCCCAGTAATTTATCCCATACCTAAACCACCCTAATCTATGCCCTGCCATGTGGTGTACAATAAATCCTCCTGGAAGTATTAGCCAAAATAAGCCATTAGTCAAAAAGGCCATTATCAAGCCAAACAATAACCCAAAACTCCACATTTTCCATTCCAGCCTATAGCCAGTACCCAAAGACCATATTCTTTGGACAGAAAGATGCACCAAAAAAGATAATGCAACTATTAAGATAGCATTAAAGAAATTAAATAACCCTACCCTTAAACTAAAGTTTGTTCCATATCCCCACTCTCTGAAAGAAATTATAAAAGCTACAACCAGAATTGCAATAATAAGGCTTCTGAGTTCTAATGGTGTAAACTTAAAATATCTCTTTATCTTATCCAACATATCTGCTATTTCTCCCATAAACTTTACTTTGATAAATATTATATTTAAATGTGTCGGAAATCTTTGATTTCCGAGCATGCTCAAAAACTGAGTCAAATTGTCTGTTGGTTTTTGACATGTTGGTTTAAAACAATAACCTACCCTATTCTAAAAGAATAACTAATACTCGGCTTTTTTATCAGCTCTAAAATATCATCTTCATGCCCTGCTCCAATAATAGCCAGTATTTTTTTGTCTTGGTAATTTTCCATAATCTTTCTCAGATTCTCAGCCATAACCTGATTCCTTTCCTCAATAAGGACCTTGTAAATATTAGGGTATCTTTTTTTAACCTGCCCAACAAGCTTTTTAATAACCTTTTTGCTTGGAACCTTTGTCAGGTCAAATTCTATAACATTTTTCCTGACAAAAATTGCTTTCACTATATCGATAATAAAATTCCATTTTTCTTTCCATGTTAAGCTCTTGGAGAATCTTTTTAATGTAATCTCTATATCCTGATCAATTAATGCTAACTTTATATCATGTTTTCTTGCCAACCTGACTGCTTTTTTCATCTCAGAGCCAGGAGCAACCCCCACTATCTTTCCAAGCTTTTTTTCAGCCCATGCACCTATCAAAGCAAAAATAAAACCTTTAATACCTACTCTTTTTATATCATAAATGCTCATCTTGCTGGGTTTCTTGAATAGACTATATAATCTTCTCCTGTCCAGCTCCAAGGCAATTATATTTGGCTTTCCATCTTCTACAGCATTCTCTACATCATCCAGACTTTGTTTTGCTATATGTGAAGTCCCTATTATTGTGAGATTCTTGTACTTCATATTCTTTAAGATAATCTGCATTTTTAAAAAGCTTCCCAAAAAATCGAGGTTGGTGAGAAATTCTAATTCGTGCTTGTGCGAGGCCTTAGCATGCCTCTCAGCTTCGCTTCGCTCAGGTCGAACAACACAATCCTGCGGAGCTATAGGAATTGGCAAATTAGGCACAAGCACCGACTTTCTCACCAACCTCCAAAAAAATCGAAGATTTTAAATACTTGCTACTCTTGAATCAGTAACAATAAAGGTGGTGCTTAATGCTTAAGATGAAAAATATAACTGAAACTTTTGATATGAGGGTATTTACCGATACTGGAGAATATTTTGGCGATATTGAGGAATCAATTATAACACAAAACAAGGTATTTGGATGGCGTGTAAGGGCAACAAAAAATTCTTTTCTCAGCAAGGTTCTTGGCTCTGCAAAAGGGGTAATAGTGCCGCACCAGCTTGTAAAGTCTATTGGAGACATAATGATAATAAGCAAAGCTGCTATTCCTTCTTATTCTGAGGAAGAAGAGCAGAAAGAATAATTCATTCTAGTTTTCATTATTCTTTATGTATCTACAGGAAAATACCTTAGCCTTACCAATATGTAAACAAAATAGATTGTTATCATAGTCATTGCTTCTTTTCTTGTAAACATCCTGTTTTTCCATAAAAACCAGATTAAAATAATTCCGCTTGCTATCTTAACTGGAATATCAAATACTATCACAGGCCTTGGAACATGGTAAGAGGAAATCATTGCTCCCAAACCCAAAGCAAGCATTGGATTGGTTATGTTGCTTCCTATCAAAGTCCCAATTGAAATAGAGGAAGCGCCCCTAAATAAAGCGGTAATAGCTGTTGTTAGCTCAGGCAGTGCTGTTGCAATGCCTATAGTTGTGATTCCTATTAAAGAACCACCTATTCCATACATTACCACAAAAAATTCTGCAACCCTTAAAATATACTCTGCACTAAAAATTATAACAGCAAGGCCAATAATAATATGGAAAAGGTCAATAAATATGCCCTTTTTATCCTTTCCATCCAACCTTATCTGCTTATGGTCGTGAATCCTCTCATCTTCTTTCATCCACAAAAACCAGAGGAAAAGGATGTATCCAAAAAATAAAACTGCCCCTTCCCCCCTGCTTATGCTGCCTCCTAATGAAAATAACCAAAGCAAAATCGCTGCTAGAACCATCACAAGACCATCTGTTTTTAGGAAATTCCTTTTTACATGTACGACTTTTAAGCGTATAATTGCTAAAAGACCTACGATGCCCATAATCAGGCTTTGTTGCACAATATCCGAGCCTATAGCTGTTCCAAGGACTGTACTGGACGCTATAAATGGATTTATATTTCCTCTTACTATATCTAGGCTGGCAACAACACTGGTTGTTATTTCTGGCAGGCTAGTACCTATGGAAATTACTGTTAAGCCAATAAAAATTTGGGAAATACCAAACTTCTTGCTTAGCTTTATGGACTTTGCAATTACTTTGTCAGCCACAAAAACAAGAAAGGCAATAGCCACTATCCCAATTATTACATTGTCAACAGGATTCTGGCTTATGACAACCATAGATTTATATTTTTATTTATATTATTAATAGTTTGCGTTTAGTAAACCCAGAAAACTTTGTTTTCCGCTGTATTTTGTTTTAGAATGCACGGCAGTGGTCCAGCGGTACAAAGCGCTAAAAGACTGGGGCTTCCCAAGCCTCTAACCCGGGTTCAAATCCCGGCTGCCGTATTTAGGCATTCTTTATTGCAGAACCAATCATTATGCCTACTACAATTATAGCAGAAGACAAAACAACCCAGTTAGCGTCAGGCGAGTAACCCATCAATCCAGAACTAAACCTTACAATCAGCAATGTAGCTATAAAATAGATTACGCCCATTACAACCAGAATTAATGAGGCTATTATAGTCACAATTAAATTTTCAAAAAGCCCTTCTTTATGCATAACATTCCATTTTTATTGGGGTTTAAATATATTTTGTTTTTAAGAGCATACTTAAGAAAATTATATAAACTATACTCTATCCATAATATGTGTATGGGCTGGGAAATTTTTCATGAAATAGGAAGAAAAATACTACACCTAATAATTTTAGTAGCTCTTATAATCTACTTTGCAATAAAAAGCCAAGCAGGACAACAGGCAGCACTTCTTTTTCTAGTGGTGTTATTACTAATATTCTTAATTTTAGAGTACTTCAGATTGGATCTTAATCTCAAAATTCCCTTTTTTCATAAGTTTATAAGGTCTAAAGAAGAACATATGGTTTATGGTGCCATATTTTTTCTTTCATCTGTAATTATTACCCTTGCGGTCTTTGATACCGCAATTGCGCTTGCAGCACTATTAATGACAACTTTTGGGGATATGTCGGCTGCCATTGTGGGAAAGAAGTATGGTACAACAATGCTTTTCAGAAATAAGACTGTTGTAGGATTTGTGACAGAGTTAACAACCAATCTGATTGTAGCATTAACAATAAGCTTGCTCTTTTCAATTAATATTTACATTACAATAATCATGGCTTTTGCAGCAACAATTACAGAATCTCTTGTTGACGAGATGGATGACAATTTGATGGTTCCGATAGTAAGCGGATTTATAGGGCAGATTCTTCTTTTAGCAATTTAATTTTATTATTTAGCTCTTCCATACCTATAGATTCTACCTCCTGGGCAATTGATTTAAGGCCTAGTTCCAATGATGTTTTATCACATATCTTATCATGCGTGTATGGGTTTATTGTCCATACTTTATTCAAACTGGAAAAAGGATTTACGAAAAAAATATTCAAAGATTTAAACCCAATCAATCTTTTCCAATTGCTTACCGTAAACCCAATATTTGATAGGTTATTTAAAGTGATAAAGCCAATATAATCTTCATTTTTTATTTCATTAAAGAGTCTATCAACAAGAATTGAAACAATAATAAAATATTTTACCTTACCCCTATAATGAACTGTAAAATCAAATCCAGAAACATTTTTTTCTATATTGACAATCTCCTTTCTTATAGCATCCTTGTTTTCCAGAAACCTTATAGTCCAATCAACCAAGAAAGAGCTGACATTAACCATACAAACAAATTTAGAAATAATTATTTAAAAAACTTATGCTTATTCGTTCTCAACCCTGGGAGCAAGAATAAAGCTTAGCATTATCTTATCTACAGTTTTATATTCAAGCTTTAATGGATAATCTTTGTTAAAATAAATAGAGACCTCATCAGCAATTTTGCTTCCAGCTATCATCTTTTTAAGATATTCAATGCTGTATTTTGCCTTTACTTTTTCATCTCCATCAACCTTTATTTTTGTGTTTTCGCTTTCTTTCATTTCAATATTTGCCTGGCTTAAGTCCCCTTCTGCGTTTATAGTGAATTTTTTTGGCTCAGCAATAAAAGTTACAGATTCTGCTACCACATCGACATCTTCAACAGCCTCATTTAGAATTACAGAGGGAAGTTTTATTGCAACTGGAAATTTTAAATCAGGCACTTTTTGTTCTTTCTCATCAAGCTCTATTATTGGCAAGTTGAATGTTCTCAAATTATCTCCTTTTAGTTGTATCCTTAATTTATTTTCAGGGTCAAGCTCCATGGTAAGCATGTCATCAGGTTTCGCGCGACGCATTATCTGCTTCAGGTTGCTCAGATTGATAGCTATTTCCACATCCTTCTTTACATCATATTCTGTAAAAGAGCTGCTCAAAAGCTTGAAGATAACCATGGCAACATTTGCAGGGTCCATCGCAACTAGTTCAATAGCATCTTTGCTGACTTTAAACCTAGCCTCATTAACCAAATCAGAAATTATCGTTACACTTTCCTTTAGATATCTAGGTTCTGCAAGAGTAAGTCTCATAATATTCAACCCCCAATAAAGAATAGAAAATGCCCTTTAATTTATATATTTTTGTGTTTTATAACTCTATTTTCTGTCCGTCCTTTATCAAAAATATATTCTTACCAGTCTTGTATCCCATCTCGGTGCATAGTTCAGCTAAAGCATCTCTCATCTCTTTAGTTCCATGAGCAGGGATGATATTTTTTGGCTTTACTAAATTTATGAAATCCCTTAAATCTTCACGAGCAGCATGCCCAGACTGATGTATATCTTTAAAAATTCTCACTCCTGTTTGTTTTAATTCATTTTCTAGCGCATCCCTATTTTCTATGTTTGTAGGTGTTGGTATAGTTCTGCATGAAAACACAACACTATCTTCCGGATACAAATCAAATTCGAATTCGCCTTTTGCAATCTTGTACAAAACAGATTTTGGCTCCCCCTGATGGCCAGTAACAATCAATAAATATTTCTCCCTATCCTTGTCAACTTTCTTGAGCATTCTTTCTATTTGCCTGCCGTATTTTACAATTTCAACATCCTTAGAGAAATCTACTATTCCTATGTTCTCAGCAGCCTTTACGTACTTTGCTAAAGACCTTCCCAAAAAAATAATTTTCCTGTTGAGCTTTTGACCAAATTCTATAATGGATTTCAGCCTTGCAATATGAGAAGAAAATGTTGTAACAATAATCAGGTTGTCTTTGTTGTCAGTACCTAATAAAACATCCTTGAGCATCTCTCTTGCAACGCTTTCAGAAGGCATTTTTCTGGCATCACTCGCATACGTCGATTCAACTACTGAAGCAATAATACCTTCTTTTCCGAGCTCCTCTAACCTCTTAAAATTAGGCTTCTTACCTAAGACAGGATACAAATCAAACTTGAAATCATTCGCATAAAGAATTATGCCATAGTCTGTATGAATAGCAATTAAAGCAGCCTGTGGTACAGAATGTGTTATATGTATGAATTCAATTTTTATATTCTCAGAAATCTTGTAGAAGGAATTTAAGTTTAATGTCTTTATATCATTGTTAATTCTAATTTTGTCATCTTTCAAAATATTTTTTAAAACTTCAGCAGTATAAGGGGAGCATATAACCGGAGCATTAAACTTATTTGCAACATAAGGAACTGCTCCTACATGATCCAGGTGTGCGTGACCAATAACAATTGCTTTAACGTTTCTCTTAACATTATCTAAAACAGAAATATTAGGAACAGCCCCAACATCCATTAGTTTGTCTGCATTTATTTTTACCAAATCTTCGTCTTCTGTCAGCCTAATATAATTTTCAAGATGAATTCCTAAATCTATAATCAGAACTTCTCCATCAACATTAATAGCAGTGCAGTTTTTACCTACCTCATTATAGCCGCCAACTGCATAAATCTCAATCATTATCTCATAAGAACCGAGTATGTTTAAAAATTTTGTTAATAAAGAATGCGGGGAGCAGGTTTCGAATGCAGATTATCAAGCATTGCTTAACAATTACCTGCGTAGGCACTAAGCCAATAGATGACTTACGAATGATACTTTCATCGCACTCATTATGAGCACTCAACACTCAAATGCCTTGAGTCTATCCCGTTTGGCCACTCCGGCATCCCCGCATAGAGGATAAAGAATAAATATGTAATTTAAAAACATTACTAAGAATAGCATCTTTATCTTAAACTGCCTAATTTACTCTCTATTTCACTCAACTCGGACTCAAGTTTCTCAAGCTCAGAAGTTGGCTTTTTCTTTTCTTCTGCAGGTTTTCTCTTCTTTTCTGCATCGGGCGTTTTCTTTCCAGCCTTCCTTGTTGCCTTTATAGCCCTAAGCTTTGCCTCAGGGAAAGAACTCTTTAAACTTGAAAAGTGTTTATTGATATCTTTTATGATCTTTCCCAGTTTGCTTATATGCTCAATCTTATCCTTTCTCGTTTCCTTAAATTTCTCAAATCTCTGCAGATTTTCAACTATATCCTTAAGAGACTCCAAAATATCCCTTCTGGCCTCTTCCGGTTCCTTGATTCCAACAAAAAAAATATTCTCGCTTTCCTTCTTCATTCTTAATAAGCACTTTCAGGTTCAAATAAAGTCCTGTCAATACTTTCCAGCTTTTTTTCTATTTCCGCTAATGTTGAACTCCACAACTCAAGCTCAGCATCTTCATCATTTTTTAATTCGTTTATATCTCCCAAAGTCCTTTTTGCTTCTGCCAACCTATCTTTTATAAGTTCTAATACATCAAGTATGTCCTTATAGTCTTCTATTTTAACAAAAACCGGAGCTTCTCCTGTTTTGTAACTTATCATTTCTATCACCTTCTAAACAATGTTTTATCAATAAAAATAAGTTTTTTTTGCAGGTCAACCATAACATTATGCCACTTTTCAAGTACTGCATCCTTGTTCGCATCAATCTCATTCAAACTCGCAATAGACTGGTTGATAATTTTTAAATTACTTTTTATCATATTTGCCCCAGTTAGGATACTCTTAAACCTGTCAACCCTTATATAAATTGGCTCTTGTACTCCCTTATGTCTTAATACACCTTTTTCTTCCCTGACGGCTGCCCTTTCAAATCTTTCATAAGGTTTTATTTTTGGTGCAGGTTCAGACACCTCGGCTTTAGGCTGCATAAAGAGTGGCTTTGGTGCACTTGATATAGGTTCGGGGGCTTGTGAAGGTTGGGGCATTCCCATATTTTCTATTGGTTTTGGAAATTCAATCTTGGGTTCTGGTTTAAGTAGTTGCGGTTGTTTTGACTCTATATCCTCACTAAGTTCCGGAAACTCAGGCACACCAGGCATATTTAATTCTGGCAGCTCAGGAAGCGGCTTTTCTTTTGGGAGCTCTAATTTCGGAAGTTCTTCTTTTGGAAATTTTATCTCAGATAATGGTTTTTCTCCCATCTCTGGAGCAGGTTTCTCAGGCAACTCTGGCAGCTCAGGAAACTCAGGCACTTCTTTCAACCCCTTTTCTCCAAGACCCGGAGGCGGTGGAGGAACATCCAAATCCTCCATCTTTTCCAAATCCAAATCTGGCTCCTTCTTCTCCCTTTTTAAGAACTTTAAAAATCCCAAAAACAACACCCTATATCGGAATTAATACTGTTCTTATTAAACTTTTATTATCATTATAAAATAGTAATGTGACAAATATTTATATATCATTCAACAACCGTATTTAAAAATGAAGCCTTTGCTTTATTTATCATGTTTCATAATCTTAATGCAGATTTCTAATGGCATGATAATTAATGAGATAATGGCAGACACTATAGCAGACGAGTCATTAAACGAATGGGTTGAGCTCTATAATGATCAAAATGTAAGTGTTAATGTAAGCAACTGGATTATCGGAGATGATTCAGATAATGATACAATAGAAGGCGGATTATACAATAAAGAAGGCACAATAATAGAAGCTTTCGGCTATGCTATAATAACAGATGAAGCTACAAGGGTCTATAATAATTTTAATGTAAGTTCTGATGCTGTGAGTTTATATATTGATGATTCCTCAATTGGTGGATATGGATTAAGCAACAATGGCGAAACAATTTATTTATATGATAACGATGAAAATCTAATAGATGAAAAAATCTATAATGCAACTACTGAAGATCTAAGCTGGACTTTTGTAAATACAACTTTATTCAAATCAAACCCTACACCAGGTTTTGCTAATGATGAAAGCATAATAACAGAACAAGGATGTGATTATGCAGTTGATTTTATCATTGCAAAAACAATTTTCGACAATTCTTCTGATTTTTCTTTCAAAATAAGGACATCAAAAATAAGCGGTTCATCAACAAATTTTACATCAAGAGCTAAAATAGAGGACCTTAATGGCAAGTTAATAAAAGAATACAAACCATTTACCAATCAATCAATAACAAAGCAAAGAACATCTACAACATATACCCCAAATCTGGAAGAAGAAAAATCCTATTTTATGGATTCCAATATAACTGTCCAGTGCAATGATACTAACATAGAAAATAATTTTGATAACAGAATTATAACAATAAAAGGCGAACTACTGCAAGAAGAATCCTCCATAGATATAGCAAAAGTTTATGATTTGGGCTCTGATAAAAAAGCAAAATTCGGCCAGACAATAAGGCTTAAATTAAATGCTTATAAAGGTAACACAAATAAAAAAAGTATTGCTATATGGATAGAAGATAAGAAAGGCAACAGGCTAAGCAAGCAGTCAAAAACTAATCTCGAGCTAAAATATACAAATTATTCTTTAACACTGCCTGTGCAAATAAAGCCAAATTGTGACGAAGAATTTGACGATGACGACTATATAATAATAGCCCGCGGCTTAGATTCAGAAGATGAGGAAGAAGTTGAAATTGAAGATTTAACAGATTCAATGTGCGATGTTAAGATAGTCCAGACCAAACATTTTTCACCCAAAAAATTCAGTTTCGACATACAGGATTTTAATGAAAACATCAAAGTAGATAAAAAATTTAATACAAAAATAGTATTGGATAATAATAATGATCAAGACATACCAATAAAATTATGGAGCTATGTCTACCGAGGACCAAAATCCTACTCTGGAGAAAGAGAAGAAAATAAGAAAGAATTTATTTTGAAATCAAACTCATTGCAAGTTGTAGAGTTAAGCAATATCGTAGATAAAGCAGAACCAGGAAATTACAAATTTAAAGTTATAGTCAACAAAAACAATCAAAAAACCAATAATGAAATAACCAAAGATATAATTATTAATAATAAATTAAAGAGTAATAATATTGAGAATTTAAATAATAATGAAAACAATAACGCAGAAAATTTAATTACTGCAAATAATGTTTTAATGAATCGCGGCATTATCTATGAATCCAGCACAGAAAAAGCAAAAGCCTTAATTCCACTATTCTTAATAATCATATCAATTATGATTAATATTGTTTTGATATGGAGAAGGTAATCAAATAAACAAACTAATAAAAAAATAACTAACTCCGGAAACAGTTGCAGCAGCAGGTATTGTTAAGATCCATGCCCACACTATTTTTCTAGCTATAGCCCATCTTACTGCCGATAATCTTCTTGTCGCTCCAACCCCCATTATTGAGCCTGCTATTACATGTGTTGTACTTACAGGAATTCCTGTTATGCTTGTAAAAGCCAGCACTAGAGAACCAGCACTTTCAGCGCAAAAACCATGAACAGGCCTTAACTTTGTAAGTCTAACTCCCATGGTTTTTATTACTCTCCAACCTCCAGCTAAAGTCCCCAAAGCTATAGCTGTATAAGATGCCATAATAACCCAAAGTGGAACATAAAACTCCTCCCCAAGAAAACCGGAGCTGAACAATAAAAGGGCTATTATCCCCATAGTTTTCTGCGCATCATTTGCTCCATGGGTTACAGCATAAGATGAGGCTGAAATAAGTTGCAAGCGCCTAAACCATTTGTTTATTTTGCTTGGATCAGCCCTTCTGAAAATCCACATTATCAAAACAAAAAACACAAAACCACTTATCATGCCTAAAACAGGAGCAGCTACTATAAATATCAATACCTTGATGATACCTCCAAGTTTTAATGCAGGTATTCCAGCTTTAACCAAGGCAGCCCCTATAAAACCACCTAATAAAGCATGTGATGCTGAAACAGGAATACCCTTGTAGGATGCAAAATATACCCAAAAAATAGACCCAATTAAACCTCCAAGGATCACATAAACTGTAACAATAGAAGGGTCTACAAGACCTTTAGCAACTGTTGTAGCTACAGCAACACCGAAAATAAACACACCAGCAAAATTGCCAAAAGCAGCGAGAACAACAGCACCCCATAAAGGCAATGCCCTGGTTGCAACCACAGTTGCAATGGCATTTGCAGCATCATTTAGGCCATTACCAAAATCAAAAATTAGTGCAACTAGGATGGTAAATACCACTAACATAAAAAAAATCTCAGGCATGCTTGACCACTATACTTTCTATTACATTTGCTATATCTTCGCATTTATCTGTTATGTTTTCCAAAAAATCGTAAATGTCCTTATATTTTATAATATCAACCAATCCCTTTTTATTGAATAAACTAGAAAGAGCACCACGATATAGGTCATCACCCTTATTTTCCAAGGTATGCACATTAATATAGAATTGATTCATATTTTTTAGTTTACTGACCCCTACAACCCCTTGTTCAATTTCTTTGACAATTTTCAGAACAACATCAGTCGAATCCTTTATGTAACTGTCAATTTTGTCTATTTTGAAAATAATTAATCTTTCAGCAGTGGAATCGATCAAATCAATCACATCGTCCAGAAGTACAGCTAGCCGATGTATATCCTCTTTATCTATTGGTGTTACAAATGTCTTGTCTAAAATACCTATTATCTTATGTGTTAGGTTATCTCCTTTATGCTCTATATCTTTTATTTTTTTTATAAAATCTCTTTTTCTAGAATAATCCATCTCGTTGTAATTATTAACCAAATTTTTAAACTCATTAGCTCCATCCACAACATTAGAGCATTGCTCCTGGAGCATTTGGAAGAATTTTTCTTCTTTCGGCAAAAGCCAGTGTACTATACTTGCCATAATTAAGGTGATTAAAATCTCATATAAATAATTTTCCTATTAGGTATATTTGACCATCAAAACCTTTTTAAATCTAACTTCATTCTAAAGTACTATGCCAGAAGAAAAGTTGATTGCGGAAAAAATGCATATCAGATGTAAAATTATAATCGAAATATTGGGCAAACCAAAAGAACATGTAGAAAAAACACTAAACATGTACGTTGATAAGATAAAGAATGACTCAGACCTTATAGTGCTTAATTCAGAATTTTCAGAAGCTGCGGAAAAAGATAAATTGTGGGCAATATTTGTTGAATTGGATATGGTTATTAAGGGCATACCTAAATTAATATCTTTTTGTTTTGACTATATGCCCTCTTCTATAGAAATTACAAAGCCAGAAGAATTTGTCATGAAAAAATCAACAATTGAGGATTTGATAAATGATTTACAGGCAAGATTACATGGTGTAGACATGATAGTAAAGAATCAGAAAAATGAGAACGAGTTTTTGAAGCAGAATCTGGATAAAGCTATAAGCAATGTAATTCTCGTGTCTTTAGCATCAGGAAGCTTAGATAAAGAAAAGCTTTCAAAATCTACAGGGATACACGATAAAGAACTCGAAATTTTCTTAGATAAACTAATCAAAGAGAATAAAATAAGCAAAGAAAACGAGACTTACAGTTTAGTCGACTAAAAAGTGGTTAAATATGCTTAAGAAAAAATTAGAGGCACTACTATTTTCTTCTGGAAGAAAGATGAATGTAGAAGAGCTTTCTAAGTTAGCTCATGCTGGGCATGAAGAAATACAAAATGCACTCATGGAACTAAAAAAAGACTATGATGAGAAACAATCCAGCGTAATGGTTATTAATGAAGGTGATTCCTGGAAGTTAAATATCCGTGAGCAATTCTTATCTTTAGTGCAGAAAATTGTGACAGAGACAGAGCTGAGCAAAACAATAATGGAAACACTCGCAGTTATAGCATTCAAGTATCCTATAAAGCAGTCTGATCTTATTAAGATAAGAACAAATAAGGCATATGACCATCTTAAGGAATTAGAGGAGCTTGGGTACATAAGCAGGCAGAAGCATGGAAGGACAAATCTAATAAAATTAACACAAAAATTCTTTGAGTATTTTGACCTTCAGGAAGAAAAATTGAAAGAACAGTTTAAGGATTTTGGAACTATAGCCCATGCTATTGAAGAGAAAGAATCCGAGATTAAACAAATTAAAGAAGAACAGAAAGCAAAAGCAGAAGAGGAAAAGAAGAAGGATAAGGAAATAAAAAAGGAAATTGATTTATTGGATAAAGAAGGCCAGGAAGTTCCTTTGGATACTTACGAAAACAAAGAAGCAAAGCAGGAGAAAGAAAAACCTGAAGTTAAAGTCATTGGAGGAAAACTTGGAAGTTTAAATGTTGTTGATGAGCCTTCTGAAAAAGAATTGGAAAAAGAAAGAGAAAGAATCCAGGCAATAAAACAGGAGGAGAAGCAAGAGCCTGAAGAAAAAGAAAAGCCAAAATTCGAAAGTTCGGGAATCAAAACAACACCCGAAATAGAAAAAATCATTGATGAGAAAGTAGACCGGATAATACAGCCCCCAAAAAAAGAACAAGAAAGTGAAGGGACTAAAGAAGAAAATAAAGATAAATCTAAAACTAAAGAGCCCAAAGACCTGTTAGAAGCTGAAATGGAAAACAACAAAAAGAAAGAACAGGAATAATAAAAACTATTGTTGAAAATGATGTTTCTTTTACAATGCCCGAAATGCAAGAATAAGATGAAATACCAGACTTTAAAGCCTATTTCTGAGAAGAATAAGAAGAGATGTGTTTATTGTGGTAGAACCTATCCTATCCGTTTAAATATTGTTCAGAAGCTTTAATTTCATGAAAAAATATCATAAAATACAAATAAAGCATATTTCTTTTCTATATAGAAAACAAAACCCTAAAAACACAACTCTTATAAAGCATTAAATATACTATTTATCGACGAGAAATACACTTTTTTTCTAACAGAAAATGAATGAAAAAACAGACGAAAAAAACAGTTCAGAAAAAGAGCAGAATACAGGCTCTGGAACTACTATAATTCAAAGAGTAATTGAAGATGAAATGAAACAGTCTTACCTAGATTATTCTATGAGTGTTATAGTTGGAAGAGCTTTGCCAGATGTAAGAGATGGCCTAAAACCAGTACACAGGCGTGTTCTGTATACAATGTTGGAGTCTGGATTACTGCACAATAAACCATTCAGAAAATCAGCAAATGTAGTTGGAAACTGCATGGCTAAATTTCATCCCCATGGAGATACTGCTATTTATGACACTTTAGTAAGATTAGCTCAAGATTTCTCTATGAGATATCTCTTAGTAGATGGCCAGGGGAATTTTGGCTCAATAGACGGTGATAATCCAGCAGCAATGCGTTACACAGAAGCAAGATTAACAAAACTAGCAGAAGAGATGCTGCAAGACATAGAAAAAAAGACAGTAAAGTTTATTCCAAATTTTGATAATACCTCTAAAGAACCTACGGTTCTTCCATCAAAAGTTCCAAATTTGCTGGTTAACGGTTCATCAGGCATAGCAGTGGGTATGACAACAAATATCCCCCCACATAATATGTCTGAGATTATTGATGGAGTAATAAAACAGATTGACAATCCAAACATAAGCATAGAAGAGCTTATGCAGCACATTAAAGGTCCTGATTTTCCGACTGGAGCAACTATATGTGGTAAAAATGAAATTATAAATGCTTACAAAACTGGTCGCGGTAAAGTTATTGTCAGGGCAAAAACACAAACAGAGGACATAAAAGACAGGAAAAGAATCTTAGTCACTGAAATACCTTATATGGTAAACAAAGCAGAGATGATAACCCATATAGCCGATTTAGTAAGAGACAAAAAACTTAATGGAATAAGCGACATAAGGGACGAGTCCAACAGACAAGGTATCAGAATAATCATCGAATTAAAAAAAGATGCTAATGCTGATGTCCTATTAAACCAGCTTTACATGCATTCTAGGTTACAGGTTACATTTGGAATCATAATGGTTGCTCTTGTAAATAATGTTCCAAAAATATTGGGCCTAGGTCAATTAATAAAGTATTACATAGAGCATAGAAAAGATGTTGTAAGGAAAAGAACGTTATTTGACCTGTATAAAGCACAAAAAAGAGCACATATCTTAGAGGGTTTAATTATTGCTCTAAATAATCTAGACAAAACAATAAACCTTGTTAAAGAAAGTAAATCCGTAGATGAAGCTAAAACAACTTTGATATCTAACTTTAATCTTTCAGAGGAACAAAGCACAGCAATCCTGGAGATGAAGCTGCAGCGCTTAACATCACTAGAGCAAGAAAAGGTTAAGAAGGAACATCACGATTTGTTGAAGTTAATAGCAGAGTTAAAGACTATTTTAGAATCACCGCAAAAAATTCTTGACATAATTAAAAAAGAGCTTTTAGATCTTAAGGAACATTATTCTGATAAAAGAAAAACAGAAATTGTTGATGCTGAAGCAACAGGATTTGAAATGGAAGACATTATAGAAGAAAGCAACTGTGTTATAACAATTACCCATTCCGGCTATATTAAAAGACAGCTATTGCAAACTTACAGGCAACAAAGACGCGGTGGTAAGGGGTTGATAGCAACAACAACAAAGGAAGAAGATTTTGTAAGAGACATATTTATTGCATCTACACATTCATACATATTGCTATTTACAAATAAGGGAAAAGTGCATTGGGTAAAAGTCTATGACATACCAGAAGCATCCCGTCAAGCAAGAGGCAAAGCAATTGTAAATTTAGTCAATTTACAATCAGATGAAAAAGTTACTGCATATGTGCCAGTAAAGGCATTTGATGACACTAAATACCTGATTATGGCAACAAAGAGTGGTACAATAAAGAAGACAAGCCTTGCAGCTTATAGCAACCCAAGAAGAGGAGGTATAGTTGCTATTACTTTGGATTCTAATGATCGCTTGATTAATGTAAAGCTTACTGATGGAAACAAGGAAATTATCTTAGCAACAAGAAAGGGTATTGCAGTAAGATTTAATGAAAATAATGTAAGAGCAACAGGAAGGTCTTCTCGGGGGGTAAGGGGAATCAGGCTTTCTCAAGATGATTCTGTTATAGGCATGGTTGTAGCAACAAATGATAAGACCTTGCTTTCTGTAACAGAAAATGGCTATGGAAAAAGAACAAAAATATCAGAATATAGATTAATTAGCCGTGGTGGTTCTGGGGTAAGAAATATGATATGTTCCGAAAGAAATGGAAAAGTTGTTTCCATAAACTCTGTAACTGATAATGATGAAATAATGCTTATAACAAAGAACGGCATTACGATAAGGATGCCAATTTCTCAAATATCCACTATAGGAAGATCTACACAAGGAGTTAGATTGATTAAATTGGAAGGCAATGATAAGCTTGTAAGTGTTGCTAAGATTGTGAAAGGATAAAAAACCTCTAAAAAAACCATTACCACTACATTTTTAAATTAAATCAAAACCCTAAAAATTCTATGTCGAAATTAAAATCCCCAATATTAATGGTTTTCATTGCAGCTATATGTTTTAGTTTTCCAGCTGTTCTTACAAAACTTCTGGTAGATACAATAGCTCCTATTGCGATACTATTCCTTAGATATTTATTTGTTGTTATAACCTTTCCCTTGATTATTGTAATTATTAGAAAAAGTACCTTCAAAGAGCTGTTTTTGATATCCAAAACCGAGCTTAAACATTTTTTCTTTCTTTCACTGTTTCTTACAGGAGATACCGTGCTGTTTTTTCAATCTTTATATTTTATTAGTGTTAGTAAAATATTATTTTTATTCTTAACTTATCCGATAATGACATTAGTTTTGGCAAGAATTTTTCTCAAAGAAAATATTTCTCTTACCGATATTACTGCAACTATAATAAGTTTGTTAGGAATTGTTATTATGTTCTGGCAAAACTTGAATCTGCAAGGGTTCAAAGGAGAAATTATGGTGCTGTCAGCTGCCTTACTATGGTCAGCATATATAATTTTAAACCGCTATTCGGGTCAAACAAAAAATCACTATAGGGAGACATATTGGCTTTTCTTAATAAGTTCAATAATGATTTTATTTGTTGTATTAATTTTTAAGGAAACTATCCCGGTCTATTCATTAAATTTAAACCAGACACTACTGATTGTTTTACTAGCTATTTTAACACTCATCCCTTTTACCCTGTTAAGTTATGCTTTAAAACATGTCAAATCCTCTACATCAAGCATAATTTTATTATTAGGACCAGTATTTGGAATATTACTATCTTTTGTAGTTCTTAAAGAAAAACTACCATTGAACATACTCCTTGGAGGATTTTTAATATTAACATCAGCATTTATCTCAACTTACTCAATTGAAAAAATATTCCAAACTTCAAAATTATTCTCAAATAAAATAAAAACAATTTTATTCGGTTATTAGTTAGAGCCTCACTTCTTTTCATTCAATCCGCCGATAAAAACCTCACCTAGTCTATAGCAAGCGCCATAAATAATTGAGCCTAGTGAGACGCTTGCTATAGACTAGAAAAATATTTATATTAGTGACTATTCCTTATCAATAATTATTATAAATAAGAAATAAAATGATGAAAAGAAGGCTTACAGTTCAAAAATTAAAAATTCTCGAATACTTAAGAAGTGTAAAGACCCACCCTACAGCAGAGATTATATATGGTGCAGTAAAAAAACAGGTTCCTACAATTACTCTTGCAACAGTTTATAGAAACCTGAATTTATTGGCCAATAAGGGGGAAATACTGAGGCTTGAGATGGGTAATGAATTTCATTTTGATGCGGATATCGGCAGGCATCAGCATTGTGTATGCAGAAAATGCGGTAAAATTCATGATGTTTTTCAAAAAGAGATATCAAAATACGCAATGGAAAAAATAAATTATGATGGATTTAATCCCACCAATGTGCAAGTTATATTTTATGGTTATTGCAAAAATAAAAATATGTGAATTAGTAAAATGGAAGATATTAAAAATAAATAATTGAGGTGGAATCTATGGTAAACATAAATGAGAAAGCGCCGGAATTTACAGAAGATGCATTTGTAAATGATGGAATTAAAAAAATAAGTTTAAAAGATTATAAGGGCAAATGGGTTGTACTTTTTTTCTATCCTGCCGACTTTACTTTTATCTGCCCTACAGAGTTAGGGGAGCTGGCAGATAACTACGAGAAAATCAAAAAATTAGGTGCAGAAGTAATAACTATTAGTGTTGATACAGCTTTTGTGCATAAGGCATGGCACGATGCTTCCCCTACAATCAAAAAGATTAAATTCCCAATGCTGGCAGATCCAGCACGAAGAGTAACTAAAGCATACTGGACCCTTATACCTGAAGAGGGTGTATCCTTAAGAGCCACATACATAATTGACCCAAAAGGAATTATTAAAGCATTAGAATATCATGATAACAGTATAGGGAGGAACATACAAGAACTCATCAGAAAATTACAGGCAGCACAGTATGTCAATAAACATGAAGGAGAGGTTTGTCCAATGAATTGGAAGCCGGGTGAAAAAACCTTAAAGCCCGGATTAGATTTAGTTGGTAAACTATAGCTACTGGTGAAAAAAATGTCAAAAGAGAAATTAAAAAAACAAATAATAAATGAATTAAACAAGGCTTTGGAAATAGAGCACAGTGCAATTATTATGTACCTGCACCATGCAGAATTTGTTACAGGATTGAATGCAGAGCCAATAATAGAAAGACTTAAGGAGATAGCAAGCGACGAGGAAAAGCACAGGGATATGATAAGGGAAAGAATTGTTGTTTTAGGTGGAGTACCTTCAACAAAATTGGGTGATTTAAAAATTTCCCAGTCTGATAATATTAAAGAAATGCTGAAGTATGAGCTAAAAGAAGAATTAGTGGCAGTAAAATTATATCAAAAAATTCTTGGATTAGTAAAGCAGCTTGATAACAGCGAAACTTTATACCATTCAATATATCATCTGATTCAGGACGAACAAGAACATGTTGAAGAACTAAAAAGACTATTAGCAATAAAATAAGGGGTAATAAAAATGGCAGAAGATAATGGAATTTACAAATGTGAAGTATGCGGAAATGTTGTTTCTGTTTTAGAAGCAAGCGGTGGAGAACTAGTATGCTGCGGAAAACCTATGGCTTTGCAGGAAGAAAAAACAGCTGAACAGGAAGGACAGGAAAAGCATGTGCCTGTGATAGAAAAAACCGATAATGGTGTTAGGGTAAAAGTTGGATCAATTGCGCATCCAATGGAAGAAAAACATTATATTGAGCAGATTCAGCTTCTAAAGGATGGAGAAATAATTATTGAGAAAAGAATTAGACCAAATGAAAAACCAGTAGCAGAGTTCTGCTGTACTGAAGCTGTTGAATGGCTTAAAGCCAGAGCATTATGCAATATACATGGGTTATGGAAGAATTAATCTCTTAATCGGCTCCCTCATCTGCCTCTTAATCTCAAAACTGAAGAAATAACTTAAACCCTAACTTCTAAACCATCTACAACAGGTTTGTATTTTTTTGGTTCTATATCAGAACGTCTATAGCGATGATATTCTACACGCACAGCATTTCTATCTTGGTTGTCAGGTACAATTCCAACCCTTAGGCCCTTTCCCAAATTTACATAACCCTCAGAAACTCCTATATCCAGAGCTTCCTTTCCAGGAACTCCTCGCACTTCTAATGAAGCCCATTCCTTACTAGGAGTACTATCCAGCAACCTAACAACCACATCAATTACTGAACCATTTCTGCTAATCTGAGCTCCTTCATTAAGCTTATGTCTAAGTATACGCCCCATGATATTCATTAATCTCAATCCATTTAAATTCTTTACTATTTTGGAGAAATGACTAAATTCCTAATTTCAAAACTGAAGAAATATCATGCCTTCTTCCCCCTAATATCCTTAATAAACAACTTAGCAAACCTTAAAACAACAGAAGACAAGACAATGGAGTAAAGCATAAAGGTTAATGAAAGGTTAAGTATGGTCTGCATGCCTTCTATTTGGAAGGTAGCTAGTGAGAAAACTACAACAGCAACAGCAATGCCTTTCTGCACATTCAAAGACATGAATATTTTCTCCTCTATGGTAAAATCCATGCCCCTCAATGAAAAGATTATAGAGAAAAATCTTATTAGCAAATATAAAAGAAACAATACTAAGGATTTGATAAAGAACTCCATAGAGAAAGGAATTGCAATCACAATACCTATAAGAACAAAAACCAGTATTTCCAAAGAATTTGAAAAAACTGAGGCAAACTCACGAAGTTGGAATTTCTGCTTTACATAGACATTTCCAAACAACAGCCCCATTGAAGTAACAGCTAAAACACCATTTCCATCCAGATTCTCTGCTATAATATATGCCAGTAAAGCAGATGTAATCACTGCTAATGGGCTCAAAACAACAGAATAAGCTTTCCTCATGAATTTGAACATGATAAGCCCGATTAAAACCCCGGCCCCAACACCAACAACAAACTGCTGCAATACAGGCACAAGCTGGTCTATGAATACTGCTATTCCCAGTTCATCTTTTAATGCTGTCTTTAAATCCAGAATAATAAAGGGTATCAAAACAACTAGCGGAGTATTTAGCAAAGATTCTAAACCCAAAAAATCAAATACCTTATTTTTTACATTTTTGAACATTGACAAGACAACTGCAGGACTGGTCCCAGACATTAAAGCTGCAAACATTAATGCCAGAAATATAGATTTAACGCCAAAAATAAGCATTGTAAAAACTGTTAAAAAAATCAAGTTAAAAACAAGAAAAACAATGGAAAGCCACAATGTATGCAGGGAAAAATAATCCACTTTTTTTAGGCTGAATCTTGAAGAGGAATCAAAAACTATCATAACCAAAGCAAGAATGCTTATCCCAGTCATAAAAAGTTCTGGGAATTCTATCAAAGGACCACCTTTATAATCCACTCTTCCTAGTCCTATACCTATCAGCAAAAGCAGCAAGATATTTGGAATCCTAAATTTCTGGCTTACAACAGAGGTCAATAAACCCATCAATAAAATAACAGCCAAATAAGTCAAAAATACCAAAACACCAGCCATTCATACACCTCCTTTACTTTTTCTTAAAAAGCACATATAAATAGTTATCGTAAAAAACTAAATCTTTTTATACTAACTTGTAACACGAAAGTACATGAAATTGCTCAATGAAGTATTAGAAGATATCAAGCCTAGCAATGAGTATGAAAGAGATATCCTGGACAAGGCTAAAAATATAATTGATAAGATAAATAAAAGCATAAAGGATGCTAAAGCCGTCCTTGGAGGCTCAGGAGCAAAAGGCACTTGGCTAAAAACATTTGATGCTGACATATTTGTCAAATTTAACTACAACAAATTTAAAGACAAGAGCGATAAGCTATCAGACATACTTGAAAAATTTCTGAAAAAGAATTTTAAAATAACAAAGCTGCATGGCTCAAGAGACTATTTCCAGATAAGGCAGGAAAAATTTACTTTTGAAATAGTACCAATACTTGACATTAAAAAAGCGGAGCAGGCCAGGAATATAACTGATGTTTCTCCACTGCATTCAAATTTTGTTCTCAAGCATAAAAATCTTATTGATGATATGAGACTTACAAAGCAATTTTTCAAGGCAGCAAAAGTTTACGGAGCCGAGAGCTACATCAGAGGCTTTAGTGGATATGTTTGTGAAATTCTAACAATTTACTATGGGTCTTTTTTGAATTTAATAAAAACAATACCAAAATGGAAAGAAAAAACAGTAATGGATATTAAAAAATTCTATAAAAACAAAAATATACTTTTTGAAATAAATAAATCAAAACTGACAAGCCCTTTAGTTATAATTGACCCTGTACAAAAAGAAAGGAACGCCGCAGCAGCATTAGATCATGAAAAATTTGAAATAATAAAGCATAGGGCAAAAGAGTTCCTGAAAAAGCCATCAAAGGACTTTTTTGAGGTAAAAACCCTGACAGAACAGGACATAAGAAAAAAATTTCAGAAAAATAAGCTCATAATATTAAAAGCAAAGCCGTTAAACAAAAAAGAGGATGTTGCAGGGGCAAAGATGCTCAAGGCATTCCATTTCATAGAGCAAAAACTAATTTCCTATAGCTTTAAGATTATGGAGAGTGATATGTTGTGGCATTCCAAAAACAGTTCATTATTCTATTATATCCTGGAAAATGATGAGTTGACAAAAACAATGGAAATACTGGGGCCCCCATTAAAAATTAAAAGGCATGCAGACGCGTTTAAGAAAAAGCACAAAAAGACCTTCATAAAAAATAAAAAAATATGTGCTACAGAAAAAAGAAAATTTACAAATGCCGCTGATTTAGTAAAAAATATTATCAAAGCCTCTAATGTTAAAGATAATATAAATAAAATTGAATTGATATAAGATGCAGGCGGTTATTTTAGCAGCTGGAAAATCTACAAGGACTTACCCTCTTACACTGACAAAGCCAAAGCCGTTGCTTAAGGTTTCAAATAAAACAATTATTGAATGGAATTTAGAGGCATTAAAAGGCACTGCAGAAGAAATAATTCTGGTAGTCGGCTATAAAAAAGATATGATCAAAGATTTTATTAAAAAAAAATATCCGGATTTAAACATAAAATTTGTTGAACAGAAAAAACAATTGGGGACAGGACATGCAGTTTCTATTCTAAAAAACAGAATAAAAAACAGGTTCATTCTTTTAATGGGAGATAATATCTACTCAAAGAAAGATGTAAATGAGATTGCAAAGCATAAATACTCTATCCTTGTAAAAAAAGCCAAAAATCCAGAACTTTTTGGTGTTGTAACAGAAAAAAATAATATCTTGGTGGATATTATTGAAAAACCAAAAAAATTTGTTTCTGACTTGATAAGCTGTGCTTTGTACTGTTTTGACAAGAAAATATTTGATGCTCTTGAAAATGTAAAGAAATCTGAAAGAGGGGAATACGAGCTTACAGACGCAATAAAACAAATCTCAAAAAACAACGACATTTATTGTGTAAAAAGTATGTCATGTTTCCAAATAGGCTTCCCATGGGATTTATTAAATGCAGATATAGAATTGAGAAATAGAAAAAATATAATCGGAAAAAATTCAAAGATATATGGCAATGTTGAAAATTCATCTATTGGAACCAATTGCATAATAAATGGAACTATAAGAAACTCAATAATAATGGACGATGCAATAATTGATAAAGGCTCTATTGTTGAAGATTCTATTATTGGAGAAAATGTATATTTCAAAGGAACGGCAAAAAGCTCTGAAAATGTTAAATCTGTCATAAAAGGCAAAAAAATAATTGTTGATAGATTAGGGGCTGTAATATCCGATAATGTTAAGGCAGAGAATGTAATTATTAATGCAGGCTGCAAAATATGGCCCAATAAAACTATAAAAGGAGAAATTGATCATGACATCGAATAAAGGATTTCATTTTTATACATTTGGCATTCTTAGAAGGCTATATGATTGGGTGCTTTCATGGGCTCACAAAAAATATTCTTCTGTGGCATTATTTATTTTAGCTTTTGCCGAATCATCTTTTTTTCCTATACCTCCAGATATTCTGCAGATAGCATTATCCGTCTCAAAACCAAAAAAATCATTCTTTTATGCATTAATAGCCTCTTTTGGATCGGTTTTTGGAGGAATTTTCGGGTTTTTTATAGGATTAAAACTGTGGGACTATTTGAAAGATTTTTTCTTTACATATATACCCGGATTTACTCCTGCAATTTTCGACATTATTAAGACAAAATATGAACTTTATGATTTTTGGATTGTATTTACAGCAGGTTTTACACCCATTCCTTATAAAATAATCACAATAAGTGCAGGACTCTTTGGAATTAGTTTTCTGATGTTCATTATAGCATCCACATTATCAAGGAGTTTAAGATTCTTTATAGTAGCTACATTAATCTATTTTTTCGGTCCTAAAATAAAAGAATTTATAGATAAATATTTTAACTTGCTTACAATAATATTTATTATTTTGCTTATTGGAGGATTTATGGTAATAAAATATTTTATGTAACTAAACATTCAAATGAAAAAAATAAACAACGCAATAATATTAATAACAGCAATTTTGCTTTTTATTATTTCCTTAATTTTAGACAAAAATATCAGCCACTTTGTTTCTTTAATAAAAAACCCTTTTTTTGACTTAATTTTCAATCGGTTTACAAATTTCATTGATGTTTTCGTAATATTAATCTTGGTAACAACTTTATTTCTATTTGAGGAAAAAAAAAGAGAATGGGTATTCCCTTTATGGCTTTCCTTTATTCTATCCATTGTTATATCCTTTATCTTAAAACTAATAATAGCAAGGCCCAGACCGTCTATAGAACTATTTTATCCACTAATAAATACACTGAGTTATTCGTTTCCAAGTATGCATGCGATGGTGGCTTTTGCTGCAGTGCCTATTCTTGATAAAAAATTTGAGAAGCTTAAGTGGTTCTGGATGTTATTTGCTTTTTTAGTCGCATTTAGCAGAGTCTACTTAGACTTTCACTTTCTGAGCGATGTTGTGTTTGGGGCGTTTGCTGGATATTTTATTGGGGCCCTGATGGTTTATGTGGAAGAGAAATATCATCCTTTTAAATTTTTAAAATGAAACTAAACCTGGAAGTGAAGAGAAAAATTGCGCATATCCTTTTGGGTGTTTTAATAGTTCTCATGCTATCCTTTGGCATAATAAACAAAATACATATATTTTTTTTGACCATACTTATTATCATACTTTCTTTTTTGAACAAAAAACATAAAATCCCGATTGTATATCGACTTATGCACACTCTTGAGAGAGATGAAAATGTAGGAAAATTTCCAGGCAAAGGGCTTATTTTTTATTTTATTGGCGTATTTCTGGTGTTATCCTTTTTCCCGCTTGACATAGCAATACCTGCTATACTTATACTTGCATTTGCAGATTCTGTAGGTCATTTGTTTGGAATTAAATATGGTAAAAAAAAACATCCTTATGTGAGTACAAAATTTGTTGAAGGATGGATTGCAGGTTTTATTGCAGGTTTTATAGCAGCCTTTGTTTTTGTTCCATGGCCGGAAGCTTTAGCAGCATCTTTCTTTGCAATGTTGGTAGAGGGCATAGAAATAAAGATAGGAGCAGAAGAAATTGATGATAATCTCTTAATTCCTTTGGTTGCCGCCAGTGCTATCTGGGCTGTAAGATTCTTTTTCTGAATACCTACAAAATCCCAATATTTATAAAACTACAAGACTTACCCATATGTTTAAACCACACTAGAATATTTAATAAATTAATTGTGATTTAAACGTTACTAAGCTGCAACAATTATAATAGATTTTGCGGGTGAGTATATGTTTTTACACTTAATTGAAAAATGATAACTAAAGAAATAAGAAACACATTGCTGAAGGAAAAAGACCCTTTTACTGATATTCTTGGTCAGGGTAAAGTAAAACAAGCAGTAAAATCTGCTTTATTGTCAGATCGGCATATTATCCTTGTAGGGTCTCCGGGAATTGGAAAAACAACTTTAGCAAAAAATATAGCTAAGATTCTGGGTAAAAAAACTCCTTTTGTTCGTGTGCAAGGAAGTCCTGATTTAACTGTTGAAGATTTATTGGGAGATATAGATCCAATTAAAGCCCTTAAATATGGATCTTTAAGCATAGAGGCATTTACAAAAGGAAAAATATTCAAGGCAGATAAAGGAATTTTGTTTTTTGACGAGCTAAACAGATGTCCTGAAAAAGTGCAAAATGCCTTACTTCAGGTTCTGGAAGAGAAAAAAGCTACAATAGGAAGCTATGATGTTGATTTTGATATTGATTTTATATTTATAGGAACAATGAACCCAGAAGACACATCAACAGAAAAACTATCAGATGTTTTATTGGACAGGTTTGACCTAATATATATGCATTATCCAGAGAATATTAATATTGAAAAAGATATAGTGGTAAGTAAAGGAAAGAAAATTGATAATATAATTGTCAGCAATAAATTATTAGAGTTAATGATTTATTTTATTAGATTGCTAAGGGAAGACAAAAATCTTGAAAAAAAACCTTCTGTACGTGCTTCATTAGGCTTGTACGAAAGATCACAATCAAACGCTTTATTAAATAATAGGAAAAATGTTACTTTTGATGACATAAAAGATGTAATTATTTCTGTATTAGCGCATAGGGTGAGGTTGAAACCATCCATTAAATATTTGCAAAATCCTGAAGATTACATAAGTAGCCAATTTGAGAAAAATATTGTTGATAGCGATGTTTTAGAAGAGAAAAAAGGTGATTTACTTTGACAGCCAGCAGCAGATACACGAAAAAGATGAAATAGAAGAGCTTACTGGAAAACTTTCTTCTCAAGAAGAGAGAAAATTAATGCATTCTGTTTTAGAGAATGATAAAGAAACAATAGAAAAAGGAAAACTGATAAGAGATTCCATAAACCAAGGTCTTGATGCCTTTACGCCAGACTTAATCTACCAGCAATTAGTAAAAAATTATTCTATGGCAAAGCACATCTTTGGGCCTTCTTTGTTGAAGCTTGCTACTGGCTATAATCCAGATTATATTGAAAAAAACATAAATATTCCCGAATTCCAGAAAGAATTAAGATTCAGAATACAAAAAAACATTGAAAAACTAAAAGAAGAAGGATTGTTGGACAGAGATAGTGAAATAAGTGAAAAAGGCATCGAGCTTGCTTCTTTGGTTATGTATTTTGAAGAGCTTGATAAAATAACACCAAAAGGGATTCTAGGGGGAAAGATACATAAAAAAACATCAATATATGGCGGAAAAGAGGATATTAGAACTTATAAAAAAAGCGACAGATACAAAGACATAGCAATAAAAAAATCAGTCAAATTAGCTATAAGAAGGGGCCATAAAAAATTGCATGAAAAAGACCTTAAAGTCTTTGAAAGGCAATCTAAAGGTCAGAGCTATATTGTTTATGCCTTGGATGCATCTGGATCTATGAAGGGCTCTAAGATAGATGCCTGCAAGCGTGCAGGTATTGCACTAGCATACAAAGCTATTGATGAAAAGGATAAAGTAGGTTTGATAGTATTTGGATCTGAAATCAAAACCATAGTTGAGCCTACCCAGGATTTTTCTTATCTGTTAAAGAACATCACATCTGCAAAAGCCTCCAGAGAAACAGATTTAGCAGTGTCATTAAGAAAATCAATAGAATTATTCCCAAATGATAATATTACCAAACATCTAATTTTAATCACTGATGCCTTGCCAACCATAGGAAAAGAGCCGGAACAAGAAACTTTACAAGAAGTTTCTATTGCAAGAAACAAAGGCATCACTATTTCTTTGATTGGAATTAATTTAAATGAAAAAGGAAAGAAGTTAGCGAAAAAAATAACTGAATTAGGAGAAGGTAAATTATATATTGTTAAAAATATTGAGAATATTGATAAGATTGTTTTAGAAGATTATTATGGTATTGGTTAGAAATTTTTATCTAGCACCAAAAAGTACAGCAGCAGCTGACTTACTTTTGTACTGTTGAGGGTTGTTATCATCTAGGTCTCCAATTCTATGACCTTTTACAAAGGTATAACCTATGGGAACATCATAGCCTTCTGCACCAGCAAACTGCAATTGTCTTGGAGAAGGCTCTTGGCCTGGAGGTAATTTCCTCTTATGTCTGCTCCTCCAATGGGGTGTAACTCCTCTTACCAACTGACCAAGTCTTTCATATTCTGAAGAAGCCTGGCTCGGATCTATATTATATGCATATTTTGACTGGGGTAACCATATTTCTATAGGCTCAGGTTTTCCATGGGTTGAAAGTTTCTGCACACCACCTTTAACTTTATAATCTCGCTCTTTCTTATCGTATACCATCATATCTCTACCCATGGCTGCCACAAGCAACGCAAGTCCTAAAATAGGGTCATTTACAGATCCAGGATTTTCATTCATATATTGAACATGGTTGGAGTGGGTAATCATAAATTGTTCAAGTTCTGTAGAAAGAAATACTTTTCCAACAGCTATGGTATTATCAACGTGCCTTACAACGTATTCAAGACCCCTAAATTCGGAATCCAAATCCAAAATAGTTATTGAAGCTATGCTTTGGCCATGTTTGCGAGTGGCTTTTCCCATCTTATCTTTACTTATGGGGAAATGATGAAGAATAGGATTATATCGTTCTCTGCCATCATAGCCAAATCTAAGTAATTGATGCGCATATTTATCTGCATCCGCTACCCAGGGATAGCCCTTAACTACAGATGCATCACTCCATATGTCACGATCCTGAACAAGTTTGTCTAGTGAGATCATATCAAAGAAGCTAAGAGCATGACCTGCTAGATTTCTCCACCTTACTTGTGTATCTCTAAGTGCAGCAGGGTTATCTGGGGATTCTCTTATTCTTTTAGAAACAGCTTGTCCATTGGGCTTGAAACCAATAAGGTAATTTCCTTTTCCTACAAGCTTTAGAGAAACATCTCTCCATAAATCAGGCAATAGCTTGTATGCAAGTGAAGCAGTAACTTCTGCATGAAGTCTCTCTTCAAAAGGCATATCATACAATGAAATGCCTGTTTCAGGGTTCTTAAAGGGATCCATTTCATAACCGAATAGTCTAGTAACTGCATCTGCAAACCATTTAGGTTCCCTCCTTGCTTTCTTAACTAATTCTTCTCTTGTAGCATTACGACTAAGAGCATTTACAGCCAGTTCTTCTCTAGACAAAGACTTAACGCTTAAACCTTCAAGAAATGGTCTGAACTCTTCAGGAAGAAATCTATGGGGAGTGAAACTCCCCATCATATCATGGTGGGTAAGAGTCAGGTAAGTATTTGCGAGTGCAGTATGAGCTAAATAATCTTTTAACTGATCTTCACTTTCTGGAGGAGATGTTTGCGAAAATAATATTCTCACATCATTCCCTAAATCTTGTGCCATTCAAAAACCACCATTAAAATTTTTTAACAAGAGATCATAGCAATAAAAACCAATATATAAACCTTTCCATTATTTACCATTAATTAGTAATCACACAAACATTTATATATTACCCAAAACTAAAACTTAAAAATGAAAATATTAGCCTTTACTGACCTGCATTTATCATCAGTCGCATTCAAAAAAATAAAATCCAAAGTAAAAAAGCAAAAACCTGATTTGTTAGTTTGTGCAGGAGATGTTTCTATTTTTGAGCAGGGTCTTAATTTTATTCTGAATAAATTAAATAAGCTAAAGAAAAAAACATTGATGCTTCATGGAAATCATGAGACAGACAAGGTCCTGAGAAAATTATGCAAAAAATACAAAAATATAATTTTTGTCCATAAAAAACAATACAGGCAGGGTAACCACATCTTTTTAGGTTATGGCGGCGGAGGATTTTCATTGACAGAGCCAGATTTCTACAAAACAGGAAAAAAATTTCAAAAAATAATAAAAAATAACAAAAACAAAAAAATAATCTTTATAACGCATGCAGCACCCTACAGAACAAAGCTTGATTTAATTGTAGGAAGCCATTGCGGAAACAAGACATTAAAACACTTCATTATTAAAAATAAAATAGATTTGTATATATGCGGGCATCTGCATGAAAACTTTGGCAAAAAAGATAAGATAAAAGGAACAGAAATAATCAATCCCGGGCCTTATGGGAAGATAATAAAAATTTAAATAAAATATTTCAAAAAAGTACGATTCTTATTCAACCCTTCAAATCGAAACCCAACCATCCTAAAATGTAAGAATCAGGTTTAATATTTAAAACTTTTTACAAACCTTCAAAATTCATTTTTCTATCTTTGAAATCATCTCTTGCCAATAATGCTACTCTGCTCTCTTTTTTAGAATCAATAAGTTTATAGGACGAATTTTGCTGTATTTTCTTTGCAAATTCTAATACTTCGTCATTATAAGGCATGTTATGAACTTGTAATCTTTCTTGAGCATGGCCTATGAAACTAAAACCCTTACACTCAACAAACATTGGCTTATATTTTTCAATTAATCTAGCATAACCTTCTGGATCAACAAAATTATAATTTTTTACTAGAGTAAGCCTTACTACATTTCTTTTGAATTTATGCATAATCGACAAGCTTTTATGTAATTTTTCCCACGCGTCTTTAGATATTGGATTAGCTGTTTTTTGGTAAATTTCTTTATTCGGGCCATAAACACTTATGTAAAGTTGGGTAGGTTGATGAGCAATTAATTTTTCAACCATAAATGGTATAGTGCCGTTAGTAACCAAAAAAGCGGTCATTCCTTTTTCCTTGATAAAATCAATCATCTCAGGAAGCTTTGGATACATTGTTGGCTCTCCTGTCAAAGAAATAGCAAAATGCAATGGTTTTCCCATTTCCTTAACTTTTTCAGCTATAGCCTCAGAATTTCCTTTAAAGCCTTGTAATAGTTCTATATGGGCCTTAATGCAACCCTCAACAATATCTTTAGGATCATCCACAGGGCCCTGCCATTTTGGCCATACATACTCTATATCTCTCCAACAAAAAACGCACCTATGGTCGCAAAAGAAAGTAGGAGACATTTGAACACATCTCCAGCTTTCAATACCATAAAAAGTATTCTTGTAACAAACATCTTTGCCAGTAATAGCTTTTTTACAATATTCACAAATCTTAACCGCAGAATGATTTCCAACTAGCCTGTAGCCCTCGCTGTATCTTTGTTTATTCTTAAGGTCTTTTTGTTCTACAACATTTAGTGCAATTGGCATGCAATAGAGCAATATACAAACATATTTAAATTTATACCATAATCAGAAAAATATGGAATTAGATCTATCATTAGAAAAACTAAAAAAAAGCAAAGAATTCAAGGAAGGAATCAGTGAAAATAAAAACGCCTTTTTTTCTTATGCATTCAAAATGATTGAGGCCAATAAGGATGCTCCCTGGCAGCTGGGATTTTACAATAAATCAACAGACAAAGTACTAACTTTTATTGTTGATGACAATTTTATACAAATGCAACAAGAAGAAGAAATATTCAAAAAACCAGATATGGAGGTAAAACCAATAGAAATAGAAAAAGCAAAACTTATGTTTGAAAAAATATTGAAAAAAGCAGAAGAATTCCAGAAGAAAAAATATCCCAAGGAGTTAGTAAGTAAAACAATAACAATATTGCAGAACCTGGAGCAATTTGGAACTGTATGGAATATAACCTTTGTGATGCACTCATTCAGGACATTAAATATGAAAATAAACCCCGAAAGTGGAGAGATATTGCACCATAATTTAGAGTCTTTAATGGATTTTGTTAAAGAATGATTTATATGAAATAAATAATTTTTCAAACTATAGTTTCAAATTCAACATTCTTTAAATATAAGCTTACTAATGGAAATTTTATCTCTAAAATGGCTATTACAATAAAGATGCAAAAGATTTCTGATATTCCCACGCCAAACTATGCCCACAAAGGAGATTCTGGAGTTGATCTTTACGCTGCTGAAGAACATACCTTGGGACCAATGGAGCGCAAACTAATACCGACTGGGCTAAAGATGGAAATTCCTCATGGCTATGAAGGACAGGTAAGGCCTAAAAGTGGCTTAGCCCTAAACCATGGAATAAGCCATGCTAACGCCGTTGGAACAATAGACAGTAGCTACAGAGGAGAAATAAAAGTACCCTTAATCAATCTTAGCGATAAGCCGTATAAAGTTGAGAAAGGAAAGAAAATAGGTCAAATCATATTTGCAAAAATCGAGGAAGTTCTATTTAAAGAAACTGAAGAGC
>Ga0208642_1000203_pt1 | contig 32527 bp, 27 predicted proteins | sample ETN02SmetaG_4_FD_185790 | JGI IMG/M metagenome (GOLD analysis project Ga0208642, IMG submission 185790) | Marine microbial and viral communities from oxygen minimum zone, Eastern Pacific Ocean - ETNP2014F10-02SV251 (SPAdes) (version 2) | ecosystem: Environmental > Aquatic > Marine > Oceanic ...
CATCGACGCTTCAACAGGCTGCAAGCACCCGACTCGGATTTGGCGTCAAGAAGACAATGATGCTCGCGCAGCGCCTCTACGAGGCGGGTTACATTACCTATATGAGAACTGATTCAAACAACCTGAGTGCTGATGCAGTCAACGGTTGTAGAGAATTTATCGAGGGTGAATACGGCAGGAAATACCTGCCGGATCAACCCAGAGTTTATTCAAGCAAAGCAGGTGCCCAGGAGGCGCACGAGGCAATTCGGCCTTCAGATGTGACGGTGAAGACAACGGCCATATCGGGTATGGAGAGGGATGCGGAACGGTTGTACGAGTTAATCTGGCGTCAGTTCGTCGCCTGTCAGATGCCAAATGCAGAATATACGAGCACCACGGTGCTGGTTCAGGCGGATGATCTGGAATTGAGAGTAAGCGGTAGAATCCTGAGGTTTGACGGATACACAAGAGTGCAACCACCCGTTTCAAGGAAAGATGACGAGATGGTCCTGCCGGAATACCAGGTGGATCAAGAACTGAAACTGGTTGAGCTGTTCCCGTCTCAGCACTTCACAAAACCAAAACCGAGATACGGTGAAGCAAGTCTGGTGAAGGAGCTTGAGAAACGTGGTATCGGCAGACCTTCAACATACGCATCAATTATTTCCACCATCCAGGACCGGGGTTACGTTACGTTACAGAGTAAGCGGTTCTATGCGGAGAAAATTGGTGAACTTGTGACGGATCGTTTGGTTGAGAATTTTGACAACCTGCTCGACTACGGATTTACGGCTCAACTGGAAGAATCTCTTGACGAGGTATCTGACGATAAGGGCGACTGGAAGAGATTACTGGATGAGTTCTATTCCGATTTTGAATGGAAACTCGAAAAAGCTGGCAGTGACAATGGCATGCGAGCGAATGAGCCTTCCATGACGGATATTGACTGTCCCCTGTGCGGTAGAAAAATGCAGATTCGCACAGCGAGTACCGGTGTATTCCTTGGTTGTTCCGGATATACGTTACCACCGAAAGAGCGCTGTAAACAGACCATCAATCTTGTTTCCGGAGATGAAGTTGTCGATGCCAATGGTGATGAAGAAGCAGAGTCGCGAATATTAAGATCCAAGCATCGCTGCCCTAATTGCCAGACGGCCATGAACAGCTACCTTGTGGATACAGAGCGAAAACTGTACGTCTGCGGAAACAATCCGGATTGTGATGGTTTCGAAGTGGCGCGCGGTGAATTTAAGATCAAGGGATATGATGGCCCGATTCTTGAGTGCGACAAATGTGGCGCTGAGATGCAGTTGAAGTCAGGTCGGTTTGGCAAGTACTTTGGCTGTATGGCAGACGAATGTAAAAACACACGTAAGCTGTTACGCAATGGTGAAGCCGCACCACCCAAAATGGACCCGGTGCCAATGCCAGAGTTGGAATGCCACAAGGTCGAGGATACCTATGTGCTCAGGGATGGTGCAGCCGGAATTTTCCTGGCCGCCAGTCAGTTTCCCAAGAACCGTGAAACACGGGCTCCCTATATCGATGAGCTGCTACCCCACCAGAATGAGATTGACCCCAAGTATTCATTCTTGATGCGAGCTCCTGCAAAAGATCCTGAGGGAAGACGTTCGGTAGTCAAGTTTGCACGCAAGACCAAAGAGCACTTCGTAACCTCGGAAAACGAAGACGGTAAACAGTCCGGCTGGCGTGCCGACTTTGTCAATGGCAGTTGGGTTGAGAAGGAAAAGCAGAGCAGGAAGAAAGCAGCAAAGTGACGCGTTCACGCATCATCCCCGCAAAAGCGGGGATGACTAGTGAACGCCGGGATGATGAACGCACTTTGCGGGGACAACCACCAGACACTCAATGCCGGATCACACCAACCATCAAACCTTCAATAGCAAACTCTTGAGACCGTAAATCAACTTCGATGGGGGAGTAGTCCTGATTCTCCGGCAGCAAGGTAATCTGGAACTTGCTGCGAGATTTCTTAAGGCGCTTGACCGTCACTTCATCTTCAATACGCGCAACAACGATATCGCCATTGTTGACATTTTGTGTTTTGTGAACAGCTATCAGATCGCCATCAAGGATTCCGCACTCAATCATACTGTCGCCCCGCACTGCCAATAGATAATCGGCACTGGGATGAAAGAAGTTTGGTTGTATCTCACAATAATCCTCGATGTGTTCCTGAGCAAGAATAGGACTACCTGCCGCAACGCGACCGACGATTGGTAAACCATTGTCTTCTGGTAGTTTGATTCCCCGAGAGGTACCGGGAATCATCTCAATTGCGCCTTTTCTTGCCAGCGCTTTCAGGTGTTCTTCCGATGCATTGGCACTTCTGAATCCAAGTTTCTGGGCGATGTCCGCACGAGTCGGCGGATACCCGGTTTCGCTCATATAACTCTTGATGAACTCGAGTACTTCAGTCTGTCTTGGGGTCAGTTGTATCATTGTTATCCACCTTTCATACATTCATACATTCATACATTCATACATTCATGCATTCATTCCTGTATTCACGCATTCCACGTATTCACGGGGAGCAATCAACCCTCACGGGGAGGTTTGATTTGAACGCACAAATACATGTTTTTATATACAGTAACTGTGATTATATACAGGATAATTTAATAAACAACCATGAAATGAAATTTTATTGAATTCGAGGCAGCGTTTCGTCTCCTGAGGTTGATCTTTGTGGTTCAATCGCAAAATGTCTGCGGTGAATGGTGCTCGAGATTAACAGTTAGCTTTCGTCTTCATTGGCAGGGTGTCACTATCAGGATCCGTCGAGTGGGTGTGAAAAAGTCAGGTCAGTTGAAGTCAGGCTAAAATTGTATATTTAAAGGTTCATAAAGACCTGGACCTCTGAACGGTATAAACTCCAGTCTCTGGAATTTCGCAGGGTCCAAAATAAGCAGGACGGTTTGGTTTGTTATGAAGTGTTTAATCTCTGTTCTAATAGTTACTCTCATCTTCAGTAGTCAGATCTATGCAGGTGATTACTGGGTGGTTGGGAGTTACACCGATTCTGAAACGGCAAAAAAAGGAAAAAATCGCTTGTCTTCACTGACTGGCGCGCCTGTTGAAATCTCTGAATTTGTGATCAAAGGTACAACCTATCATCGACTCCTGGTCTCTGATCAGGCGTTCAACGATCAGGTACTGGCGAGTCTGGAATCGGTTGGTATTCTACCTTGGTATCTTTCAACGGTCTTATCCGATCAACCACAAGTCGTGATGCCGAAGGAAAGTGCGACTGCTGAGAACACCACAGGCAGCCAAGGCAAAGAAGGCATGACAAGCGATAAGGCTACCGAGAAAACAGAAAGCATTGATCCAGAGTATGCGAAGCTTGGACCCGGCCAGGCGTTTTTTGTCGCTGAAAGCTCGACGGAAGTTGAAAAAGCGCTGGACACCGAAAGGAAATTAGCGGATGCATTTCTCGAGGTTCGAGGTCAGACTGCTTTGATCGATGGTCAGGTTCTTCATCGGGTTCTGGTCGGTCCTTTAGCGCAAACGGATATAGCAGGGGCTCGAATAAAACTAAACAGTCTGGGTTATGCAGATGTGTTTCTGATAAATGTCGAAAATGATGTGCTGATAGAAGACACCGTTTTACCGATTGTCAGGTTACCAGCTCAAATTGAAGCCAGACGAAAAGCGGTATCAAGAACTCGGGAAGCACAGAAGCCTCAAGCTAGACATCCGTCCGGATACAATCTCGCGCGGCTCCCAAAGAAAAATCCAACTTTCAGGAATTAGTGAGAACTCGGTAGACTACATGGAAGAATATTATCAAACTCTGGTTGACTTGATTACGGGACCTGTTTTTGTTCTGGTTTTTCCCATCGTGTTGGTAACGATGGTTGCAAATTATTTATCCCAAAAGTTATTTGACCGCCTGGAAAGAAAAACCGGGGACACTGTTACGATCTGGGACGACGCTTTGGTTAAGTCAGTTCGGCGGCCTCTGTCCTGGTTGATCTGGGTTCTGGGGATCGCCTGGGCCGCGGAGTTGTTATCAGCACAGGTAAGTACCGGATTAGGGCAGATGATAGATCCGGTACGCTATATTGCAGTAGTTGCCTTGTTTACCCTGTTTTTGATTCGATTCGTTCGTGAATGTGAATCAGGATTTATTCACAAAGGCGTTGATTTAACCACTGCCAATGCGATCGGAAAGTTAATTCGCATTTCAATCTTCATCACCGCGGCACTAACGGTGTTGCAGACCCTGGGTGTGAGCGTATCGGGTATTCTCGCGTTCGGCGGAGTCGGCGGTATTGCGGTTGGTTTCGCTGCAAAGGATTTGCTGGCCAATTTCTTTGGCGGTCTGATGATCTTTCTGGACCGACCATTTGCTGTTGGCGATTGGATACGAAGTCCTGATCGTGAAATCGAAGGAACAGTTGAGAATATTGGCTGGCGATTAACGCTCATCAGGACTTTTGATCAGCGTCCGCTTTATGTGCCCAATTCTGTGTTTGCCAATGTTGCGCTCGAGAATCCATCCCGTATGCGAAACCGCAGAATCTACGAGACGATTGGGTTGAGGTATGCCGATACCGGTAAAGCCAAGGCGATCATTGATGATGTCAGGACCTTGCTTGAGAACCATGAAGATATTGATCCGGGGCGTACCCTGATTGTGAACCTTAATGCTTTCGCAAGCTCATCAGTGGACTTCTTTGTGTACACATTTACGAAGACAACTGATTGGGTAAAGTATCATGGCATCAAAGAAAAAATAATGTTGCAGATCTATGCGATTGTTGAATCTCATGGTGCCGAACTTGCGTTCCCGACCTCTACGGTTCACCTCGAACCTGGTGAAGCTGAGTCAGAGTAACTATTGATGGAATTGCCAGCATCTGAATTGCTGTTTGATGAGCCGTCTATATTAGCTGCAGTAGATCATGTCGCCGAGTATCTTAATACTGTCTGCCAGGATGGTACCTGGCTGATTCTATGCGTGATGAACGGTGCCCTGGTCTTCACCGCAGATTTGATGAAGCGACTTGAGTTTAAGGTGACGCTAGATTTTGTACAGGTCAGTCGATATCACAACAAAACCGAAGGCACTGAACTTACCTGGCATGCAAAACCATCTACAAGTCTGCAAGGTGCTCAGATTCTGCTCGTTGACGATATTTTTGATGAAGGGAAGACGATGCTGGCCCTGGATCAGTACTGTATCGCTAATGGCGCTGAGCGAGTTTTGTCTGTTGTACTGCTTGAAAAGACCCATGGTCGGGAAAAGGTGCGCTTTCGTCCAGAGATTGTTGGTTTAAAGTGTCCCGACAAGTACGTTTTTGGTTACGGCATGGACTACGAAGGGTACCATCGCAATCTGCCAGAGATATACTATCTTGAAGAGTAGTATCTCAATGGCATCTGGCGAGTTGTTTAAGTTAAACTCTCCGCCATCAGGCTGCACAACATCGGTTGATTGAAAAGCAAAAAAACAGGAACTTAACTTAACAGTTAGACTGGCAGGAAGAGTTATGACGAGTTTGCTATTTTACAAAAATCCAGTTGCGCTCAATAAGACTAAACACAAAGATCTGAAGATAAAGTCAGGATCGAGTGACTATTCTTTTTCAGAAGATACCAACTCGGTGATTCTAGCTGGAGTTGAGTTCACCGAGGCTGCGAAAGAGTATCCGATTGTTTTTGCAGAAGCTGGCGAAAAGTATGTGCCCGTTGCGCTGCTGGGTGTGAGGAATAAAGAGAATCTGTTTATCAAAGATGATGGTGGCTGGGATGCGCGTTATATACCGGCTTTTATTCGCCGTTACCCGTTTGTTCTGGCTGACTCGGGTGATGCAGGACAAAAAATGGTCGGTATTGACGGGAGTTTCGATGGGTTTGATGAGAAGGATGGTGACCCCTTGTTTGAGGATGCTGAACCAACGGCCGTACTCAAACAGGCAATCGACTTTCTTGAAGAATACCAGCGTCAATATCTGAGAACTGAAAGATTCACTCAACGCCTGCGTGATAATGATTTGCTGTGCTCATTAAATGCCAAACTGGATATGGCCGATGGCCAGCAGTTCGCCTTAACTGATCTGCTGGTAATTGACGAGAAGAAATTATTGGGGCTGTCAGACGACAAGGCCCTGGAATTCTTCAAGTCTGGTGAGCTGGCATGGGTATACTGCCACCTGATGTCGTTGGGAAATATGGCGGGCCTGGTAGATCGAATAGCAAAAGTCACTGGCGTCACTGCTGATACTCCTGCAGACAAGAAAAAAAAAGAGACCGACGAGAAAAGCTGCGGCCAAGCTAAAAAAGTAAACTGAAGTGCTGGCTGTCATTGGTGGAACGGGATTCAGTGAACTTGTCGGGCTGGAAGGCGTTCAGGGCGAAGATATCGAGACTCCCTATGGCATGAGTTACGTCGAGGGAGGTGAAATCGCCGATGTGCCTGTTCTGTTCCTTCCTCGCCACGGTCATCCACCTCGATTTCCACCCCATCGGATTAACTACCGGGCAAATATCGATTCACTGGCACGGATGAACGTCGATGAGATAGTCGCCGTCAGTGTTGTTGGGAGCGTTGATCCGCTGTTGTCAGTTGGTGATCTAATCGTTCCTGATCAGATCGTCGACTATACACGCGATCGGGATGGCACTTTCTTTGATGATGAAATCAGCCATATCGATTTTACATTCCCTTATGACGAGTCCGTAAGACAGAAGCTGATATCTGCCCTGCAATCACTTCCCGATGATCGATATCAAACCACCGGGGTCTATGGTTGCACGCAGGGCCCGCGGCTTGAAACCGCAGCGGAAGTAAGACGGCTGGCAAATGATGGCTGTAGCATTGTCGGTATGACTGCCATGCCCGAGGCTGCGCTCGCAAGAGAGAAGGAAATAGCCTATGCAGGGATATCTTTGGTGGTGAATTCAGGCGCGGGACTTAACGATCAGGAGATTGATCTCGATGGAATATCTATAATCCTTGAGCAAGGTATGCTGCGGATAACGAATGTGATCGAAGCGTTAATCAGAAACAGCCTATGACTCCGGGTCAAAACCTTTCACCCTGACCAGTAGCCCGAAATAGGGATGATCCAGGTAGTGTAAGGTCGAACTTCTCATTCTTCTGGACTGTTTGAGAATATGAGAATGTATCGGCAGGTAGTTGCCCCGCTGTGATTCCCATGCAATTACCTGAGGATACTTCTTTGCGATCTGCGGAGACACATCCAGCGTCATGGGCAACGGTTGCTGACTGAATCTTGAAGTGAACTCTGTATACCAGAGGTCGGTTGCAACATGCAGGTATCGTGCTCGACTGACAGCAATCGTGCCATCAATTTCATAGACATCGTCATAGTGTTTACCCGCCTGAATGAGCACCGGATTTGCCTGATCTTCAGATGACAGAGGTTGTCGCCAGGCCTGGTGAAGAATGAGTCGGTACAGGGATGATCGATTGATACTGCGGGCCAAACCGTTCAGGTCTCGGGCTTTTCTAGCGACGGTGCGAAACGCCTGGGGTTTCTCATCCACAAATAGTGCTTCAAGATCAAGAACCGATTCAACAGTAGAATCAGTGTCTTCTGGTTCATTATCCGGTGTTTCTGCCGGAACGAGGTTCTCATCGACTGGATCGGCATCCAGCCCTTTGTCTGGCACCGGAACCTTGAAACGGCTGCGACTCTCAAACAAGTAGCTGGTCGTTGGCTCTACGTCTTCGGGGATTGAGTCTGCATCGGGTAAGAGTTGGTCGTGTGCGAGCACCTGCTCCAATTGCCGCATCGTATAGGGTGACCGCTGGGTGTTGTCATAAGGAGCGACACCAATCATGTTAGCGGGGTAGGTGAGTGATTTAAGTGGCCAGTTCTCATCAGTAGCTGGCGGTGATTCCAGTGCAAAAATAATAATCTCCACCTGATACCAGTTGTTGTACTCAGGTTCAGCCGCACGTGTATTCGTACAGGTCATTGCCGCCAGGATCGTTGACAGAGTCAGGAGTATCAGCCTAACCGGCAATTGCGAGGTTCTTATTTTCCAATCGTTCAAACAGGCGTTCAATTTTCTGAAACCTTGTTTCTGGTTTTTCCATGTTCTCTTCAAACGATAATTGATTTGCCGTTTGAAGGCGATAGCGATGTGGTTCGGACTGAACCAATTGTACGATGGAAAACGGATCAATAGGTGTATCCTGACTGAACTCCAACTTACCACCTTTGACACCGGCATCCACCTTCTTTATCCCTAGATGTTCAGCAACGAGTTTAAGACTGGTCAGGCGAAACAGGATTTTTGTCGGTTCCGGCAGCAAACCGAAACGATCGATCATTTCAACCTGGAGGTTCTTCAGTTGATCGTTGTCTTCGGCATTTGAAATTCTCTTGTACAAGACCAGTCGACTATGGACGTCTGGCAGGTAGTCCGCCGGAATCAGTGCTGGCAGATGCAGATTGATTTCAGTATCTTCTTTCAGGGGACGATCCAGATTAGGGGTTTTGCCGGCCTTGATTGCCTTGACTGCCCGATCGAGCATCTCCATATACAAAGAAAATCCCACGGTTTGCATGTTGCCCGTCTGCTCATCACCGAGTAGTTCACCGGCACCGCGAATTTCAAGGTCATGGGTGGCAAGAATGAAGCCAGATCCAAGGTCTTCTGCCTCGCTGATGGCATCAAGCCGTTTTCTGGCGTCCGAGGAGATTACTTTGGGGTGAGGTGTGAGCAGATAGGCGTAGGCCTGGTGATGAGACCTGCCAACCCTGCCGCGTAATTGGTGTATCTGTGCCAGCCCGAACTTGTCAGCCCGATCCATAATTATCGTATTTGCGTTAGGAATATCGATGCCTGTTTCAATAATCGTGGTACAAACGAGAACGTTAGTTCTTTTGTGATAAAAATCAGACATAACCTGCTCAAGCTCGCGTTCGCGCATTTGACCATGTCCGATGACGACCCTGGCTTCAGGCACGAGCTTTTGAATCGCCTGGGCCGTGTTCTCGATTGTTTTTACTTCATTGTGCAGGTAGTAGATCTGCCCACCACGCATCAACTCGCGTTGGATTGCTTCTTTGATCTGGCCATCATTTCTTTGCCTGATGAATGTTTTGATGGAAAGACGCCTGGCAGGAGGGGTTGCGATGATAGTCAGATCCCTCATGCCGCTTATTGCCATATTCAGTGTGCGTGGAATGGGTGTAGCTGTCATGGTCAGAATATCGACCTCAGCGCGAAGGGATTTAAGTCTCTCTTTCTGACGGACGCCAAATCGATGCTCTTCATCAATAATAACCAGTCCAAGATTTTTAAAGTCCATTCCATCCTGAATCAGAGCGTGTGTACCAATGACGATGTCAACCGTACCTGCTGTCATTTTTTCAGCGGTGAGTCTCTGTTCTTTCTTTGTCTTGAATCTTGATATTGACTCGATGTTAACTGGCCAGTCGGCAAAACGATCCTTAAAGGTATCGGTGTGCTGTTGAGTCAGCAGGGTTGTTGGTACCAGGATAGCGACCTGTTTGCCGGATTGCACTGCAAGGAAAGTGGCGCGCATGGCGACTTCAGTTTTACCGAAGCCAACATCACCACAGACCAGATGATCCATGGCTTTTTCCTGCGTCATGTCTGTGATTACCCGTTCGATTGCGGTTTGCTGATCAGGCGTTTCTTCGAATTGAAATGTGGACACAAACTTTCGATAGGAATCGTCTGGTTCTGGATATGCATAGCCTTTCCTGGCTTCTCGTCGAGCATAAATATTGAGCAACTCAGCCGCAACATCGCGAATCTGTTCGGCTGCCTTTCGCTTCGCCTTCTCCCAGACATCACCACCCAGGCGGTGTAGTGGTGCCACTGTCTCGTCTGCACCGGCGTAGCGAGAAATGAGATGCAGTGATGACACAGGGACATAGAGCTTGGCATCATCCTGATAACGGAGACATAGAAACTCCGTTTCATGTCCGTCAATCTCTAATGTCTGCAGGCCCAGGTATCGTCCCACACCATGATCAATATGAACAACAGGTGAGTCAATGTTGAGTTCAGTCAGGCTCTTAATGACCAGTTCTGCTGCATTATCTTTTTGTCGTTCTCGGCGACGTTGCTGTAGTACATGCTCACCGAACAGATGCTGTTCTGTCACTAACAAGAAGTTTTCATCAGGCAGATAGAAGCCTCGCTCGAGTGGTGCCACGGTCAGCTGCAAGAGCTGTTTAGATTTGGTCGCCTGATCCCAGTTAAGGGCGTTGTGTGTAACGATATCTGCTTGGTTCAGCAGTTCATCAACGACTTCTCTGCGCCCGTTCGATTCTGTGACAATCAGTATTCGGGTGTCTGGATTGGCTTTTATGAATGACTGTAGTTGAGTCAGTGGATTTTGCTGCCTTTCTTTGATGGAGATTACCGGCATTTCCATAAAGGAAAAGAAGTCATCTCTGGATGAGTCGTTGGGACTGATCTCGGTTAAGGATGGATCTGTGTGGAGGTGCACCCGCCGTCGGTTATTACATTCTGCGAAAAGACTATCTGTCGGTATCAGAAGATGGTCAGGCGACAGGATGGGGCGTTGAACATCGTATCGAAGGTTTTCATATCGCGCATGAGCGTCCTGCCAGTAGCGACGTGTGGTTTCTTCTACATCACTGGTGAAGACCAGGGAATCGTCCGGCAGGTAGTCAAATAAGGTTTCGGTTTCTTCAAAAAAAAGTGGCAGATAATATTCAATCCCTGCTGGTGATAGACTCTGAGAAACATCCTGGTAGACAGTACAGGTACGCGGGTCGACCTGAAACATCTGGTGCCATTTATCCTGAAAGGTGTGAATCGCAGCGTCAGTTAATGGAAATTCCCTGGCAGGCAACATATTCACGCTCGACACCTTCTCGATCGAAAGTTGAGTTTCAGGATCGAACGTTCTCAGCGACTCAACTTCATCGTCAAAAAGATCAATACGATAGGGGACATCTGAACCCATGGGGAAGATGTCCATAATCGAACCCCGAACGGCAAACTCTCCATGTTCAAAGACGGTATCTACGCATCGGTAGGCAGAAGTTTCCAGCTTTCGTCGCATTGTCTGAATATCGAAATTCTGACCGATATCCAGAACGAGACTGCTTCCGAGGACGAATGAGCGTGGTGTTACTCGTTGCATCATGGTCGTCGCCGGTACGACCAGGGCACCTTTTGTCATTGTTGGCAGTTGGTTCAGGATGGCGAGTCGGGTCGATATAATATCCTGATGAGGTGAAAAGCTATCATAGATGAGCGTTTCCCAGTCAGGAAACAGCAGAACGGGAATGTCTTCCGGCAGGAAAAAACGAAGTTCATTGAAGGCCTGTTCAGCCGCATGTGAGTCTTCGACGATGACGAGTGAAAAATCCGGGTTCTCTACCAGTGTCTGGGTGATGACCAGGGATTGAGCGCTTCCAGGCAGATCTCCCCAGTGTCTTCTCTGGCTTGCCTTTTTTGGTAGCTGATGTTTGCCTGTTGAGAGGACTTTTGACATGCTGCTTTTTTCTCTAATCTTCTTCCCGAGATGGAAGCGAAATCGAAGGGGTACGAAGGTTACTCTTTCGCGCACACACAAAACAAGTGGTGAGTGGAACCAACGATGTCTAAGAATAACCTGCTGGGTGGATGCCTGCTCCTGCTTCTTGGGATTATTATCGGCTGGTGTGCAAGGGAGATCTCTGTGGGTTCAACCCCTGTTTTGCAAGATCAGATAATTCCACCAGCAGATTCACGGCTCCTTGAAGAAAGCGAAGTGTCCCTGGTACCTGTAGTCGATTCACAGCAGTTCCTGCGTCAGCTTGCGCGCGAACCAGTCTCGGTCCGGCAGGTCGAGTTAAGAAAATACCTGGCAACCCATGGGGATCAGTTCGATGTGCTGATGACACTCAGCGGTGACCTTAGTGAGCAGGGTCACTTTGAGGAAGCACTGGAGATGTTATTGAGATCTTCCATTGCCATCGAGTCAATTGCACAACAGGATTTGTTTAAAATGTCGCTGGCCAGACTGATTGACCGATACACGCGAGAACTTATTTCTCTCAATCAGTTTGGAGAAGTTGACCGGCTGTATGAGCAATTGACCCTGACGTTGCCTCAGTTTGCTCAATATCATCTCGAATTGGGCACGTTACGAATTCGAATGGGCAACCTTCAATCAGCTCTGGTGCCTCTGGCACAAATTGCCAATCATGATAAATTAGGTGCGGAAGCGCGGCGTCTGATGTTGCAGATCGAGGGAAGTGAGTCTCCGGTCCCGGCTGCGCTCGAAGAACTGCCCCTGATTGCCAGAACCGGGCAGTTCCTGGTTGAGGCGATGATCGATGATGAACTGCCGATTCTGGTGCTGATAGACACCGGAGCAGCAATGACAATTCTGGAATCAGGCGTGCTGGAAAGACTCGGATACAACCTTTCAGGCAAACAAGAATACTTTGTCACTGCAAACGGTGTGGTTCAGGCGCCGGTGGTAACGATTGACAGTTTTGGCCTGGGCAGAGCCAGGTTGAACAATGTAACCGTCGGGGCCCTGGATATGGCAATGCAAGGTAAGGTAGAAGGTTTGCTTGGAATGAACTTCCTTCGGCATTATGACTTTCATATTGATCAGAACAGAAGCATCCTGGTGCTTGATCAGCGGTAGTAATCCTGTTTGACCTGAATGGCATATACGTATGTGCTATTAGATCGTTCCTGTCAGACCTGTTTTTTGTAACAGCTGAAGGCTTTTGTTGCGTTAAACATAGCAACCCTCGATAATAGCGTCGAATTGGCCAGAGCCAATTCACCACCAAATAAATGAGTTGTAATAACCTGTATTTTGAGGAGTAGTCCGTGACACGACCGGGTCTTGATGGCGTATTCTCTGACTGGAAAGAGAGAGAAGCCCTAGCTGAAGCTATGATCCCAATGATCGGCGCATTGTATCGAAGGAATGTTGTGCTCTACATACATGGTTTACCTCTTAATAACCGGTCGGTTATTGACCTGATGAAGGCTCACCGTTTCGTCAGGCAGATTGAGAAAAATGAGATGTCTGAATTTGAGACTCATCCAATTTTGGGAATCCTCAGCAAGCTTGAATTGACACCAGCACATCTCGATCTGGGCCGACTGACTTCGAGTTTTATGGCGGACAACCAGGGTCTGTCCATGCAGGAATTTATTGAACAGGCATGTGCCAGTATTATCGGAACCGATACTGTGATGCACGATCCAAGAGATGTGGTGGTTTATGGTTTCGGGCGGATTGGTCGCCTGGTGACCCGTTTGCTGGTTGAGAAAACAGGTGGTGGACACAATCTTGTGCCAAAAGCAGTAGTGCTGAGATCACCCAAGGATCCCATCAAGGACCTGAATAGACGTGCAAGCCTGCTGCGCCGTGACTCAATACACGGCAATTTCAAGGGAACGATTCGTGTTGACGAAGAAAATGGCGTACTGGTCTGTAACGGTAATGTGATCCGCTTCATCTACTCCGGTGATCCGGCCTCAATAGACTACACGGAGTATGGCATCAACAATGCGATGGTGATTGATAGCTCAGGTGCCTGGCGGGATGAGCAAGGACTGTCTCAACATCTTCAGTCTAAAGGGGTATCGAAGGTATTGTTAACGACTTCTGGCAAGGGAGACCTGAAGAATATCGTTTCTGGGGTTAACTCCGATCTGATTGATCCGGATGACCAGATTATTGGTGCGGCATCCTGCACGACCAATGCAATTGTCCCGGTCTTGAAATGCATCAATGATGAATTTGGTATCGAACACGGTCATATGGAAACTGTGCACGCCTATACAGATGATCAGAATCTTCATGACAATATCCATTCGAAGGACCGCCGTGGTCGCAGTGCAGCTTTGAATATGGTGCTGACGGAGTCAAATGCAACCCGTTCGGTAGGCAAACTGCTTCCTGAACTCGCCGGGAAACTAACCGGAAACTCCATCCGTGTTCCCGTGCCAAATGTGTCAATGGCTATTCTGAACTTGCGAGTTAGAAAGGAAGTTACGCGTGATCAGGTAAATGCGTTTTTGCGTGATGTGTCGTTAAACTCAAGCATGAACAGGCAGGTTGGTTATACCGAATCGAACGAAGTTGTGTCGTCAGATTTTGTTGGCGACAGACATGCCGGGATGGTGGATGCTCACGCAACCATTGCTGATGGAAAGACAATTGTCCTATACATCTGGTATGACAATGAATTTGGCTATGCCTGTCAGGTGATTCGAGTCGCTCAGAAAATGGCAGGAATCAAATACCCTTTCGTTGGGGGACAGTCTCTGGGTGAATCTGGCGATCCAAAAGCTGAAGAGCGTCGCCTTAAAACAGCCTGATTTTTGGCTTAATAACCGTACTGAGGGAATAACCTCAGAGGGGCAACAGTGAGGCTCGCTGCAACGGTGAATCACAAGTTCTTTGTGCCTTTGAAGATTACGCTTAGCTAGGCTGGACGCCCTTCAAGCTTCTCCTCGGAGGCCACGTATCCGGCGTTCTTGGGAATACACAGATATCTTCCGTCGTCACGGATTTCTGCCCAGGGTAGGACTGTGACGATCTCTCTTTGATTTGCCATTTCTATAGCCTCTGCAACAGAGCTGCTTTCGGCCAGCATGGCGATGTTAAGTCGGGTTGGAAATATGATCGTGTATTTTCCGGATTTAGCGCCTTCAATAGCCGCATTAGGTGATATCCAGATTGAGTCAACGGATTCATGACCATCATGTATGGCGACATGATCAGCCGGGGCTTCAGCCAGATAAAAATAAGTATCGAAACGCTTCGGCATCGTTTCAGGGGTGATCCAGTGGGCGTAGTGATGCAGTTGATCACAGGCGAGGGTCAGATTTTCTTTTTTAAGAAATTCACCGATCTTTAACTCACTTTTTGCCAGGGGTTTCCGGTAATGCTCGAGTTCTGCCAGGCGTACACTACTGATCAGAGTCTCTGAATCTGCTTGTCTGGCCAGCAAGATCCCGCATTCCTCAAACGCCTCCCTGATTGCACCTACCTGCAGGGCAAATTCAGTATCGTTATCGCTTGCGCCCGTGCATCGATCTCGGACCTCGTCATCTCCGTCAGCGACCTTTCCACCAGGAAAAACCAGAGCTCCTGACGCAAAATCAATTTGATGATGACGAACGACCATAAAGACCTCGAGTCCGGTGGGTCCGTTTCGTAACATTAAAATGGTGGCGGCTGGTACTGGCGCTGCGATATCGTTCATTAAACCCCTTCTTGCTTAACATTGATTATAAAAGATTTTAGTTGGGTCGTGATAAATTGCTAGAGGCTGCGTTCCAACATTATTCGCCAATCCTCTCTTTCCTTTCTGACCACCAGTTGTTTCCTGGTACGATCCCGGTAAAGATTTGAACGGTAAGTCTGATCGAAGATAACTTGTATGACATTGGGCTCAGTCACTTCCAGTTTTTCATAAACTACTTTGACTTCGATTGTTCGAGGTCTAGTCAATCGTGAACGACGCAATGCTTCCCATTGAGGTCGAGACTGTTTGCCAGGCATACTAACATCCACAGAATAACAGGCCAGGTATTGAACGACGGTCTTCTCGGACCAGGCTGCAGCCCAGAGATCAACCAAAGCCTGCACTTCGGTGCGAACATCTACCGTTAATTCCGTGATGTCCCGGCTGATGTTCTGGTAATCTTCAGCCTGAGCAACCTTGATCGGTTCGTCTTTAGTTATTTCTCCCGGTGTAGTGACGGGTGGATCGACCAGCGTTTCTTCTTTTAGATTAAGATATTAGCATTTAGGCGAATCGAGGTGTACAGACTATCTGCTTTCGCCACCACTGGCCAACAACCCGTGCTGAGCAGCAGCAGAGAGGATTTTGTCAGGAAGGATAATCCAGGGGCCATCTTTGCGAATTGTGACCTCCACTGTGTCATCCACACCGAGTTCTATGGAACGATCGCCATCGAAAGCCAGGATGCCAGGCACCGGGCATAAATAAGTTTGACCCAGTGCCATCTCGGAAGCAGAAATTATCGGGACCTCACCATAGAGCCCTGCTGAGAGAGGAACGCGAACAGAGCGGGTCTGATTCTGCTCTCCGCAGCTTATCATTACACCAAAGTCATCCGTGATGTTGCATGGGATCAGATAACCACCGATGGGTGACATGCCAATCGAAGCCGGTTCCGCCCGCGTCAGAAATATCTGACATAACTTATCAGGTGCAAAAGGCAGAAGGTTTCCGACCATGTCGTCCTTGAGAAGTACCGTGTCAATCAGAGCAATATCTTTCAGGATTCCGTTGATAGAAATGTGAATCTGTTTGCACCGAAAACAGTGATTTTCGTGTTTTAGTTTTCTGGTGGCGACTAGTCCTGCTGCAGCGCCAGCCACAGATGCTTCCATGAGCAGCGGGAATACATTGTTGGTACCTGTCGATAATGGCAGAATGATGGCGTCAGGTTTTGTTTTGGCAACGACACGATTGGTTCCGTCACCGCCCAGGACAATAAATGTTCGACAACCCGCGTCCCACATTAGATTTACCATATGGACGGTATCTTGGTCTGAATGAGATATAGGGAAATCAAATATCTCGACTTTGTCCCGCTGTTGCAGATTTTCAATGGCGCGTTCATTGATTCGAAATGGCTCATTGGCAAGATAGATTCGATCTACCCCCTGTTCCAATGCCCCCAGGACGAGCCGTTTTACCAATTGGCTTTTTTCATGATGGGTACTGGTGCTGGCCTTGGCTGCGACGCGGCGAACGTCTCGACCAGACATGGGATTGACAATGATACCGAGGTAACTCAAGAGACTTTCTTGGTGGATTCCCACCTGCCGTTTATGGAGTGGTTGTCAGGTTGACATCCTTTATGATCTGCACTCTCATGATTGATATTCGGTCGTTCGCAACCGTTTTCGTCATTGTGACTGGGAAGTAATTCGGCATGCGGTGTTTTCATGGCTGAGATGCTGTTCATGTCGGTTATGTTGGGCTTCGAAAGCAGGCAGAATACTAAATGTGAATCCAGTGTGCGAACAGATGAGATTAGAAATGTTTGCTGTGCAGGGACAAAACTGAGAAAAAAGAATAGTGCCTTTTCCGCTTAACGAAAAAATCTCTCCTTCACTTCCGTCAACTCATCTGAATCAAATTCACTGCCCGGATTGGTACGTCTGAATGGGAAACTACCGTATTCCTGGTATAAGGTCTCATCCAGCGAAATGATCATTATTTCGTCTCTTAACCGGGTTAGTTCCGGGTCACCCATACTGGCACGCAATATATGACGAAATAATATGATCTGATCCTCAATCGGGGGAACACTTCGAGTCTTTCTGCGGGGATCGTGACAAGAAACAGAATGAGGGTCACAAAGACATCCCAACGCTTCAGAGGATTTTTCACCTGCAAACTTCACCCTTAGCTCTGCTGGTCGTCTGAATCAGGCCAACATTGTCGCAATCTATGATGCGGGCGAAGAAAGCGACCTTGCCTGTATTGCGATGGAACTTCCGAAGAGTACTGATCTCGATGATTACATTAAACCGTCTAACATCATGTATGATCCTGAGTCTCACACTTTCAAACTTGCAGGCTTTGGTATCGTGCGCATTACCGATTCAGGCGAAACCAGAACTGGTACTGTACTCGGTACACCAAACTGCATGTCCCCTGAGCAGTGCATGGGCAAAAAGGTCGAAGGGCGAGCAGACCTCTTTTCTCCGGGTGTCGTACTTTACCAGCTCTGCCTCGATGATTTGCCATTCAAAGGTGAGTCAGTGGCGACTTTGGTGTACTCAATCGTCAATGATCCGCCAACTGATCTCGTCCGGGATACTGATATCGAATCGACGATTCGCAAACTCGGCGGCAGTCTGGGTGAGACTGCGAGTCACCTGGTCAATGTCGCCAATGCCAGTGGTGGAAGGATAATATTTCGGTAGTTCTGGTTAGAATACTCAAACCGTTTCTGATGAAAGGGGACTGTTTCAAAATTATTAACTGGTTTGAATAACCTGGGTTTTAAGTGGGGATGATCAGACGTCGATGTCTATGAAGGTAATTGTCATAAAAGACCCACCTATTAATCAGATTGTGATCAATAGTGAAGTGACAACGATTGGTTGAAAATCAGAATGTGACATTTCGATAAAATATTCAGTGGTGAATGGCGCCTGCTCAGATTCAGACGGTATCTGGTCATTATCTGATCCAGAATATGGGCAGTACCAATGGTATCCAGGTGAAAGGTTGAGCGGTCAAAAAAACGGTCAAAAATCCAGTTGGAAGAAGGACTGATGACTATCGGCGAGCCAGGGGTTCAGATTGCAGCTGTTTCAAAATGACCCCGGGGCATTTCATCATTCATGTCGACTGGGGTAAGGACAAGGATAAAGTACCGCTTGTGAATGGAGAACCACGGGATTCAAATCGCGTAAACTGGAATCTGGCGACAAGATAATAGAAGTAGCCGGTGTTCAAATGGAATATGATATGGGTTAGTGATGTATGCAGGACCGAAAGCCGCGAAAACCTGGCTGTAACTGACAAGATGAACTGTACAACCGACAAATGGTTAAGTCCGGTTGATCGTATAGGGCTAACATATCCTATCAAAGATTGATTACTTTGTTTGCAGCTGTTGATTGATGATTGCATGCGAAACCAACCGAAAACGACTGAGTCATTCTCGGTTAATGTTCTAAGGAGAAGGAGATGAAATCGAAGATTGTGGGTATTACGACGCTGATTGCATTCATTTTGCTGAGTGTCAGTAATGCTGCAGCTGGGAGAGAACCTCCGGTTGCGAAATTAGTGCAGGTAAGTGGAGAGGTGGAATATAGTCGGAATGGCAACGCCTGGCGACCCGTTCTAAGAACCAAGTATCTGTTTTCCGGGTATCAGATTAAGACCGGCGCCAATGGTGGTGGCAAACTGATAAATCAGACTTCAGGAATGGCGCAGTCACTTGGGCCCAATAGTCAAATTGTAATAACTGACACAGATGTATCTCTCGTGTCTGGCAGTCTGTCGAAACCCGAGCAAGAATCTTCCAGCATTTTTCAGGGACTTTCCAATAAATTTGCAAAGGCGCAACGCTATACAACTGTGCGTCGTAGTGTGACTACAAAAGATGAGCAGGCCTGCGATAACAAGGTGAGAACTATTCGTAAGGTGACTCTTTCTGCTTCGTTTCCTGATCTGGTCTGGCGAAATGCATGTCCGGAATTTTCGTACCGTCTGATAATTGATGGTCAAGTTCACGACGTCGCAGCGCATTCAAATGCCGAAATGATTCGTTATTCGATAGCGGCTGTTTCTGTAGGAGAACATACTTACCGGGTGGAAGTATTGGACAATGACGGTACAGTATACATTCCGCGAAAAGACTCAACCTTCATATGGATTGACGGTGGTCAAGAGAAGAAGATACTGACTGAGATCAAGGGATTTGGTGATGATGTTTTTCTTTCAACTAATCTTTTTGAATCCGAGAACATGTACATTGCTGCAATGGACACCTATCGTGAGTATTTCAACGAGAATCCGGACGACAACGATATGCGACCACTCTTGATACAGTCATATCAAGATTTGAAGCTGAGCGATCTTCGAGTAAATGAGGCGCGGCTCTATAACGCCATGTTAGAGGAGGATTTTTGATATATCGTCAACACTGTAAAAGCCCGTTATGATCTTATATGATTCTCAACGTTTTTTTTGCCTGAAAATACTTAGAAAGGAAGTGTAAGGAATGGGATTGACTGAAACGCGTTATGACATTCTTGCCACAGTAATCTTTTTTCTTCTGGCAATTTTCTTTGAATACAGCGAAGCGTTTTCTCTTATTGAGGATGAGACACTGTCTTATCGACAGTTGATAAGAACCTATTATGGCGCTGAGGAATTTACCAGACCGCTTGATGAAAAAATAGTCATCGTCTTTACTGATGAAGCTTTCTATGATGAATACGACAAGTTCCCGCTGAAAAGAACCGATCTTTCGACCATCATCGATCGCCTGGCACAAATGGGTGCCGCGGTAATAGTTGTCGACATGCTTCTGGATTTCAATAGTGCCTATGGCGAGGATCTCACCCTTGAGATTGCTTTACAGGATGCGGCAAATGTACTGATGGTCTCTCAGGCCCAGCTTGAGGGAGATGATTTTATCGGCATCAATAAAGCTATTCCCCGTTTTGATGATTTGACAACTTCAGGTTACTCCAACATCTCACCCAACAGTGTCATATCTGAACGAATTGTGCGATTGAAGATGTACCCGCAGATTGCAGAAGAAGCTGGCGAATGGCCAGTCTCCGTTCGTGCTGTTGCCAACTATCTAGATATTGATACTGATGATATTTCACTGATCGGTAATGTACTGAAAATGGGTGACCAGATTAAACTGAATCTCGATCAGTTTAACGATTTGTATATTGATTATCCTCGCTTGCCTCCTGATGGTGCAGGAGGTACTGCAAAACTGCATGAGGTCGTTGGGATGTCTGCCTCTGATATTCTTTTCGTTGAAGATGAGGAAGAGCTGGAAGATCTTGCTTTCCTTGTTGAAGGCAGGATCGTCCTGATTGGTGAGGTAGCTGAAGTCGCTCACGATGAATTTGAAACACCGGTGGGGAATGTATTTGGAGTCGAGATCGTTGCCAATACGATAGCGACCATCCTTAATAAGGGCCCATTGCAGGCTGCCTCATTTCTTGTAGAAGCGATTATCGCTTTGCTCATGATGATTGCATTTATTGGCACACGAGCAATCACGAATCCATTACCACGCAACTCAGTGAGTGTGGCTCTCCTGATTCTATATATCTTCATCACTGTGTTTATCTATGTAGATTCTGGATACATTCTCTCGATGAGCTACGTTTTGCTCGCGTCAGTCATTGCCATTATTCTGATCAATTCGCGGTACTACCTGGCAGAGATGAACGGGAAAGCACTGATTCGAGATATGTTTGGTCAGTACCTGTCCCCGACCGTGGTTGCTGATCTAGTTAAAGACCCGGCGAAGTTATCCCTGGGTGGCGAGGAGCGTGAGATGACGGCGTTCTTTTCTGATATTGCTGGGTTCTCAACTATTTCAGAAAATATGAGCCCATCTGAGTTGGTCAACGTGCTAAATGATTATCTCACTGAAATGTGTAACATCATTATCAGTACTGAGGGAACTATCGATAAGTTTGAGGGTGATGCGATTATCGCGTTCTGGGGTGCACCCGCCATTCAGAAAGAGCATGCGAAACTGGCCTGCTTTGCCGCCATCGATATGAACAAAAAATTGGTTGAGCTGCGCAGTAAATGGGCAAAGGAAGGAGGACCTGCGATTAATGTTCGCATGGGACTGAATAGCGGTTCCATGGTGGTCGGCAATATGGGATCTGCACAGCGTATGGACTACACCATCATGGGTGATGCCGTAAACCTTGCAGCTCGACTTGAAGGTGCAAACAAGGCCTATGGCTCTGATTTGATGATCTCAGAAGCAACCTATCTTGCGGTCAAGGATCATGTTGACGTTCGCGAGCTGGATATTATTCGGGTTGTCGGAAAAAGTGAACCCATTAAGGTTTTCCAACTTCTAGACCAGAAAGGCGGAACTCATGGACTGGAAGCTGATCTGATGGCGCAGTTTGAGAAAGGCCTGGGACTCTATCGTGACGGAAATTATGCTGAGGCAAAAGCTGCCTTCAAATTGTCACTGGCGATCGTGCAGGATGATGGACCCAGTACCACCTACATCGAACGTTGTGATCAATTTATCGAGTCACCACCACCGGCCAACTGGGATGGTGTGTTTACACTAGACTCAAAAGGTTAGAAATAGCTCATATGCTGACAGGTTGAGGGTATGTCTTTACAAGCAATTATTGAAAAGAAACTGACAAACGAAATCTCCCTTGGATATCTTGAAGTTGTGAATGAAAGTGGCAACCACAGTGTTCCGGCTGGTTCGGAAAGCCATTTCAAGGTCGTTGTGGTGTCAGATGAATTTGAAGGCCAGCGTCTGCTTCAGCGTCACAGAAGAATTAACCAGATCCTTGCCGAAGAACTGGCCAATCAGGTTCACGCCCTGGCAATACACACTTTCACCGATGCTGAATGGACCAAGAAAAATAGCCAGGCGCCAACCTCACCACCCTGTGCCGGTGCATCATCTGGCGATTAGTAAAGGGCTGAGAAAAATTTTACCAACTGCTTTCCGGATGCCTGTTATTCTTTAATAAGAGCAGCCGCTGAGAAACCGGATAGCTCTCAGATGCGCGATTCGTGTGAGTATTAAAAGTGATTTTCGATTGAAAATACTCATAGTTGATGGCCAGGCGGCAAACAGGGGAGTGCTGTCCTATTTACTTGAGGAAGATGGTCATGAGGTCTGAGAAGCCGGCGATGGTCAGGATAGTGTGGAAAAGTTCGATCTGGTGATCCCTGGGATGGATGGCTATGAGACGACTAAGGTGATAAAAGTCCGCACGGATGAATATGTGTTTGCAGATTTATCTTTCAGATCGAGGGATACCTGTGGATGGAAATTTCAGGGAAATGGATATCCCTGTCTTTTCGGGGCGAAACATCGATTGTAGTACCAGAGATGAGGCTCACTGCTTTGCCATTTAGGTACCGTTCTATGGGATGGCGAGCCAGCTTGCGACTATTCCATGTGTTGATTTGTCAGTATAATTCTCTGCTGGATTACCTTTCTGAAGCAACAGACTGTTGAGCAAACAGAGTTATCGTCGAACACTGTCGTTCCACAATCGTCAGATTGATCTTGATATTATTCGTCAACGGCGAAAGTCACTCGCCATTCATGTATTTCCGGGTAATAAACCTGTGGAACTACGTGTTCCTTTGAAGTGTTCCTGGCTTGAGATTGACGCTTTCCTGACAGCTCGTACTGAATGGACATTCAAAGCCCTGGAGGAATTGGCAAGCGAACCCCGGGAACTGGAAATTGAATACACACAAGACTCAACGCACTTTTATCTCGGTGAGATTTACCCACTAAGCCTGTCTGAAGGAAAGGGCAGGGTGCGCATCGAAGACGGCAAGTTGCTGGTCAGATGTCTGGATCCATGTGATCCGTTGAGGGTGAGGACTCAATTGGATAGGTTTTACAGGAAGCAGAGCCTGCCGGTCTTTTGTCGACAACTTGCTGTTTGTACTCAGACGTTTCCCGCACAGGTGAAACCATCGGTATTACGGGTTAGAAAGATGAGATCACGCTGGGGCAGTTGCTCACATGATGGCGAGATGTGCTTGAACACGCTGCTGGTTCGACACGATATTAAGGCGATTAATTTTGTGATTACGCACGAACTTTGCCATTTAGTACATTTTTATCACAGCAGGGCTTTTTACCGATTGCTGGATCAGGCGATGCCAGCCTGGCGAGAAGCTGAAAAGTTACTGAGACCACTGGCACTTACTTAAATACTCTTACGAGGTACTCTTAAGTCATTCCGATCCCGGGTTTCTCTTTTCGCATACTCGTTCCGCACATCCCTGTGCTCCACTAGTTCGGATAGCTTCGCGGCTCCGGCTGGTGCCTTTGCACGCTGCAGAACCAACACGAAAAGAGAAACCTGGACCCTACACTCACAACCTTGTCAAGATAGGATCGTTAGCTGCAACTTGTTCCCAAATAAGTGCCATTCGTGTCTGAGACCTCTCTTGCTAGGCTGATGGATCTCTTGCTAGGCTGATGGATCGTTAAGTAGCACTGCCAGATGGGGCCAGATATCGTCAAGAAGCATTGCCTGGGCCTCGGCTTTCGGGTGAATCCCGTCTCCCTGCAGGAGGCTTTCAGGTGTGGCTACCCCCTGCAACAGATAGGGCAGGAATGAAATGCCAAGTTCACCGGCAACCCGCGAAAAAATGGTTTCGAAGGCCGTGGTATAACGTTTGCCGTAGTTCGGCGGAAGCACCATGCCGATAAGCAGCACCCGGGCACCGGCGGCTTGTGCCATTCGGGTCATAGCAATTAGGTTGTTTTCGATTTTGCCGATCGGGTACCCTCTTAAACCATCGTTACCTCCCAACTCCAGAATAAGGACATCAGGTTGGTGAATCTCCAGTGATTTAGGTAATCTTATCAATCCACCACCAGTGGTCTCGCCGCTGACGCTGGCATTGATAACCTGGTAGTCTGATTCACAGGTCTTCTGGAGCTGTTTGGTGAGCAGATGTACCCAGCCTTGTTCAGGGTCCATGCCATAGGCTGCGCTAACGCTGTCGCCAAAAACCAGAATGGTGGATTCTTTGGCGGTAGCAGGAAGAACAAAACACAATAATCCCATACACAGGGTTATTTGTGTCAACATTTTTAGGGTTGTTGTAATGTTGGATACTGAATTATTAACTATGATCAAAACTGTCGACCTCGGTAAAACAGTTGACACCTCAGAGGGCCAGTTGACCATCTTGAAAGGGATTGACCTTGAAATCAAGAAGTCAGAAACAGTGGCTATCGTCGGTGCCTCAGGATCGGGGAAAACGACGCTGCTCAGTCTGATCGCCGGGCTTGATATTCCCACAAGAGGGGAGATATACCTGGCGGATAATGAACTGACAGCCATGGACGAAGAGCAGCGTGCCAGGGTTCGCGGTGAGATGGTGGGATTTGTCTTTCAGACCTTTCAATTGCTGGTAAGTCTTACGGCAATAGAAAATGTCATGCTGCCAGCCGAGTTAAAAAATGATCCAGATGCAGAAAAGAAAGCAAGGGAAGTGCTTGAGCGAGTTGGTCTGGGTCATCGGATGCATCACTATCCCAGGCAGTTATCAGGCGGTGAGCAGCAGAGAGTCGCCATCGCAAGGGCGTTTGCTTCTTCTGCTGAGATTCTTTTTGCGGATGAGCCGACGGGAAATCTCGACACAAAAACAGGTGCTCATATCATTGATCTGTTGTTTGATCTGAACCATGAATTCGGTACCACACTTGTCCTGGTGACACATGATCAGAGATTGGCCGGACGTTGTGACAGGTCAATCCAGATTGAATCGGGCATGCTGGACAATAACAAGACAGTGGCTACAAGCTGATGAATGTACCACTTGCTGTGAGACTGCTATGGCGTGACTGGCGTTCAGGTGAACTGACGCTGTTACTGGCGTCACTTGTCATTGCTGTCAGTACCGTAACTACTATCACGTTATTTGTAGATCGGCTGCAACAGGCGCTTGAACGTGAATCAGCAACTTTTCTCGCAGCAGACAGGGTGATTGTGAGTAATGCGTCTATTCCATCGGAGATTCTGCTTCAGGCTGAAGTACTTGAACTCAAGCAGGCTGAGGCGTTGATATTCCTGTCAATGGTATTTTCAGACGATAGAGCACAATTTTCTTCTGTAAAAGCTGTTAATGACTATTATCCGCTTCGTGGCAACCTGAGGATTTCAGATTCACCATTCACCAGGGGTGAGGTTGTTGAGCATGGCCCGAAGCCTGGTGAAGTCTGGGTTGAAAGTCGTCTGATAGCATCCCTGGATATTCAAACAGGAGATATCATAGACATTGGGGCGGCAACCTTCGTCGTCAGTAAAGCGCTAATTAAGGAACCTGACAGGGGGGGTGGTTTCAGCAGCACGGGGCCAAGAGTGATGATGAATCTGGCTGATGTCGTTACCACTGAAGTGGTGCAACCAGGGAGCCGAATTACTTACCGGTACCTTTTTTCTGGGAACACAGACTCGCTGGCAGAGTTTCAAAGCTGGGTGAAGCCCAGGCTGAAGGAAGGCAGTCGGATTTTTGGAGTCAAGGAAGGCACTGAATCAATTGGCAATGCGCTTGATCGTGCGGAGAGGTTTCTTCTTCTGGGTGGCTTGCTGGGAGTCATTTTATCGGGTGTGGCAATTGCATTATCGGCGCAGCGGTATTCGCACCGGCACTATGATCATGTGGCCATTCTGAAAACCCTCGGTGCTACGCCCAATGGTATTGACGGTTTGTTTCTCGTGATATTCGTCATTCTTGGTCTCGTTGCTACGCTGGCAGGAAGCAGCCTTGGATTTGCAGCGCAGATCGGTATTGTGAGTATTCTCGCACCCTATATCCCGATTGAATTACCAGCGCCTGGTCTCAGACCAATCTGGCTGGGTCTGATTACTGGCTTCGTATGTCTTTTATCCTTCGCGTTACCACCCTTGCTGAAATTAAGATCAATAGAACCCGTGCGCGTTATACGAAGAGATGTGGAAGAAGGGAGTGTGACCAATCGATTGGCCTATTCGGTTGGTATCCTGGGTACTCTGGGATTGATGTGGTGGTATTCCGAGGATTTGAAACTGACGCTCATGATCTTCTCTGGTGGTGTTGTTGCGCTCGCGGTTCTGTCTGTAATTGCGTTTCTCCTGCTCCGTTCCGGGCGGGTGCTGGGGATGCAGGCCGGTAGTGTATGGCGACTGGCACTGGCAGGGATGCAAAGGCGAGGACAGGAGAATACATTGCAGATTCTGGTATTTGGTCTGGCGATCATGCTGCTGCTCATTCTGTTTCTGGTTCGCACAGCTTTGATAGAGGATTGGGAGGCGCAAATTCCTGAAGGCGCGCCCAACCACTTTGCAATAAATATCTCACCGGACGATGTTGGCTCGATTAATCGATTGTTTACAGATAACAAAATCAGATCGCAGCCACTGTATCCAATGATTCAGGGTCGCATTACAGAGATTAATGGTCAAAGCGCTAAAGACAGAGACAATGATCGTCGTCGTAGGGCTGGTCCTGATGCAGATCGCGGGCCGAGAGCAGGATCTACTCGTAACCTTACCTACGCGGCGCACCTGCCTGATGATAATCGTGTGATCGCAGGTGTTTGGTGGCCAGAGGATTATGCTGGCGAACCTCAGATATCTCTGGAGAAGGATCTTGCACGCAGCAACGATCTTAAAGTGGGTGACAAGCTTGTATTTAGTATCCAGGGTCGCGAATTAAGTACAACGGTGACGAGTATCCGATCTGTGAGTTGGGACAACATGCGACCCAACTTCTACATGATCCTGTCGCCGGGCGCACTGGATGATTTTCCATCCACGTTCATGACCAGTTTCTACCTTGAGAGAGAAGACAAAATCTTTCTGAACGAATTGTTGCGTGCTCATCCAACCATGACCGTGATCGAAGTAGACGCCATCATCGAGCAGATAAAAACGATTATCTCCCAGGTGACCCTGGCCATTGAACTGGTACTTGCGTTAATTCTCATCTCCGGTGGGCTTGTATTGCTGGCCAGCGTTCAAGCCAGCATGGATGAGAGATTTAGGCAGCACGCGATACTCCGTACCCTGGGTGCCGGACGGCGGTTGGTGATGGGTAGCCTGGTCATTGAGTTTTGTGTACTTGGGTTGTTCGCCGGGGTACTCGCGGTGGTGGGTTCGGAGGTCACAGTCTGGGGACTCGAAACTGAGATATTTGAACTGGACTATTCGATCAATCCGGTAATCTGGTTTCTCGGCCCCCTGGTAGGCACTGTGCTTATTGGGGTGATTGGTACTGTAGCAACATTCAAGGTTGTGAAAACGCCTCCAACAATTGTGCTAAGGGACGTGGCATAGTCACCGAAAGAACTCGGGCTTACAACTCAGGATACCAGGTGCCATCGTCGTTTTTCCGAATCCACAATTGACTGAACCAGTAAAAACGATCGCTGTTGTTAACCGGCATGGTGCAGTTGTACCTTGATCGACCCACAGGGACTGGCACCTTACTCCTGGCGATGAATTCAGTTGCTGAAAGTTGACGCAAATCTGTCAGGCCTCCCGGGCCGTAACAGGAGAGTTGATGAAGACGGAAGTTTCCTTGCTTGAACTGCAGTGAGAGTGTGGGTTGCGACGTTGGTTCAGATACCTGAGGGTCCAAAACAGGAAAGACATGCAATGGCATCGGCAGGGTGCGTATCTTTAGCCTGAATGAGTTCAAGTCAGTGTAGATACCTGATAGTGGAAATCTCGGCAGGACGAGTAGTGATGAGCCTTTTCCCGCGGCACCACTCTGCTGCCCGAAACCCACAAAACCCATTTGTCCGACGAGATCCAGGACTTGCTGGTTGTACTCGCCGTATGGGTAGGCAAGCAGTCTCGGTGTTTCCCCGAACTCACTTTCCAGAATGGCCTGAGCCTGCTCGATTTCAGCCTTGACTCTTAGCAACCAGGCATCGTTCGATTCTGCGGTCTTCATACGAAGAAGATGAGTGTGACTATGAGTGTGATTGGCAATGGTAGCCCCATGTTGTTGCATTTCTCTTAGCTGGTCCGCACTCAAATAGTGCCTTCTGCCGATCAGATCGGTCGTCACAAAAATCGTGAATGGAAATCGTTTTTGTTTAAGCAGGGGATATGCATTTGTATAGATACTTTTATAGGCATCATCGAAAGTGATGCTGACCCGCTTGTCAGGAATTTCATTGTCAGAGCTGAGCGTTGATATCAGCTCTCTGGCTGTTTGAACGTAATAATCATTTTCTGAAAGATAGTCCAGATGTGAACGAAAATCGTCGATGGAGATACTCGTGATCGCAGGTGTTGAGGTATCGACGTGATGATATTGCAATATCACGGTTCCAAATTCCTCTGCACTGACTGTCGCTGTAAACAGAAGAAAGAGAACCAGCCTTAGATATTGGATTGCTGAAATCATTCGACGATTATGCAACAGCAAGTGTAGAATTGCGGCTCTTTTATGTTTGGCCTTGTCAGATTATGGATAAACCCCTGCAAACGAGCAGCCGTGCAAGCAAACATGGTCTCAGCAAAAAAATCGAGAAGAATAAACTGCATAAAAGATTGCGAAGAGAAACTGGTCGAGCCGTCGACGACTTCTCGATGATTGATGGTGGTGACAGGATCATGGTCTGTATATCCGGCGGTAAAGACAGCCTGACCATGCTGGATATTCTTTTGAGTCTTCAGGCACACGCTCCCATTCAGTTTGAACTGGTTGCTGTCAACCTCGATCAGAAGCAACCCGGTTTTCCTGAGGATGTATTACCAGGCTACTTTGAATCACTGGGTGTTGAATACACTATCCTCGAAGAGGATACCTATTCCCTGGTAACTGACATGGTCCCGGAAGGCAAGACATACTGTGGATGGTGTTCGCGGTTTCGTCGAGGCATTCTTTATACGCATGCGAAACAGCATGGCTTCACCAAGATAGCACTCGGGCATCATCGTGATGACATCATTGAAACCCTGTTTCTCAATCTGTTTCATGGCGGCAAGCTCAAGACGATGCCGCCAAAATTGCTGAGCGATGATGGTGAGAATGTGGTGATACGACCACTGGCTTATTGCAGTGAAGCAGATATCGAACGTTATAGTAAGATCACTAACATGCCTGTCATTCCCTGCAATCTCTGTGGCTCACAGGACAACCTGCAGCGTCCCATGATTAAAGAGATGCTCAAAACCTGGAATAAACAGCAGCCTGGAAGACTGGAAAACATTTTCAGAGCAATGTCGAATGTGGTTCCATCACATCTGTTGGATACGAATCTTTACGACTTCGGAGACACGAAAACCGTCGAGAAACTGAATGTAGTTAATCTCCAGCCCTAGCCTAGATAATTCATCAGAGCTGCAGTGATCTATTGAAATTCTTAGAGCTAAGTGTAATTTCTTAGAGCTAAGTGTAATTTCTTAGAGCTAAGTGTAATTTCTTAGAGCTAAGTGTAATTTCTCAAAGCTAACATTTGATGCAACGCCGCCCTGGTGAATTATCGGCGCTAGGTCGCCGAAGCTGAATTGGATCGTCTGTCTGCTGATTGCTGTTGACTTTCCAGCGGGCCTGTTCGATTGCTCTGACTAAGTTTTCGAGTTCCTGGCTGTACTTCGTAAACCCGGTAGTCTTCCTTTTCAAAATACGCTGCCAACTGGGCGCGAGTTATATGTTCGTCTTCAATTATTAGCAGATTTGGTGAGTTCTGAGTCTTGAAGCCTGGATTCCTGTTTAGGCGGGATGAGTATAGACGGGTATAATTCGTTTAACGCAGTTATATTACAGCGTGCAAGGTATTTTGAAGCCGAAACAGGGCCTGATATGTCTCAGCGAATGACAATCCCCTGGCAATCGCTGTCAAAGGATGCGTTAAGGGGTGTTTTGGAGGATTTTGTCACCCGGGAGGGTACAGAATATGGTGCTCAGGAGGTAAATCTGGAGCGAAAAGTAGCGCAGGTTGAGCAGCAGTTGGTCAAAAAAGAGGTTGTTATTGTCTTTGATGCTAAATCGGATACCTGTTCCATAATATCGGCCAGTGACCTCCCTGCTAGGTAAGTGGCAAACTGTCAAATCGGTGACTTTTTTGCACCCGGGCCTTCGCCAGCCGCTCAAACCTGGCAACATAAATGGGGCTGGCTGATTACTTTCTTAATCTTATGAGCTCGTCAATAAAGGCGACATCATCAACAGAATTTTGCAGCCCTGATCCATCGTTGAACGAAAACCCATCGGCGTTGGGCGCCAGCACGGCAAATCCCCTTTCAATCGTGAACTGTTCAATCCGTGATGCTTCGATAATTTTGCTGCCGTTGCTGGCAAAGTCATGCGGCAGGATCAACAATGGGATATCTACCTCAGCTTTCGGTTTAATCAACCAGTATTCTCGTTGAATGCCAAAGGTTAATCGTTTCAGATGAGGTGATGAAACACACGATATAATAAGTATCAGCAGTGCTAAAAACCGGCCAGCTTGATTGGTTCTTAGGTTTGTTGGTTCTAAAAAACGAATTCATGTTATCTCGATGTTAAGTTGTTCCGCCTCGTAGCTGGATGCGGGGACAGTGGCATGGATTTCATCATCCTTGCGTGAGTTGATTACCTCAAGTAGCATCCTACGGTCTAAATGTCGGATATAAACAATACGATGCCAAAACCAATCAAATGGATTCTGTGGGTTATCGGCACACTGTTATTTTTAGTTATTGTGCTGATCATCATTGCCCGTGTATATGTTGGCGCAGTAAATGTTGCACTGAGTGGTGACTTTGATCCTGCCGCGATGGAAAAAAGGATAAAAGTGCCAGACGGATTCTCGATTGGTCTTTATGCAAAAGACATTCAGAACGCCAGAGTGCTTCGATTTACAGCAAAAGGTGACCTGCTGGTCGCAATGCCTAACCGTGACAAGGTCGAATTGCTTAAGAGGGATGCAGATCAGGATGGCAAGCCCGACGGTCGTCGTACCCTGATTGATGGTCTCAACGGTCCAAATGGTTTGGACTTCTTTGAAGATTGGCTTTACATAGCAGAAACTGATGCGATCGGTCGAGTCGGATTTGATCACCAGACGGGACAACTGGTAGGGGACTACGAGAGATTGGTGACAGGTCTGCCCGCGGGCGGCAATCACTGGAAGAAAACGTTGAGGTTTGGCGAAGACGGATTGATGTACGTTGCCATGGGTTCCTCCTGTAACGTGTGTGTAGAAGAGGATAAGCGACGAGCAGCGATGGTCCGTTACACGCCTGATGGCAAGAATGAAACCATCTTTGCACTGGGATTGAGAAACAGTGCCGGGTTTGACTGGTCGCCAAGAGATGGTCAGATATATGCGACAGATAATGGCAGGGATATGTTGGGGGATGACTTTCCACCCTGTGAGTTGAATAAGGTGGAAGAGGGCGGGCACTATGGCTGGCCCTATGCTAATGGGGACAGAATTTCCGACCCTGATTTTGGTGAAGGAAATGAATCACTCGTTGAATCTTCGGCTGCACCAGTGTTTGGTTTTAAAGCGCACAATGCTCCGCTTGGTATTGAGTTCGTGCGAGGTGATAAATTCCCCAAAGATTATCATGGCGCCGCCATTGTCGCTTTGCACGGTTCATGGAATAGAAGTGATAAAGATGGCTACAAGGTTGTATCGTTACACTGGGATGAGAAAGGTCAGATAACCGAACGGGATTTTGTCAGCGGTTTCCTGGTAAATGATGATGTGATCGGTCGTCCGGCGGAGGTTGCAGAAGGCCCCGATGGTGCGATCTATATCGCCGATGACTTTGCCGGTGTTGTGTATCGAGTTGCTTATGGTGTCGAACAGACATTGGAGGCTATTCAGGCAGCCCGGAAGTTTAATGCGGGTGAGACACTCGCATTCTTATCCGCTGAAGAAAAGGCTCAGATATCAGCAGAAGGGTTGGCATTATTTAATCAATCCCAGTGTATTGATTGCCATCGTGAACCAGGTGAAGCCTTCAAGGAATTGGTGAATTTGGGTGAGAAATATAACCTTGAATCCCTGATGGCCTACCTCAAGAAACCAAACTCTCCAATGCCGCAGTTCCCGTTTAGCGACGAACAGCGTCGTCCACTGGCTGTGTATCTGATTGAAACTTATCCCGGGGGTAACACTGACTAGCTGGCTTCGAGCATCGTAATTTTCTCGTTCCCTTCAAGCATAGGGGTAATTTCCGAGATCACATATCGAAGTTCACTGGAATAAAACCATTTGTCTCAGTCTGCTTTTGAATTCCACTTGGAGATGACAATTCGCCGGGTGGTTTTATTCGAATCTTTAAGTGATTCGCCAGAAA
>Ga0208642_1000207_pt1 | contig 32290 bp, 29 predicted proteins | sample ETN02SmetaG_4_FD_185790 | JGI IMG/M metagenome (GOLD analysis project Ga0208642, IMG submission 185790) | Marine microbial and viral communities from oxygen minimum zone, Eastern Pacific Ocean - ETNP2014F10-02SV251 (SPAdes) (version 2) | ecosystem: Environmental > Aquatic > Marine > Oceanic ...
GATGCAGGATATGACGGTGTGATTACCGCTGAAACCTCACACGATCCTTTTTTCCCCTTGTTGCTGGGAGCACAAACCACTGAACGAATTGAGTTGATTACATCAATCGCCGTGGCATTTTCGAGGACGCCGATGACACTTGCAAACATAGGCCATGACCTGAACTACTATGCCAAGGGTAGGTTCATCATGGGACTCGGATCCCAAATCCGAGCTCATATAACCAAAAGATTCAGTATGCCCTGGTCATCTCCGGCAAGACGCATGCGTGAGTTCATACTCGCTATGCGTGCGATTTGGGCCTGCTGGCATGAAGGTGAGAGATTGAGTTTCAAAGGTGAATTTTACAATCATAGCCTGATGACACCCATGTTTACCCCGTTGAACAACGAATATGGGGCGCCAAAGGTGTTGCTGGCGGCTGTTGGTCCACTCATGACTGAAGTGGCTGGTGAAGTTGCAGATGGCATCATTCTGCATGCATTCACCAACGAGAAATACCTGCGAGAAGTAACATTACCTGCGATTGAAGCTGGATTGGCAAAAAGTGGGCGAAAACGGGCTGATTTCCAGATTTCTTATCCCGGATTTGTGGTTAGCGGTCGAACCGAAGAAGAGTTTAATGCCATGAAGGCAGGCGTCTGCAAACAGATTGCATTCTACGGTTCCACACCGGCATACGCGCCGGTTCTTGGTATCCATGGTTTGGGGGATCTTCAACCTGAGCTGAATCGATTGTCTAAAGAAGGCAAATGGGATGAAATGGGTACGCTTATCACAGATGACATTCTGGACTTGTTTGCGGTTGTCGGAGAGGGTGATGCTGCGGCTGGAAAATTCAAATCCCGGTTCGGTGACATCGTGGATCGCACGACTGCGAACTTTGCAGCGAATGACGACGATCAGCGCCAGCGAATGATGGCATTGCTGCGTGGCTAGATCGATCTCTCGAGCATAAGAAATCAGCAGCGATCACTTGCCAGACACCAAACGGGGCTGCTAGAATTCAAACAATCGTTTGAATGAATTTCGCTATGGCAACATCCGCGCGGACAGACGGCTATCAGAAAACGTCTGTGCCAACCAAGAATAGAATCCTCGACGCTGCCGAAACACTGTTTGTCGAGAAAGGTTTCGCTGCAACGTCTTTGAGAGCAATCGCCGACTTAGCCTCAGTAAATCTGGCTGCAACTCATTACCATTTTGGCTCAAAGGAAGGCCTGCTGGCAGCAACAATTCACCGCCGGGTTGAACCCATCAACAAATCCAGGCTTGAGAAGCTCAATTGCCTCGAAGCAGAGTCAACGCCGGATATGAAATCGGTTGTTCGGTCTTACCTTGAACCGGTGATCGAATCGATGACTGGAACCCTGCCGTCCCTGATTGCACGTTTGTATGGTGAACCAGAATCCGTATCGCGGCCCCTGCTGGAGAGAGAATTTGGGGCGGTATTCGATCGATATATTGTCGCATTGCAAAGGGCTTTGCCGAAGGCTGAGGAAAGTGAACTGCGATGGCTGTTTCATTTTTCAATTGGGGCGATGATTCACATGCTGAATTTTCCCTCGCCGCCATCCATGCCGCCTGATGCCTTGACCAGAGAAGAGGCGTTCGCTCGACTGGAGTCATTTATCCTGGCTGGCCTGACTCAGGGTATGGAAGCTGAACTCGATGCTAAGGTGGAACTGTCATGAAGCGTTTATTGCCGTTCGTAATTCTGGCCGCAGGTTTTGGGCTTGCCGCGGTGTTGATTGTCACCGGTCCACAGACGGTACCGAGACCGCCAACGGTTTTACCACCTCTGGTCCGGGTTCTAAGTGCGAATCCGACAACGGTTCAACTGAGTTCCAACACGCACGGTATTGTTGTGCCAAGAACCGAGAGTGAATTGACACCTGAGGTTTCGGGTAGAGTACTGGCGGTGTCAGATGCCCTGGTATCAGGTGGTTTTTTCTCAAAAGGGCAGGAGCTTCTGTCAATTGAACCGCTGGATTATGAAGTGGCACTCGAGGAAGCCAGGGCGAGACTTGCCAGGGCTGACAGTGATCTTTCAAATGCGAAAAAAACCTATTCGCGGCAACTGGATCTGGCTAGAAAGCAATCGGCCAGTGCTTCTCAACAGGATGATGCGCTCAACAGGCTGCGGATAGCCGAAGCCACGTTAAAGGAAGCTATCGCCAGGCTGTCTCGGGCAGAGCGTGATCTATCAAGAACCAGGATTATTGCTCCCTATGATGGCCGAGTAAGATCAGAAAGAGTTGATGTGGGCCAATTCGTCAATCGAGGTAACCCGATCGCGATGATTTATGCCACCGATTATGCAGAGGTGCGATTGCCAATCAGAGACGAAGAACTGGCGTTTCTAAATATCCCGATCACGAACTCAGGTGCTAATGGTGCTGAACAACCTCGTGTGATACTTCGCGCGGAATTTGCTGGCAAGTCGCATGAATGGTCGGGCAATGTGGTTCGAACCGAAGGTGAACTGGATCCAAGGACAAGAATGGTTAATGTTATTGTGAGTGTATCCGACCCCTATGCACAAGATGACAGTCGTACAGAGAATCGTCCGCCCCTCTCTGTTGGATTGTTTGTTGAAGCTGAAATCATCGGCGCAAGATTCGATAATACTGTGAAGTTGCCGCGATCATCTCTTAGAGAGAGGCAGCAGATTTACGTGGTTGATGCTGAAAACCGGTTGCGATTTCGTGATGTTGAAGTACTGCGGATTGTTCAGGACGAGGTGTTCATCAAAAGTGGCCTGAATGAAGGCGACAAAGTGTGTATCTCGATATTATCCAGCCCAGTCGATGGCATGCCGGTCAGGCTTGAGGGTGAGATTGATTCAAACGTGGTTGCAGACGCAAGCCAATGAAAACTGCTATTGCCTGGTTTGCCAGAAATCATGTAGCTGCCAATCTTCTGCTGGGACTGATCGTTCTAGCAGGTCTGGTGATGCTTCCGAATATTCCTCAAAAATCCTTCCCAGACATTGATGTGAATATCATTACAGTTACGGTTCTCTATCTCGGTGCGGCGCCAGAAGAGGTCGAAGAGGGCGTCTGCATTCGAATCGAAGAAGAATTAGAAGGGATTGAGGGAGTCAAACAGATTAACTCGATTGCGAACGAGGGAGTTTGCTCGGTTCAGGTTGAACTTTTCGAGAATGCCGATCCGGATCGTGGCCTGGATGATGTCAAAAATCGAATTGATGCCATAGACACGTTTCCGGAGGAAACCGAGAAGCCCATTATCACCCTGGTTACACCGCAACGGTCAGTGATGGATATTGCGCTGACGGGCGCAGATGACGAGCGCACCTTGAAAGTTCTGGGACAGAGGGTAAGAGATGAAATTGCAGCTCTGCCGGAAGTAACTCAGGTGAGGTTGTCCAATTCGCGACCCTATGAAATTTCGGTGGAAGTGTCTGAAGCGTCACTGCGCAGAAACGGTTTGACGTTTGATGAACTGGCTCGTGCGGTCCGCGTGGCGTCGTTAGATTTACCAGGTGGTTCAATAAAGACCGAGGGCGGTGAGGTCTTGCTGCGAACCAAGGGGCAAGCATACTGGGGTGATGAATTTGGTGATCTTGTGATCCTTACCCGACCGGATGGCACTCGCCTTTACCTTAAAGATGTGGCCGATGTTGTCGATGGTTTTGAGGATACAGATCAGATGCTGCGCTTCAACGGCAAGCCAGCAGCGCTTATACGAGTGTTTCGAATAGGTGATCAGGATGTGCTTGATATCACTGGTGCATTGAAAGAGTACCTGGCCGAAGCCAAGTACACACTGCCCGAGGGAGTTGAGCTCACGATCTGGAATGACAATTCCAAGATGCTCACAGAAAGGCTGGATACACTGCTTAGCAGCGCTAGACAGGGGTTCCTGATGGTACTTGTTCTGCTGGCCCTGTTTCTTCGCCCAAGACTCGCTTTCTGGGTGAGTCTGGGTGTTCCGGTCGCCTTTCTGGGTGCACTGTTTCTGGTCTCGAGTATTGGTATATCGATCAATGCCATATCCCTGTTTGGCTTTATTCTGGTACTCGGTATTCTCGTGGATGATGCGATTGTGGTTGGTGAGAATGTTTATACCAACCAGCGTCTGGGTGGTTCTTCGCTGGAAGCTTCAATCACAGGTACTCAACAGGTATCAATACCAGTCATCTTTGGTGTTTTGACAACGGTTGCTGCCTTCACGCCGTTCTTGTTTGCACCGGGCACCATGGGGCAGATTCAGGGAATTCTGGGCACAGTGGTCATGTGTTGTCTGGCGTTCTCTTTGATTGAATCCCAATTGATCCTGCCTGCCCACCTGGGACATAAAGGGAGTGACTCCCCTGAAGCAGAAGTTGGCATGATGCTTATTCCAATTTTTGCGATTGTCATTCTGGAGTTTGCCTGGAACGGGCGGAGCTTTTTCGGCATCGCGACTGCCATTGCAACGATAATTTACGGGCTTCATCTAAGCGGGCTGTTTCTTCGTGTTTCGACAGTTATCATAGACCTGCAGTCACGATTTTCCATAAGACTTGAGAATCTGATTCACTACCGATTCAGAGCTCTGGCAGAGGCTGCAGTTAACGAGCGTTACATAACTGTCTCGATCGCCCTGGTCGCACTGCTTTCCTCGGTAGGCATTCTGGCAAGTGGTCGCTTACCATTTTCCTTCTTTCCACCTATGGTATCTGATCAGGTTATTGCCAAGTTGACCATGCCGCTTGGAACACCAGCCACGGTTACCAATGAAGCCGTCATGCGCCTGGAAAGAACTGCAGAGATTGTTGCACAGCAGCTTGCTGACAGCACACCAGAGGCGCCACCGGTTCTGCATATGTTGACAGCGATCGGTGATCATCCTGTTACCAGCTCTGGCAACGGTCCAGGAGGCGCTCCCGGTACCAACGCATCCGGTGGGCATTTAGGTGAGGTGACAATACAACTCACACCGAGCCAGAGCAGGGAAATTCAGGCTCGAGAAGTTGCCAATATGTGGCGTCAGGAAGCTGGCTTCATTCCGGATGCAGTAGAACTGACATTCAGTTATTCATTTTTCACCGCGGGAGAAGCGATCAACATTCAACTGGAAGGTGACGATCTTGATGAGTTGCGCATCGTGGCAGACAGGATTGGACTCAAACTGGGTGAATTTCCAGGCGTCATTGATATCTCAGACAGTTTTCGTGCCGGCAAAAGAGAATTGAAGTTAGACATTGTATCTTCAGGAGAAGCACTTGGTCTGACACTTGGCGCCCTCGCTAACCAGGTTCGTCAGGCGTTTTACGGTGAAGAAATTCAGAGAATTCAACGAGGTCGTGATGATGTCAGGGTCATGGTTCGTTATACCGAAGCTGAACGTCGATCCCTGGGTACACTTGATACGATGAGGATTCGGACCCCGGAGGGATCAGAAGTTCCTTTTACAACGGTGGCAGAAGCAAGACTTGGGCAGGGCTTCTCGACCATCAGGAGATCAGACAGACGACGGGTTGTGAATGTCACCGCAGACGTGGATCGTAACCAGACTACCGCTAACGATGTTATAGCTGCACTGGATTCGGGTGCGCTTCTGGAAATAATGCAAGACTATCCCCGTGTTGGTTACAGTCTGGAAGGAGAACAGCGGGAGCAGCAGGAATCAGTGTCGAGCCTGATACCACTTTTTGGACTCGCGCTGTTTGTGATTTATGCGCTACTGGCCGTACCGCTTAAGTCATACAGCAAGCCGATCGTTATCATGAGTGTCATTCCCTTTGCCCTGGTTGGTGCTATCTGGGGGCACATGATCATGAAGAGTTTCGGTTTTGTGACCGGACTGGCGATGATGTCAGTGTTAGGTTTCATCGCCGCATCGGGAGTTGTTGTGAATTCAAGTCTGGTTCTGGTTCATAATCTTGATGGCCGCAGAGCAGCAGGTCAGTCCGTTCGCGAAGCCGCACTTGATGCCGCAGGATCACGTTGTCGGCCAATTATTCTCACGTCTCTGACAACCTTTGTCGGATTGACACCGTTGATGCTGAACAGGGGTGTTTCTGCGCAGTTTCTCGTGCCGATGGCAGTTTCACTCGCCTTTGGTGTTTTGTTTGCGACCGTTGTTACCTTACTGGTTGTACCATCAGCATACATGATCCTGGAAGATGTGCGCGGGTTATTCACTAAAGATGATCCAGCTGCGGAATTAGAAGCTGCTGGTTCTTAGTCTGATTCATCGTGCTGTTGCAATGCTTTGGCTTTGGCTTTGGCTTTGGGTCTGGGTCTGGGTCTGGAACTGATACTGACCAGATTGCCCGGTGAAGGCGGGCTCGTATGTTCAGTGGCGGATGCTGCCGATCTTAGAAAGGCAAGACCAAAGTCTGTAGGGATGTCCGGAGCGATCGGATCGAATCATACCTTGCAGGCAGCGTTACATTGATGAAGGGCAGCTGGCAGGCATTATCAAGAGGGTTGCACGAAAAGGAAAAACCGTACACTTCACTGATTAGCGGACCTGGCATCAGACGTACACGTTTTGCAGGATCTAATCAGTGAATATTCAAAGCAATAATCGCACGCTTGTTGTAGCGACCTGAGAGTCGTGAGAAGAAATTTGTGATGCGCATTTGCCAGCCATACTTGTTATCGAATGCACGATAGGCGGTTGCGATTTCCACGTCATCAGTGATAATTCTTGCTGATCCCTCGACCCAGTCGCTCTTAATGTTGCCACGCATGTCACAGGCAGCTATGCTCATGCGGCCATTATTGTTGATCCGTTTTACCTTGCCTGCTTTTGCTTCTGAAAACACATAATAAATATCATCCTTCTCTGAAATCCAGACAGGCGTTCTGACTTCTCGTCCATCTCTCCTGTAGGTGGCAAGACTAATAAAGGATTCTGATCCAGGATCGAAAGGTTGATCGACGGTCATGTTATGCTATAGCTCCTTCGTTTCTCAGGCGGAGGATTTCTTCATCCTCCAGACCGAATTCATGAAGTATCTCATCGGAATGCTGTCCTGGTGACGGGCCCGCATGGTGAAATGATTCTGCCGCATCGCAAGCGGTGAGATTTATCGGTGAACGGACCAGGCTGATATCACCCAGAGAAGGATGTGGTGCAGATCTGGTCATTGACAGATGCTGAACCTGTTCATCTTCAAATGCCTCACCGATATTGTAGATTGGCCCGCAAGGGACACCGACTTTGTTTAATTTGTCGACAAGTTCCTGGGTCGAAAACTGTTTTGTAACTTCGTTAACATCGTGATTGATTCTGTCACGATTCTCTATCCTTGATCTTCCACTTTGATAAGCTGGATCAGTGAGCAAGCCCCCGGCATCCAGCGCTTCACAGAAGTTCCCCCACATTTTGCCTGTGGACGCGGCCATATTAACCAGGCCATCGCTGGCCTCGAAAACACCCATTGGTACATTCGTTGGATGGAAATTACCCTGTTGTTCAGGGATCTCCTTGTTCATTGTGTAACGGGCACCCTGAAAATCCAGTTTACTCAACATGGATTCCAATAGTGAAGTATGTACCCATTGACCTTCACCGGTACGTTCACGATGGATGATTGCGAGCAGGATACCTTGCCCGAGAAACATGCCAGCGGACGTGTCCGAAATGGCGATACCAACTCTCATGGGCCCACGACCTGGTTCCCCGGTTATGGACATCAAGCCGGACAGACCTTGTACAATCTGATCGACGCCGGGTCGCTCACCATATGGGCCGTCCTGACCGAATCCTGAAATTGACGCCAGAATAATCCTCGGATTGATCTGCCTGAGGGTTTCATATTCCATATTGAGTCTCTTCTTAACATCGGATCTGAAATTTTCAACAACTATATCTGCCTGACTGACCAGTTTCTGGAACAATGCCTGACCCGAAGCACTCTTGAGATCAATAGCTAATCCTCTCTTGTTCCGATGCAGATTCTGCTGATCTGGGCCAGTATTGGCACCTGTGACAGATCTACCCGAAGTATTGTTTTGCGGTGGCGGTTCAATACGAATGATATTAGCACCCCAGTCCGCCAGAAGGCGAACAGCGGTTGGTCCTGCTCGGGCGATAGTAAGATCGAGGACGGTTAAGGAATCCAGTGGTAATTGACTCACGGCGTTAACCTCAGAAAGCGTTGAAACGCCAGTATAGACGAACTGGAATTAGACTATAAAGTCTGAAATTACCGGTCGGCAGCGATTCGAAGTTCATTTCTTCCTTTAACATTACCTTAACTGTATCTTAACCTTGATACTCAAGACTTCGGATCTTGAATAAATACTCATGAAGGTAAACGATGAAATCTAGTGCGCGGCTCTTAATGCTTGCTGGTCTCTTGCCAATAGCAAATGCCCAGGCGATTGACCTGGAATCCAATCTCTATGGAGAAGCTAATATTGCATACGAATGGCGTGATCCAACCGATGACGATTGGAAAAGTTGGGTGTCGCGTATTGGTGTGAAAGGAAAGTACAGTTTGACCAAGGGTATTGATGTGATTTACCAGGTCGAACAGGAAGTAGATCTTGCGCACGGAGGCACTGATCAGGAGACGTTATTCAGTACCAGGAATAGTTATATTGGTGTCTCTGGTAGATATGGAAAGTTCTTCTTCGGTGCGCATGATACGCCATTTAAAAAAGCCCAGGGAAAGGTAGATCTGTTTAATGACCAGGCGGGTGATATTAAGGGAGTCGTTGCTGGTGAAGTCAGGGGCAAAGATAGTTATGCGTATCATTCTCCAAAATTGAGCGACTGGCAGATTCAGGCAATGTACCTACCCAGTGATCGAAATTTCGATAGCAGTCAGTCTCTATCAGCTCAGTATAACCGCGGTGAATGGTTCATTGGCCTGGGCGTTGATTCTGATATGCGTAAAAATGATAAGTCAGTTGGCAAAACGAAGGTTTATGATTCATACCGGGGTGCGGTGCAATATACCCCTGGCGCCTGGAAATTCGGCCTCCTCATGCAGCGTTCTGAGCGCCAGAATGCGATTGGTGCTGAGTGGGAATCGGGATATACGGCAAGTGTCAGTTATAAGGTCAGTAATGTGACATTAATGGTGCAACATGGGAATTCAGATATTGTCGGTCATGATGTTGACAGTTCCAATGTGGGGATCCACTACAACTTCAGTAAGAAAACCAAAGCATATTTGTATTACTGGGATTATGAAAAAAGTGGTGATTCTGATGTTCTCTCATTGGGAATTGAACACAAATTCTAGAAGTGAGCACGAAAAACAAGTCGGCTCAATCAAAATGGCTATCTGATATGACGTATCCGCTCAAAAACCTTCCGAACCAACATATGGCTTGAGTTGCGAAATGGCCTAGTGTTCCATCATAATGACGCGAAACGTTTATTTAGAGAGATTATGAGGATCATTGTTGCCCTGTTCGCAGGTCTAGTACCGATTTCTGCTGTCGCTTCTTCTTCCTCAGGTGTTACCAATCTTGGCGTTACAGATTCCCTTCCGGGTCTGATCTGTTTAGTAATTTTTGTCGTCGCATACGGTTTTGTGATGGTCGAAGAGTTCATTCATCTTCCCAAGTCGAAGCCAGTAATTTTTGCTGCTGGTTTAATCTGGATACTGGTTGCTTTCTTATCCAGTCAGCACTCTGAAGATTCAACAGAGCTCAGAAATATTCTTCAGCACAATCTTGTCGAGTACGCCTCTCTATTCCTGTTTCTGCTTGTGGCGATGACATACATCAACGCGATGAGTGAGCGTAACGTGTTCCAGGGGCTAAGGGCCTGGCTGGTAAGTCGGGGTTTTAGTTATAGGAAGTTGTTTTGGATTACCGGCTTCATAGCCTTTTTCCTATCGCCCATTGCAGATAATCTGACCACGGCATTATTAATGGGTGCGGTTGTCTTATCCGTAGGAAGTGGCAGCAGGGTTTTTGTGACACTCGGATGTATCAACATTGTGGTTGCAGCAAACGCGGGCGGTGCTTTTAGCCCGTTCGGTGACATTACAACGCTGATGGTCTGGCAGAGTGGTCATGCTAGCTTTTTTGAGTTTTTTGCACTGTTCGTACCTTCGCTGGTGAATTATGTGATACCAGCATCCATTATGCATTTTGCGGTGCCCAGGGAAAACCCCCCCCCCATTGAACAGCGAGTACAGCTAAAAAGAGGTGCATTCATCGTTTGCGGGCTGTTTATGTGTACTATTGGAACCGCTGTTTCATTTGAGCAATTTCTTCATTTGCCTCCTTTTCTCGGTATGATGTTTGGTCTCTCCTACCTTGCGTTTTATTCCTACTATGTCAAGAAAACATCACCAGCTGGTCATGAAGATCTGCACCGATTTGATTTGTTCAGTCGGGTTGCTCAGGCTGAGTGGGACACTCTCTTCTTCTTCTTTGGCGTCATTTTTTGTGTTGGCGGTCTGGGGCATATTGGATATCTCGAGATTGTATCTGTGTCTCTCTACGATGGCTGGGGTGCGACAAACGCAAACATCACGATGGGCGTCATCTCCGCCATAGTCGATAACATCCCCGTGATGTTCGCAATCCTGACGATGAACCCGGAAATGGATATTTATCAATGGCTGTTGATCACTCTGACGACGGGTGTTGGTGGCAGCCTGCTGTCAATAGGTTCTGCAGCAGGGGTTGCATTGATGGGGCAGGCGAGTGGCGTCTATACCTTCTTCAGCCACTTAAAGTGGAGCTGGGCGATAGCATTAGGGTATGCGGCCAGTATCTATGTCCACTATTTGGTCAATGGCTGATGATCCTGGCAACAGATTTGGCGTGAACCTCACCTCCAGTAATTAGAGGAATGTCGCAAAGTTATCTACGCTCTCGCGGTCGGCAATCAGACTGTTTATTGGTGCTTCTGGATCCTGGTAACCGATTGCAACTCCGCAGAATATCATCAGCTCTTCCGGTGCGCCGACAAAATTTCCCAGCGTAATTGGCTTCGATGACCAGGCTTCCTGTGCACAGGTATCAAGACCTTCTTCTTGTGCCAGCAACATGAACGTCTGCAGGAACATACCCAGATCCGACCACTGGGGCGGCCCCATCTGTCGGTCCACGAAACAGAATATTGATGCCGGAGCCCCGAAGAATTGATAATTCTCCATCAGACGTCGGATTCTGGCAGCCCTGTCATCGCGAGGGATGTCGAGCAACCCGTACATATCTTCACCAACCTTGAATCGGTATGAGCGATAGGGCTCTTTAAGATCCTTCGGGTAAATATCGTATGCGGCAGGTTCAGGTTCAGTTTGCGTCAATACATGCGCCTTAAATCGAACCATGGTCTCCCCATTGATAACATAAATACGCCAGGGTTGAACATTGCCTCCCGAGGGTGCTCTGGCTGATTTTTCAAGCAATGATCTGATGGTATCGTCAGAAACCGGTTTATCCAGGAATGCTCGAATCGTCCTCCTGGCCGCGACTGCTTCACTAACTTTCATTACATCTCCAGCCCTCGTGGTACACCCGTTGTCTCCAGGGCCTGAATTTCTTTCATCAGATCCTTAGTTGACTCACCCTGGATACCAAATCCCATGTTGGACGCATATTCCCGGTTTTCCTTCAGGAATGTCGGCATATTGGCATAGGATGTTACCTGCGTCAGTTTCAGTAATTCTTCGTCAGTGATGATCGCTTTCATTTTTCGCCATTCGCCATTGAGGGATAGTCCGTGCAGCTTGTCGCCCAGATATTTTAATCCGTGCAGTTCCAGAACGTCGTGATATGTTCGTGTCGAGCCGTAAAAGGAAAGTGCCTGCCTCAGCCCATCAAGACCCTTGGCGACTTCTTCATCATTCTCGCCATAGACCGTGTAACCACTCGCGGCAATATCAATGTCGGTCCAGGTTCGACCTGAGCGCTCAAGACCAATCTTCACATTGGGTAAAAGAACCTCTCTCATATACCTATCTGTCATGATACCGCCATGCGGCAGAATGCCATCAGCGACCTCTCCAGCGACTCTGGCCATTGCGTCTCCCACAACTGCCAGATAGATCTTTGGTCTGGGAAATTCAATTGGCCCAGGGTTGAAGTTTGGAGTCATCAGCGTGAATCTGTAATGTTTGCCCAGGAATTCTGCGGGCTTTCCTTCTTGCCAGGTATCCCAAATAGCATGCATCATTTGGATATATTCTTTCATTCGGGGAGCAGCAGGTGACCAGGTACCGCCGAAGCGACGTTCATTGTGTCCCTTTACCTGACTGCCAAGGCCAATGCTGAACCTGCCCTTTGACAGGGTCTGCAGATCCCAGGCTTCCATGGCCAGCACCATTGGGCTTCGTGGAAAAGCGATGGTCACAGATGTTGTAAGGTCAATTTTACTGGTCGCGGTTGCCGCGACTGTCATTGTCAGAATTGAGTCGTGTGCCAATTCTCCACAGGTTAGATAGTCAAAGCCGTTTTGTTGCGCCTTTTTTGCGACAGCAGCAACACCGTCCAGTTTTCCACCAACCCCGGTACCTAACCTCATGATCGTTTCCTAATCTCGAAAATGAATGGAGGACATTATGTCAGCTACGTATCTAACGCAAGTCCGGCTACTCTTCCTGTCTCATTGCCTCCTTGCTCAGTGTTCCAACAAAACCGATGCCCAAGGATACTTCAATTTGATCGGGGATTGCGGTAGCGTGCCACCAGATGCAAATCTGTTCTGTGGCCTGCAAGGTGAATCTGTTAGATTGTAGGTTTTAAACTGAAAGGGCCAAGGAAAGCAGTATGTGGCTTAGCACCGAGTGCAAACTGGCATTCGAAATCAAACAACCAACCCCATTTCTGTTTATGCTGAGGGCGCAAAGTGGCATGCAACAATGGGTGGCAGAGGAAACATATCAAGTGTTCCCCAGCATCCCGGTCATTGAGATATCGGACAAATACGGCAACTTATGCCAGAGGCTGGTAGCCCCTGTTGGCGATTTTCGAATTAACACCAGCTCGATCGTCAGGACAGCAGCAGCCTGTGATGCGGATACCAGCGCCCAGTTTATTGAGGTGGAGAATCTTCCAGATGAAACATTGGAATACCTCTTGCCAAGTCGCTACTGTGAATCGGATTTGCTGAACGATCAAACTCTTGGAGTAGTCTCTGGCACACCACTTGGCTATCAACAAGTCAGTAAGGTTTCAGATTGGATCCGAGATAACATTCAATATGAACCCGGCAGCAGTAATGTGCCAGTCAGTGCGGTCGAGATAATAACAAGGGGAAAGGGAGTCTGTCGTGATCTGGCTCACGTTGGTATATCAATGTGCCGAAGTCTCTGCATTCCGGCGCGTCTGGTTGTTGGGTATCTGCATGGACTGGAACCGATGGATATTCATGCCTGGTTCGAGGCGTACGTGGGTGATCGGTGGTTTACCTTTGATCCGACTCAAAGCTCACTTGATGGCGGTCGGATTGTCATTGCGTATGGGCGTGATGCGGCAGACGTTGCAATATCAAATCAGTTTGGTCCCGCTGTATTCCCTTACCTCATGGATATTCAGATTGATCTTCTGCATGATTTCAAATCAGCGAAGTAGCGTGGGCTACCTGTCCTGAATGAGAGAGTGGACAAATCGAAGCTTGTCGATGACTGTCGCCGAAAGCACAAAAGGATAAAGGTCTGGTCGACCACCGCTTCGATTGATATTGTTAACGGTAAAAGTGAGCGGTAGCCATCTCTCCAGCATAGTGTCGAAAGATGGCGCATTGTAGCTGTCGAAGTTTTTGGTGTTATCAACGCCATCAATGGATACACCGAACTCTGTTGCAGTTTCCAGGGTGTCGGCAATCGTGATGTAGTGCCCCCAGGTTTCAGCGAAATCTTCCCAGGCGTGGCAGCTCGCGTATGCGCTGACACAGGTGTCTTGCCAGTTGTCCTGCGGGCCGTTTCGGTAATATTCTGCAACATTCGATTGATAGTCAGCCTGTTCATCTCCGAACAAATCGCGAAACTCTGCCAGGCGAACTGAATTGGCAACCAGCAACTGCCAGTAATAGTGCCCGCTTTCGTGCCGAAAGTGCCCGAGAACCGTTCTGTAGTCTTCGTTCAGGTTGAGACGGCGGCGCTCTCTTTCAGCGTCATCTGCCTCAGCAATGTTCAGCGTAATGATGCCATCAGAATGACCTGTCAGTACTCGATCGTTAGCCTGAATCCGCTCATGAGTGTCCTTGAGAAACTCAAAAGCCAAACCGTCTGTTTCGTTCTCGTTCTTGCTTATAAGTGGTAGTGCAAATCGCAGCAAGGAATAGAACAGGCGCCGTTTACCTGATTCAAGTATCTGCCAGTATTTCATGTTCTGCTGGATTTCCAAGTTAGGCACGGTTCGATTGAATGAACAGGCGTGACAGTAGTCATCTTTCGCATTCAAATCCAAAACCCAGTTGCATGCCTGATAGTCGAGGCCGTTCTTGCAGAGCTTGTAATTGTTATGGTTAATATAGCTGTTGAGAACCCTGCTTGGATTATCAAACGCAGACATCTCCGACAATTCGGGAATGTATCCCAGAGGACTCAGGCAACGAAGACACTGTACGTTTTCAAAGAATATGACCTGACCACATTTTTGGCAGTTAAAGGATTTCATGGGTCATTGTCTTAAAGATAAAAACGGTAATGGTAAGTATCATTTTTGGACTTGGCAAATCGATGTTTCAGATCATATGAAATGATCTTGCTCAGCATGATTAATAGCGAAATCAGTTCACATGATGGGCCTTCCAGGTTTGTCCATTCGGAAGGGTTGAGTGGTTTATTGGAGGGTTAGAGTACTGTTTACATCACCTTTATTAAGTAATAGCCGTAAGCTATTGTTTTTTATAAAGATACCTGATAGCATTCATTAATGCGTGGTCAAGTTTTAGCCAAGATCGTGTGAGAGAGGATACGGATCTTTGCGAAGTAATTACTGCCGAGGAGGAAGCACTGGTCTCAATCGTAGATAAGCAATTGTTTGATCGATTAGAGGCCAGTGCCGTCTGGATAGTGCGTCTGGATAGTGCGTCTGGATAGTGCGTCTGGATAGTGCGTCTGGATAGTGCCTCTGGATAGTGCCGTCTGGATAGTGCCGTCTGGATGACAGCTTAAGCGTACTGGTTTGTGGTCTAAGGAGTAGTCAAACCAGCGTTCCAGCATTATTGAACCGTATAAACGAGCAGTGACAGACGGGGATCTGCCTGGCCACTTGCCTGGTCCCGGGCCTAGGCTTGTTGTAATGACGAGGTCGTTTTGCGCGTTGCCAATTTGCTATCACCGGCAAGCATGGCGTTTCGCCATTTTCTCAATTTTAGGTAGCTTATTAGAATATCCATCCCAATAGCGTATCGGAGATTGTGATAATCACAGCGGCGACAAAAGTAGTCCCGATGTCTTTAATCTCAAAATCTTCGAGGAATTGATCTGTTAACCAGAGCAGAAACGTATTGATAAGCAGCAGAAATACACCGAGGGTAATCAGGATAAATGGAATGGCCAGAAATTTCAGTACTGTGCCAAGAACCACGTTGATGAGACCGTAAACGATTGCGACAATCACCGCGGTACCGAATCCTTCGATGTAAATACCTGGTAGTGTCTCGGCAATAACGAATATGACAACACCAAGTAATAAGAAATGTAAGACAAAGTCCATCAGCTAATTCCGCGTTTCAGATTCTCTGGTTAGGTTACATTATGGCTTTACAGGAATCGTGCCATGTTCATAAAGTGTTGAAAAATAAAAGAATATAATTAGATCACCCTGTTTGTTTAGTGTAATTCACCAATCAAGTTGTTTCTTTGACCAATCAGTTTGAAATGGATTATACCGGGTGAAGGCATACACCTGAATTATACGCCTGTCGATCTGATACTGGCATGCGATAACAGCCTACAAATAATGCCCGGCTGTGGCAAACTGCCGATAGAAGTTTTGCAGGGGAAATTGAATGTTAGATCTACATTACTGGCCAACACCCAATGGCAAGAAGGTCACAATTCAGCTCGAAGAATGTGAACTGGACTATAATCTGGTCGAATGCAATATCGGTCGGGGTGATCAGTTCACTGATGAATTCCTGAGTATTTGCCCAAACAACAGAATGCCTGCACTCGTGGACAGTGACCCGGAAGGAGGTCGAGAACCGTTATCTGTCTTTGAGTCTGGTGCCATAATGCTTTATCTGGCTGAAAAGACAGGTAAGTTTATGCCTGCTGACCCTCACGGCAAATACAACGTTATTCAGTGGGTCATGTGGCAAATGGCGAATCAGGGTCCGAAGACCGGGGAGTGTGGTCACTTCCGACGCCTGGGAGATGATCAGGGCGACCAAAGCTACGCAATCACACGATTTACTGATGAGGTTAATCGATTCTATGGGGTGTTAAATAATCGCCTGTATGGCCAGAGATACCTGTGTGGTGATGTCTACACCATTGCCGATATGATCTGCTATCCCTGGACAGTCAGCTGGGAAGGCCAGGGGCAGGATATCGATGAGTTCAAGTACTTCAGGCGCTGGTTTGAGGAATTGGGTGAACGCCCGGGTGTCCAGCGAGGTATGGCCGCGGGAAGCGATATGAGAAACGACTTCTCTAAACTCACTAAAGAGGAAGGCGAAAAGCTCAGGAGCTTGCTGTATAACCAGCGCGCGAGACCAGCACCAGTATCTGGCGGAATCGAAAGCTGACTCCGCTTATTCAAACTTCCTCGGCGTCCACCAGGGGAAGAATTCTGGCATGTTCTCGGAGACTTTGTCAGTAAATACGGCTGGTCGCTTTTCGAGAAATGATTGCACTCCCTCGTTTGCATCAGCCGATTTGCCAGTGTAGTAGACTCCTCTTGAATCCACCTTATGTGCCTCGATTGGATGATCTGCTCCGAGCATTTTCCACATCATCTGACGGATCATCGCGACCGAAACGGATGAACTCTGATCTGCGAATTCTCTGGCTAACCTCCGAGCTTCAGGTAACAGTTCGTCAGGTGAGTGAACACTGCGGACAAGTCGCTTCTCAAGTGCTTCAGTTGCATCAAAGATTCGACCGGAATAGGCCCATTCAAGTGCCTGATTGATACCAACGATTCTTGGTAAAAACCAACTGGCGCAGGCTTCCGGGACGATACCTCTTTTTGCAAAGACGAAACCGTAGCGCGCATTTTCTGATGCGAGACGAATGTCCATTGCACACTGCATGGTTGCACCGACGCCAACCGCCGGGCCATTACAGGCTGAAATAACCGGCTTCAAGCAATCGAAAATTCTTAAAGTCAGAATTCCGCCACCATCAGCTTTAAGGCCTGTTCCTGCCTTTTCTGCGTCGAAAGTACCGCTGCCGGCCGAAAGATCCGCACCAGCGCAGAACCCTCGGCCAGCTCCAGTGATGATAATTGCCTTAACATCATCATCAGCATCGGCTCGATCGAATGCATCGACCATTTCAGTCATCATTTGATCGGTGAAGGCGTTGAGCCTTTCAGGGCGATTAAGGGTTATCGTTAATATGTTGTCTTCTACTGCGTAGATTATTTGCTCATAGTCCATGCTATTCAACTCTGCCAGTTGGGTTCAGTCACGTTAACCATTGTGGTGTCCAGATAGTAGCGGTCGTCGAGGAGACTTTCCAGGTCACCAAGTGACAGACGTTATTGCCCAAATCGGTTGTTATTGTGATTCAGATAATCCTGTTCCTCGATGGTGTTTGCGCGCCCCAGGATCTTGTTTCGGTGAGGAAATCGGCCGAATTGAAGAATGATTTTCCTGTGGTCTTTTGCATGGCGTGCAAATGATCTCATCTGGTGCTGCCATGGTTTCGGCGCATCTCGTACCAGATTATGAAATAGTTCAATGGACTGATCCTGAGCCAGCAATGATTCTGAGTGTTTAAATGGATGGTACAGGAACGCCCGCTCAATCAAACTGAGTTCGAGATGTTGCTCACTGTCAATCGAAGCCTCAGTGATTTGAAGCGCATATTCATCATTCCTGAATGCTTTCTCAGTGCTTCGATAAATGTTCCGTGAAAACTGATCCAGAAGTATGACCAGTGCGATGCTTCCTTTCGCGCAACTGGCCCAGTGACCCAGTTCACGCTGCTCTGCCTGAAGAAGCAGATCACTGTAATTCTCTTTGATGCTCGCATCAATTGTACCAGTAGCTTGATACCAGAGTTTTGATCTCTTTTTTGATGCTATGACGTCTTCAGATGCGGTGCCGATCCAAAAGTCCAGTATTGAATCTATGCAGCTAACCTGCATGAGCGTAGATTTCCTCGTCAGTTAGCTTAAGGAACGATTTGAGATAATGGACACCGAGATAGATAAACGGCGTGTCTAACAAGGCAACGATGAGTTTAAAGAGGTAGTTGCTGCCCATTAGCGTCAACATGGCGCCAAAACTCATGCTGCCTGCCAGAAAGGCAGCCCCAAAAGTTACGCTGATAACCATGAACGAGTCCACACACTGGCTGATCATCGTGCTGCCGTTGTTCCTTAGCCACAGATGCTTGCCTTTTGTCAGTCTCTTCCAGAAGTGGAACATAAAGACGTCACAATACTGTGCTGCGATGTACGCCATCATGGAGGCAAAAACTGCGCCGGAGGTGGTAGCCCACAATAGCGTATAGAGCTCAACCTGATTGCTGATGACATCTCCGTTTGGCAGACCGACACCTTCGGCGAGTTGAATCAGCTGCCAGGGGGGTTGAGTAGACGGGTCAACAGAGGGAATAAGGTTCGCCAGCCACATCGTGCCTAGAATAAAGAAATTCAAAACCAGCCCGACGGTAACCAGGAAGTTTGCACGAGCTTTACCATAGAGTTCACTGATCAGGTCAGTACAAAGAAAGGTTAGAGGATAGGGCAGGACACCCACGGCAAGTGTGAGTGGTCCCAACTGGATGAATCTCGTGATACCAATGATGTTAAGCATTGTCATGGCACAGAGGAAAAAACCAGCCAAAACGAGAAAAACTCTCTCACGGCGTTCTGTTATTTTATCTTGCTCCATTCTGCTACCTAAACGTAACTAGTTTTCGATCTGGCCCAGATTTGCATGCAGCACGGCCCCGTTTATCACGGGATGTCTGGCAGCAAATTGTACAGTAGCTGCAATTTCTGATGGTGACACCAGTCTACCGAAGGTTGAAGTCGAAGCGATAGTATTTATCACTTCTCTATCTTCGGCGACGTGAGCGCGTAGCATCTCCGTATCAGTAAAACCGGGGCAGATACAACTGGTGTGAATATTCATTCCTTTCAAGTCCTGGCAGGTGGCACGCATCATACCGATAAGAGCGTGCTTGCTAACAACATAACTGTAGGTGTTTGAAACGGCTTTTTCAGATAGTGTTGATCCAATGTAAATAACACTGGAACCTGGTTTCATCAGTGGAATGATTGCCTGATTGAGTATATGTGCCGCTATCACATTAATGTTGAGCACATCCTGAAACTTCGCGGTTTCAGTTGACTGGGCAATATCATTGGTCATTTTTGCTGCGTTGTGCACGAGACAGATTTCCTCCTGCTCAAGAATCTTTGAGATGAGGTCATTGACTTCCTCCTCGGCGTTGGCCAGTGACAGGTCCAGATGGAAATTTTGGATTCTATCGTCTGGTGCTGGCGTCCTGGAGAGATTAATGACTCGAAATCCATCGTCGAGAAACAACTCTGCAATCGCGAATCCGATTCCCTTGCTGGCACCCGTTACAACCAGAGTCTTCAAGCCTTACTCCAGTCTGCGACACCGTACTGCCCCGGGCTTGATGAAACCCTGACCGAAATATCAGTTATCCCACGATTCTGAAGGTCAGGATGGTCAACCAGTTTGTTCAGGAAGTGGTGAGAGAATTCTTCAATGGTGGTGTTGGTGACTGGTAGAACCATGACATCTCGCTTGAGGAAGTACATTGTTTCCCCGTCGAATTCAGCTGTGACATAGTCGCCTTCCTCGTTAAGTGTCAGATAGGGCGATCTCGAAGGTAGAATAACATGTTCATCAATTTCGTCGCAGAGGCTTCGGATCAGCGTCTTGATGATGGCGTAGTCAAACAACATTCCGTTTTCTTCAAGCGGGGCGGTGACGTGGCAATGCAATTGGAAATTATGACCATGAAGATTCTCACGTTCGGTAGCTGAGAATATGGTGAAGTGACCGATTGAAAAACTGAATGCCTGTTTAGAGATCTCTATTCGACTCAATCTGGTTTTGTCGCTCAAGGATATTGCTCTTATTTCTCTTCCTAAGATCATAATAACCTATTTGATTGTAACGCGGGAAATGGTGCACACTCATTGGCAGAGGAGATTCGTTCCCTAGGGAAACTATCAACGCAGGAATACTAATTATGACGTTATCAACACTCAGTCGCTCAGTAGTTGCAAAAGTAGCCATCATCACCGGCGCAGCCAGTGGTATGGGTCGCTCAACCGCTCACCTATTTGCAGATGAGGGCGCCAGGGTTGCTGCAATTGACATAAATCAGGAGCCCCTCGATGCTGTTGTCGGTGAAATGACCGAAGCCGGTTATGAAGCGAAAGGCTGGGTACTTGATCTTTCTGATGCTGATGCCATTGCTTTAGTGATTGCTGATATTGCTGATCATTTTGGTGGTATTGATATTCTGGTTAACAATGCCGGTATATCAATAGGTACGCCGATAGATGGTGACGACTACATGGCTGCATGGGACAAAACGCTTGCGGTACTACTGACTGCCCACGTTCATACCATCAGGGCAGCGCTACCGCATTTAAGGAATGCGCCCCATCCAAGAATAATCAACATCGCCTCAACTGAAGCTCTGGGTGCCACCCGATTCGGGAGCCCCTATACAGCAGCGAAAACGGGTGTCACCGGGCTCACTCGCTCCCTTGCAGTCGAATTGGGCGGAGAAGAAATTACGGTCAACTGTGTTTGCCCTGGACCCATAAATACCGGCATGACTGATGCCATTCCTGATGAGCACAAGGAGATATTTGCCAAGAGAAGAGTCGCCTTAAGACGTTATGCGGAGCCTGAAGAAGTAGCCCACGCAACGCTGTCACTGGCGCTTCCGGCCTCTCAGTATATTACGGGCGTTACCCTGCCGGTTGATGGCGGCCTTACCATACGGAATGCCTAGATATCTAGAAGTGCCAGCCAGATAGGAGATTTGTTATTGACCCGCCAGCATCGTCCACAGGCGCTGTAACCGGTCAGGAGATGAGTCTCTCTGTGCGAGATATTTCACGTGTTCTGATTTTCGGGCTGTTGGATTTAGTCTGATCCCCCAAAGCGCTTTAATCTCGTTTGGTAAAATAGAATACCTCATATCGATTACCATGTTCGCATCCTTGTGATCAAAAGCCAGGTAGTTGTTGCTGAACCACGCAAATCGACTGAGGTCATTTGCCTGTTGGCTTTCTGGGTCAAGCCATCGCAAATCCCGGCTGATGTTGAGCTTGGTGACACTGTCTCCCGTGTAAACTTGCGGGTCGAATCCCGCACGTATTGCGTCGACGTAGTAGCGATCGTTTGCCTCGTAGATCACTTTCCAGAGCAGGATAGCGCCAAATCCCGGTTTTGCAGACAGAGAAACAGGATCGTGTCCTCGAGCTTTTGCCAGGTCCCAGCCAGCAGATTCTGCCCTGTCTCGTTGCACAAGCCCCAGCGCCAGATAGGTGAGTACCCACGCCAGACCCAGACGCGCATAAAGGGGTTTTCCAGTTCTTGATGCAATAATGACCAGCGCCAGAAGTGGAATAGTAACCATTGGATCGACCACCGAGACTGTATTCCAGGCGACACGAAGGTCTGAGAAAGGCCAGAAGAGTTGAGTACCGTAGGTGGTACACGCATCCAGCAGGGCATGGGTGCCATAGCCAAGCAAACACACCAGATAGGATTGGCGCCAGGTGAGGTTGATTTTTGACCATTTGTAGAAGATCAGGCTACACAACAGTGCACCGAATGGAATGAAGGCAAATGAATGGGTAAATTGCCGATGAAACTCAAGGAACAGCATGGGATCCGTGGGTGACTGGATAAAGACATCAATATCAGGTGCCATACCTGCCAAACAGCCCAGCCAGGTTGTCGTCTTTATTTTCTCTTTGTTGCTGACTGATTGAGGCAGAGCAGCCCCGAGGGCGCCTTGTGTAATTGGGTCCATTCCAGGTCCGTATTGAGTCCGTTGGCACTCTATCCAGATTCCGGACAGGGGGTGTGCGGACAGAGAAATTTAAAGGCTATCCAGATGTTTGCCAGAAGACAAGTATTGTTACAATGCACTTTTGACTATATTTGTAAATGATGAAGAAACTCGAAGTTTATATTGACTACAAGAGTCCCTATGCCTACATAGCAAAAGATCCCACGTATGCGCTGGAGAAGGATTTTGGAATTGAAATTGACTGGTATCCGTTAACGCTCAACATAGGCAGTTACCTGGGCACTGCAAAAACTAACGATACTGGGAAGGTGCTTGAGAACAATCGTTCACCGAGGCAGTGGCTCGCGGTTAAATATGCCTATATGGACGCTCGTCGCTACGCTTCTCTTAGGGGTATGACGCTTAAAGGTACACAGAAAATATGGGATTCATCCATCGCGGCGATCGGACTGCTCTGGGCCAAGGCACAAAACCGTACGATCTTAAAAAGATATACGGATGTTATCTATGAACGTTTCTGGCGCCGAGACCTCGACATTGAGGATGTAGCAGTGGTCTCGCAGGTGCTGAAGGAGTCAGGCGCAGACATCAAAGGATTTGATCTTTATCTTTCAGGTGAAGGTCGCCGTATTCACGATGACTTGCAGGATGCCATTTTGGATATGGGTTATTTCGGGGTGCCCACTTATGTCATTGATGACGAAATCTACTTTGGTCGAGAGCATCTGCCCAGGGTCCGATGGCACCTGGCGGGTTGTGAGGGTCCTATGCCGGATATTGCATATGACACGGTACTGGATGAGGCAAGCTAAGTGGATCCCAGACTGGTAGTCTATTTAGATTTCTCTGGAATCAGTGGTTTCCTGGCCCTGCAACCCACATATGATCTTCTGGATGAGGTTGACGTCAGTGTCAGGTGGTTACCAATCACCGGGATACTCAATCGAATGTCGAATAAAGCCCCGAGTGAGCCCTCAAATGACCCGCTGGCAGCATACAAAGCAAGACGAAAGAAAGCACGAGATCAATTTGCAGAAGCAGAGCTGAAGCGTAACAGTCAGCTTTTGGGTATTACACCACTGCAAGCCAGCAGGACTTTCGATGCAGGCAATGCCCATATTGGATTGCTGTACCTTAACCAGCTGGGTATTGATCCTCGTGACTATATCGCTTTGATCTACCGAGCTGCCTTTGTTGACGAGAAACCGGTGGAGGACCTTCAGAATATCTGCGGATACCTTGATCAGCTGGGTATTGAATCAACCGGACTTGGGGCATATGAAGAGACCGGTCGTGAAGTATTTGAAAAACTCCAGGAAGAACTACTAGAGCAGGGGATCTTTGACTCGCCGGCCTTTCTATATCAGGGAGAAAGGTTTTTCGGCCGTCAGCACATACCCTTGTTGAGCTGGTATATAAGGGGCAGTGAGGGCACACCGCCGGTTTAGTTACCCTATACTTGCCAGTCTGGTCTGGTAGTCTTCAATATACTTCTCAATTGGCCAGGCGTTACCTGCCTGTAGCAGAGCCTATGTCATCCGGTTGATAAGGAAAGGCGCATATTGACTGTCAGCGTTTCCCTGGTCAGACAGCTTCGCGGCTTCGGCCGCTGTCTTCGCATGCTGCAGAACTGCATGAAAAGGGAATCGCTTAAAAAGAAACCTGACCTCTGCACTCGCGGCTTTGTCAAGCGTAAAATCTTTAGCTGCAAGTTGTTCCTGAAGTATGTGCCATTCGGAACCGGAGAGTAAAGTTTAGGAATTCAGTGGTTGTATTGGGAGTACAAAGAGTTTTTACTCTGGCCAGATCAGGATATTGGCCTTCTGACATTTCGTTACTGCATAGATAAGGACAGATTTCATGGATTTTGATATTCCACAGAAACTAAAGGATTACCTCGAAGAACTGGATGAGTTTATTGAGACCGAGATAAAGCCACTCGAGGCGCAAGATGACAATATTCGATTCTTTGATCATCGCCGGGAAGATTCAAGAACCGACTGGGACCGCGGTGGATTGCCGAACGAAGAATGGGAAGCACTCTTAGCGGAAGCGCGGCAGTTGGCCGATACTGCAGGTCATTATCGTTTTCCAATTCCGGAAGAATATGGTGGTAAGAATGGCTCAAACCTGGAGATGGCAATCATCCGAGAGCACTTTGCAGCCAAAGGGCTTGGACTACACAACGATCTGCAAAACGAGCACTCCATTGTTGCGAACAATGTCGGACTGCTATTGATGCTTGCCTATGGCACTGAGATCCAAAAGGAGGAGTGGATTCCCTTGCTACTGGCTGGAAAACGAGGTTTTGCCTTTGGTATCACAGAACCGGATCACGGATCTGACGCAACACATATGGAAACCAGTGCGGTGCGCGATGGTGACGGCTGGCGAATCAACGGTGCCAAAACCTGGAATACCGGCATACACAAAGCTGCCTACGACATGATACTCGCAAGAACCAGCGGCAATCCCGGTGACGGTGAAGGTATTACTGCGTTCCTGGTACCTACCAATTCGGACGGCTTTAAGGTCGAGGAAATGCTGTGGACTTTCAATATGCCAACCGACCACGGTCGCATTTCTTTATCAGAAGTCTACGTGGACAGTGGTGCTATTTTCGGTGGCGAAGGTCGGGGATTGCAGGTTGTACAACATTTTTTCAATGAAAATCGTATCAGGCAAGCTGCCTCAAGTCTTGGCGCCGCGCAGTTTTGTGTGAGTGAGGCTGTTGCTTATGCTGGAGTCAGGAAACCATTTGGTAAACCACTCTCCACAAATCAGGGTATCCAGTTTCCATTGGCAGAGTTGCAGACCCAATGCGAAATGTTACGGGCATTGATTCACAAGACAGCCTGGCAGATGGATACCTATGGCAATTTTAAGGTGTCCGACAAGGTTTCCATGTGTAACTACTATGCCAATCGCCTGTGCTGTGAGGCTGCCGACAGGGCGATGCAGGTGCACGGTGGTCTGGGTTACTCCAGACACAAACCCTTTGAACATATATACAGGCACCATCGACGATACAGAATAACGGAAGGCGCCGAGGAGATTCAGCTTCGTCGGATTGCGGGGTACATGTTTGGATACATGAAGCAACAGGCACCCAAAGGCGTTCGGGAAGAAGACTAGTCATGGCAGATGACTCGTTAAACGCAAAACTGGAACAGGTTTATCATAACAACGTATCAAACTTCGTTGAGTTGGTTGGCGTTGAGCGTCTGTCAGGTGGTGCCAGTCAGGAAACCTATCGAATCATCTTTAAGTCAGACACCGGGGAGGTCACCCATGCATTGCGTCGTGCACCAGGTGGCGCGCATATCGAAGCTCAAGTGGGACATCCCGGTCTCGAGACTGAAGCGCTGCTGATGCAAAGTGCCAGAGACAATGGTGTGCCTGCCCCAGAGGTTTACTATGTATTGCAGCCGGAAGATGATCTTGGTGACGGATTTATCATGCAATGGCTTGATGGGGAAGCACTGGGCGCCCGCATCACTCGCCTTGATAAATATGAAAGTCTTCGTGAAAACCTGGCTTATGAAGTCGGCAAGGTCCTGGCAAAAGTTCATGAAATAGATCTTGATAAAACCGGCTTGCGTCAGAAGCTCGATGTTGTCTCACCAGAGGATTTTGTGAACCAGATGTGGGACAGATACAAATTGTTAGAAACACCGATTCCTATGATCGACTATGTTGGACGCTGGTTGATGGACAATATTCCTGCGGACTATGAACTTGGTCTGGTCCACAATGATTTTCGCTGTGGCAATTTCATGGTTACCGAGTCCGAGATAGTCGCTGTGCTGGATTGGGAGATTGCGCATATAGGTGATCCCATGAGGGATCTTGGTTGGATTTGTGTCAACTCGTGGCGATTTGGCTCTGAACTCCCTGTGGGTGGTTTTGGGCAGTACGAAGATTTCTTTCGAGGTTACGAAGAGGTATCCGGGAAAACCGTTGATCCTGCAGCAGTCAAATTCTGGGAGGTTTTTGGATCATTCTGGTGGTCGGTCAGTACGTTATTCATGGCAGAGCAAGGTCGAATCGGGCCTGACATGTCAGTTGAAAGAGCAGGTATTGGAAGGCGTTCTTCTGAATGTCAGATTGACTGCGTTAACCTTCTGATCCCAGGCGAAGTCTCACTCGTAAAACCGTCTCAGACGACCGCACGACTCGATGTTCCAGGGTCCGATGAACTTCTGTCCAGTGTAATGGATTTTCTTCGGACCGATGTCATGTCAGAGACGAAGGGTCGAACCAGTTTTTTAGCCAGGGTTGCGGCAAACTCACTTGATATCGTTCTGCGCGAATGGCAAATGGGAGAGACGGGAAAACAAGAGGAACTGTCTCGCCTGCAGGCCTTCTTCGATTCAGCAGATTCTTTGATCGATTTACGCTGGAGATTAACAACAGCATTGCGAGATGGCAGTCAGTCCCTGGAGAATGAGCTAGTGCAGCATCACCTGCGAAACACTGTAGCGAATCAGATTGCCATTGATCAGCCTAAATACTCTGGATTTAAAAAGGCAATCGCGAAACAATGATTGTCCTGGAAGAACGAAGTTGATTAGGATTTTTTTAAGACCGGTGAGGTTTGGCGGTTTTTATTGATATTAGGGGGAGAAAATGAAATATAGACATCTTGTTGCATATACTACGTTGCTAATTTGTGGCTCACTTGTAATTTCAGCCAGTACAACAGCCGGCCAGTCTGGCGGCAGTGAAGCACTGGCAGCCAGATTACAGTCAGGAGATCGTTCCGATGCTGATAAACAGCGGGACGCTGGTAGAAAACCTGCAGCTGTAATTACTTATCTGGGAATTGGTGCCGGTCAAACCGTGATGGATGTGCTCGCTGCGAGTGGCTATTACACAGAAGTACTATCTAATGCCGTGGGTAAAAGTGGTAAGGTCTATGCTCAGAATACACCCGGGATGCTCGCGTTCCGCGATGGTGCTAACGATAAGGCTATGGCGAGTCGTCTGGCTGGTAATCGATTGCCTAACGTGCAACGACTTGACAAAGAATTTACTAACCTGGGAATTGAGCCGGGTTCTCTCGATGTGGCGATAACCGCGCTTAATTTGCACGATATCTTTAACGGTTCACCACAAGGGGCGTACGATGTTTTGATGGCGATTAAGGCTGCTTTGAGACCGGGCGGTGTGCTGGGTGTGGTGGATCATGTTGGGAATCCCGGTGCTGACAATGCTGGCTTGCATCGCATGACAAAAGCACAAGCGGTCAGCCTTGCAGAGAGGGCCGGGTTTAACGTTGAAAGCAGTGATGTTCTTGCGAACAGCGAAGATGACCATACAAAAATGGTCTTTGCGCCAGGACTTCGCGGCAATACGGATCGATTTGTGCTGAAGTTGACCAAGCCTTAGCTAATGTCTTGCTGAGCTACTGTAGAGCACAGGTTTCAAGGACCAGGAGTGGAACTCCTGGTCCTGCTATTGGCTGATCAATCCTGGTAAGAATGAAGCTGAGTGGATGGTCAATCCTGCAAGCCCACCCACGACTGTGCCATTGATCCTGATAAACTGAAGATCTTTGCCGATCTGGAGTTCGATTCGCTCAGATGCGGCATTCGGGTCCCAGCCTTCGATAGTATTTGAAATAAGACCAGCGACTTCATGGCCATAGGTTCGTATCAGATATCTGGCAGTGTCATCTGCCCAGCCATCGATTTTTGCTTCAAGGCTGGCATCTTTGAGGATTGATTCACCAAAGCTGACGACCGCATCTTCAATAGCCTTTTTTAACTCAGCGTCAGGATTCTCACTCTGATTGAGGAGTGAGCTTTTGATATCACCCCAGAGTGTACTGGTGAAGTCGCGCAAGGCAGGGAGAGCGAGCAGGTCTTCTTTGATTGCGATTTCCTTGTCTTTAATATCATCTGAGTATTTAAGATTATCCATAAACTCTGAACTCATTTTCATTATTCTCACTCGAATGGGATGATAAATATCTGCCTGCATCTCATATAAAGTCTTGCTGACGCTCCTTACAATTTTGTTGTAGATGGCCCGGTCCAGTGAGCCTGGGAACCACCAGGGTGTCTCTTGCTCGACTGTTTGGCGAATATCGGCATCGCTGTCTTCAAGCAGGTTAAGGCCTATTGTAACTATCGTGTCGAACAGTTCCTGTTGGCGTCTGCCCGATGTGACGAAGGAAAGAAGGTCACCAATGATGGGTGAGAAAGATGTATCGCGAATCCGGTCTTCCACCTTGTGCTTAATCATGACTTGAATTTCGCTGTCATTCATGACCTTGACGATACCAGCGATACCTGCAGTTATCTGTTCTGCGATTGCCGCAGCGTTCTCTTTCTCTTCAGCGTCCGGCTGAGAAATCCAAGTAGCAACACGACGGCTCAGTCCCATTGAACGGACCTTTTGGGATATCACCTCTTCAGACAGAAAATTTTGCTGAACAAAGTCACCGAATTGTTTCGCAATGTTGTCTTTCCTGCTCGGAATGATCGCGGTGTGTGGGATCTTTAATCCAAGAGGGTAGCGGAACAGAGCAGTAACAGCGAACCAGTCTGCCAGTGCGCCGACCATAGCAGCCTCGGCAGTTGCCTCGATGAAACCCAGCCAAATAAATTCACCATGGAAAATTCTGGTAAGGATATAAATACAGGTCATCAGGACGAGTAATCCCGTTGCAAGGCGTTTCATCTTCACAAGTTCATCCGCCTTCAACTGATCATCAACTGAGAAGCTATCTAAAAATGTCTCTTTGGAATCCAAGTCTGAATATCCTGCCATTTGGTTCAGCGCTTTGACGAATTAAAGCACGCTTCGGTTAGTATGGGTGTGAATAGTTAGGTTCGCAGGTGTATTTCGCCTCAGAGTGTGGTGAGTAAAGACGGAAAATCTAATAATAGTGCAACACGTATGGGAACCAGCCGGAATAGAATCCGTACAATCTATAGTCATTGATAAAATTATTTAATACAAATGATAATTGTTCTCATATAGGTTATTCTACCTGAATAGGAGTGATCTAGAGCCAGATATGACCTTAGCTGACATGAAGGTACCCAGCCAATGCCGCATTATCTCTGCCGCAAACGAAAACATTGAAGTGCAAGGCCGATTATATGCACTTGGACTTTATCCTGGTGTCAGCGTGAGTATTTTGCGTCTGGCGCCAACGGGCGATCCGATTCAGATCAGAATAGGTGGCATGCTGCTTAGTATTCGAAAGCATGAAGCCGCCATAATTGAAGTTGAGGCGATTTGATGAACAACTGCGTAGTGGCTCTGATTGGAAATCCTAATTCCGGAAAGACCACCCTGTTTAACGATCTGACCGGTGCTCACCAGAAGGTCGGCAACTGGCCCGGTGTTACCGTTGAGCAAAAAACAGGGACATTTATGCTGGATGCGACCCAGGTGCAGCTGGTGGATCTACCAGGTATCTATTCGCTTGAGCAGGATTATCTGGGTATTGATGAAAGGATTGCAAAAGATTTCATTAGTGGCTCGGAGGTTGACTTCGTCATCAATATTGTTGATGCGAGTAATCTCGAGAGAAACCTGGTTCTGACTCAGCAACTGCTGGAAAGAAATCACAACGTTATCGTTGCTTTAAATATGCTCGATGTTGCACAGCAGCAGGGTATTGAGCTGGATGCTGTACAGCTATCACGAAACCTGGATGTTCCGGTTGCACCATTGGTTGCGTCAACAGGTGAGGGCATCGAAGACTTTAGAGAGCTTCTGGCATTCAAGTTGTCTGAAACGCCTCAAGATGTTGAAGTACTCCCCAGTGACAGTGACGCAGCTACGACGGCCGAAAAACTGATCAGACGCTATCATCGAGCTCAGGCACTTGTCGATGGTGTGATGGAAGTGACACCGATTAAACACAACCTGACTGCGTCAATTGACCGTTGGGTATTGAATAGATGGCTCGGTATTCCGTTCTTCTTATTGATGATGTATCTGATGTTTACTATTGCGGTGAATGTTGGGGCGGTCTTTATTGACTTTTTCGACATTCTGTTTGGTGCCATTTTTGTAGATGGATTCAGGTGGTTGCTGGAAGAAGTTTCAACGCCGCAATGGATTATTGTGCTGCTGACTGATGGGCTTGGTGGCGGTATTCAGCTAGTGGCGACTTTCATTCCTGTTATAGGATTTTTGTTTCTTTGTTTATCGATCCTGGAAGATTCCGGTTACATGTCCCGTGCAGGATTTGTTGTCGACAGTCTGATGAACAAAATTGGGTTACCCGGCAGCGCCTTCGTCCCCCTCATTGTTGGATTCGGTTGCAACGTTCCTGCTGTAATGGCCGCAAGGTCGCTGGGGCGAGACAGTGATCGATTGTTGACTATAGCAATGGCACCGTTTATGTCCTGTGGTGCGAGACTGACGGTCTATGCGTTGTTTGCAGCCGCGTTTTTTCAGACCAATGGACAGAATGTCGTATTCTTCCTGTATTTGTTAGGTATATGCATGGCAGTACTGACAGGCTACATATTCAGGAAGCAGATATTTGACAAGGAAATAACGCCTTCATTCCAGGAGATGCCTGCCTACCATATTCCTGTGGTGCGAAACATCTTGATTACTACCTGGTTTAGATTGCGCAGTTTCATGTTTCGTGCTGGGAAGACCATTATCCTGGTTGTGATTTGTCTGAGTTTTCTGAACTCAATCAGCCTGGATGGATCCTTTGGTAACGAAGACTCAGAAACTTCTGCATTGAGTAGCATCGGTAAGGTCATTACACCCATTTTTTCACCTATAGGTGTGCAATCCGACAACTGGCCTGCCACAGTTGGTCTGTTTACCGGACTGTTTGCAAAAGAAGCTGTTGTAGGTACTTTAGATGCACTCTACAGTGAGAAAGATCCTCAGGAACCTGTTGGCCTTATTGATTCAACCAGCGAGGCTTTCATGTCCATTGCCACAAATGCACAGGACCTGTTAGGCAACCTTACAGATCCGTTAGGAATTTCAGTCGGTGATATTTCAGACCCTTCAAGTGTGGCGGCAGAACAGGATATTGAGAAGGGTACCCTGACCAATATGGCTCTGTTGTTTGGGAGCGCCTTTGCGGCATTCTGTTATCTGGTTTTCGTCCTTCTCTACGCACCTTGCGTTGCCGTGATGGGAGCGATAGCCAAAGAAGCCGGTTGGCGCTGGATGGTGCTGGTTTTTTCCTGGACCACGAGCCTTGCATATGTCACATCCAGCTGTATTTATCAGATTGGAACTTTTTTCGAGCATCCGGTATTTACCATATTCTGGGTATTTGGTTGCTGTGTGGCAATGAGCTTCTTTATTTACAAGCTTAAGCAAATCGGCAGGCGGTCTCTGGCAGATAACCTAATTCCTGCGGTACAGCTTGGCTAAAAAACAGAAAATGAGCTCAAGGCTGTAACATGAGCTCAAGGCTGTCAAATGAGCTCAAGGCTGTCAAATGAGCTCAAGGCTGTCAAATGAGCTCAAGGCTGTACTGCTCGAGCAGGCTTTCTGATTAAAAGTATCATGACGGCACTCACCAGATTTGCGCCAGCAACGATGAGAATAGCACCATTATAATTTCCGATAATATCGTAGTAGTATGAAGTGGCGAGTGGTGCACCTGCGGACAAGAAGATTGTGAATGGCATTGCAGCACTTCGAACAGCACCAAGATACCGTCGGCCAAAAAAGGAAGCCCAGATTACCTCCTGTAGAGGAATCATTCCTCCCCAACCCAAGCCCAAAAACAGAAATCCAAAAACCAGACTGCTTAAAAAGTTGTTCTGTGCAGAATAGATAATCACAAACAGTGAAATTCCGGTGATAGCCGCACTTGCTGATGCGAGAGGTTTGGGTTGCAGATCGTCGATAAGCCAACCCCAGATCGGTTTTGAAAGGAGTGCCGGAACGGAAGCGACAGTAATCATCAGAGCTGCAGTGGTTCTATCGTATCCCGCATCCGTCATCATTGGGACGGTTTGCAGCAACATGATCTGAATCGTAATTGTAAAAAGACCAAATGCGAGCACCAGCCAATAGAATGTGGCACTGCCAAGTGCCTCTCTGCGGGTCATGGACTGAGCGAAGTCATTGATCGCAGTTTGAGTCAGACCGCTGAACACATCCTCCTCGCTGCGACCGTCTGGATGAAGTCCGTAGTCTTCAGGAGTTCGGCGCATGACTAGGGCTGACGGGATGATC
>Ga0208642_1000209_pt1 | contig 31963 bp, 45 predicted proteins | sample ETN02SmetaG_4_FD_185790 | JGI IMG/M metagenome (GOLD analysis project Ga0208642, IMG submission 185790) | Marine microbial and viral communities from oxygen minimum zone, Eastern Pacific Ocean - ETNP2014F10-02SV251 (SPAdes) (version 2) | ecosystem: Environmental > Aquatic > Marine > Oceanic ...
TAAAATAAAACATACTGAGAAAATTATGAGAGACTGGGGTCATACTACTCCAGCCGAGCTAAATCATGCTGCGAACCAAATTAAAATAGAACAAGCTGCTGAATTTGCAGAGTTAAAGGGAGAAAAGCCAAAAAGGTTTGGTCTTGGTAAATACAAGAGGCTTGGTAGACATGAGATATTAAAAAATCAGCTCGTAAGATATACAATGGGTAACAAGTATAGTGGCTCTCTAATGGTTGAGAAGGGTCTTTCTAGGCCAACAAGAACAGATGTAAAGACTATTTTTAAGGGACATGAGGGTGCAATAAATAAATGGGGTCTTAGTGGTGATGCAAAGGCATCTGTTAGTAACATATTAAATGTTGGGGGTGACAAGAGTCAGCTTATAAAGGCCGCCAGAAAAGATCACATGTTTAAGATGGCTGATAAAGTATTGAGAAGTGGTGTTGATTTACATGACCTGGATGCAGTAAAAGGGCAAGCTGAAAATAGAATAGGTCAAATGGGAACTCGTCTTAGAGGCGTAAATAGATTGCATGCCAATGTTGAATCTAAGGCAAAGGAAGTTAGTAAATTTATGAAGAATTTTAGTGTCGGCAAGAATGGCGAGCTTGTGTTAAATTATAGCTCAGCCTATAAACCTCATTATTTAGTCGGTGGAACTAATGTAAATATTAAGTTGTGGAAAGGCCCTCGTGGTGGATTTTTACATGACATCTTAGTTAGCGATAAATATGATGTGCTAAAAAGTTCACATGTTCAGAGAAACCAGCATTTTAATGTAGCCAGGAGTACTAATGCTAGTAAGATGAAGAAAGTTAGGACTTATGCAAGGAAATCATTAAGGTCACGCTTTCTTGCAGCACTTAAAGCAAATGATTTAAAAGAGGCACGTAGGTTGGCGTTAAAGCTCGGTGTCAAGGGTGCTAAATTTCTTGGGAGGAAGGCGCTATTAAAAATCTAAAGAGGAGAAATGATGGTTGCTAATATTTTTTTAAAAAAATCTGCGAAGGTTGCTTGGAGATATCTCAAGATGGTAAGGAGCCCGAAATATTCGAAGGATATGGCTAGTGCAATACGTAAAGCTACGGCAGAATCTAAATTTTCTAGATCGACATTAAAAAAAATGGCGAGAGAACGAATTTCAATGGGTACCTATGAACATAATTTAAAGATGGGATCGAAAGACCCCACGCAAGCTTTTGGATCAGGCCATAGAAGAATTAATCAAACAAAAATTGATAGGATAAAAAATAAGGATTGGTCTTCTTACTTGCGAAAAAGCAAGACAAGGACTACAAAGCCGTATAGGGAAGAATGAAAACTCAATTAAAGTCTGTTTTCGAGCCACTGGGGCTCCCGAAAAGTTTCTTAAAAACCAGTTTCAATTTTGGGGTAAATTTTCCAAAATTCGCTTTAAAATGATTTATACTAGTATATGTACAGAGTTGACCAAGAAAGTCCCGTAAACGGCGTTTTAGGGCTATTGACAGTCATTCTGTTAATAGTAAATAGGTCGAATAATCGCAGATATTTTGTAGAGAGTGAAAAAAAATAGTAGAACTCCCATTTTCATGGGAGCCCTACTTGCCGTATAGATGGAGGATCTATGGCACTCCGGGAAGAACAACACTTTTGTAAAAACCACATTTTTCTACAATGGTTGTACATTTCTTCCCAGCTTTCTTATCGTCGATGTATAGGAGGACAGGAGTGGTGAAACCCTTAATGGCTTGGGCCTCTATGTGTACACCTTCACATATACCACGACGATAATTTGAGCAATATTTTTGCGCAGTTTTTCCTTCAAAGCTTATCATTATTTTCTCCTAAATTTAGGTTAAAACTCGGTAGTACCCACCAGCCAACTACTTCTTACCTTAACCTGAGCGTTTATTGTTTTAGGCACTTTAGTTTTAACCTCTTAGAACTCTTCATCATAAGGATAGTCATCTAGCCCTATCTTTTTGATAAACTTGTGAGCTTTTACTATTTGGTCGTCTTCCGGTATTCCATGCTGAGACTCTTCGTCAATAGGTAGTTTTTGTGGGTATGATTTCCTACCTTCAAACGTATCTACTAAGTCTCGTATTTCCGTTTCAATCCGGTGACGTAATTCATCGAATATTTCGTGATTTGTTTCGCAACAAAATCCAATCGTAATTGTCCTTTGTTCTTCTTCATCCCAGTCAGTATATTCGTATTCTGCTGGTCGATCACAGGCGTCGCATAGTCTCACGAAATTATCCTTCGGATTTAAGTTCATTATCCCATTCATGGATAGCCTTTTCTCTTTTATAATAATCTGCCAAGCCAATTGATAGGTCATTTACTAAGCTAGCATATTTATCATTGTAGATTTCCTTACTTTCAATATTGTGAGTAGCTATGCTTTGTAAGCTAAATATTATATTCTTTATCTCATCAATACTTAATTGTATGGTTATTGAACCCTTACTCTTCGGTACTCTATTCACAATTTGGACACCTCCTATCGTCTAATGGTATATTTTTCCATATACTTTTTGCTAAGTAACTAATACCCTTGTTATAAGTTTCATCCACTTTTTGCCAAGCTTTTTTGCAATCGCTGCATCTAAATGGAACACTGTTACGATTCTTTCTGCCTCTTCCTACTCTTTCTACATTTCGACCTATTGCTTTCGTAGGGTTGCTATATAGTCTATTCCCATTTACCCTATTTCGTGTATGCAATACCTTGTCACTATCAAACCACTCAGTGCTGCCGAATATGGGATGATTAGTAAAGTACCAAACTATAGTATCTCGTTCTGCTTGGCTCTTTCTTGCGTATTTACTTTCCAGCCAATTATTGTCTGAAGATCCTTTTTTATAGAATTTCATATTAGTACTTTCCTCCCTTTGCTAGTTTACGTAAGAGATATGCCTCTACCTCTTCTGATTGTCTACTTATCCATTTTATAATTTTTTTGAAGTCTTCTTCATCCAGTGGGCCTTTTCGTGTATTGCAAGTTTTACATACAAGCCTAAGGTTGGTTGCCGTGCTTTCCCCACCCTTTACCATGGGAATGATGTGATCGCAAGCAATTGTCTTTATTGATAATATATTACTGCAATATACACATTGTTTCCCATAGTTGTCAAGAAACATTTTCTCTAGTTCTTTTCTTGTTATATCAAATTTAATATCCATTGCCATACTTCTTTTTTTAAGATTAGAGTACAGTGCTGTTATTTTACGAGAAAGTTTCTTCTTAGCTCTTTTCCAAAATTGCTTATGTATTGGATAAAGTACCTTTTTATATATTATCTGGTTCATCAAACTCTATATTTCCACATTCAGTACATTCCCAATAGTCACCACCTATCCCATCAATATTAATATCATATGATCCAGCATATTTATATTTATGATGAGGAGTTACATCGACATCATCTGGGGTTATGTCTAACATATTCGTACATTTTTCCATTTCCTTCTCCTTTTCTTCATATAAGAATCCACGTCTATGTATGCCTGATACCTTTTTTAGGATTTTATTCATTTATATAAGAAACAGAGGCGATCTTACTAGAGGGAAAATGTCTGATGATTAGATAACCCAACATAACCAGCATGGATAAGTTTAGGTACTTAAACTACTTCCCTTAACTTTAGTCAGCCACCCCTTTGGACAACTGAGTATCGAAAACTGGAATTACATGCTATCGTATAACCATCAAGTATTGTTACTATCTAGCTCTTAGTCTCTAAAGTATTGTGCCTTTCGGGCGAAGATTTTCGCGATCATGGTCACATATACTTTTTTGAGAATTCCCTTCCCTCGCCACTGGATTTTTTATCTGTTTCTTAGTTATATTACTTCTTAGGAGTTCTTGAACGTAATGTAGAAAACTCCTCTTCGAGTAATTGTATTCTATGACGGAGCTGTTTAAGTGTTCTCCATATTCGTGAAAACTTACGATTACTTCTATAGAATGGGTTCATGTATTTCATCTTACCATCCTATATCTTGCTACACCTAAAGTATTGTCTCTAAGTGTCTCAATTGAATGACCCTTTTGACGTAAATCAAATATGCGAGCAGCCAATCTTATTCCCAAACCTTGTGTAGATGCTGACATAGGAGTTAATGTGTCACCATTTTCAAGTATTTTTAAGATTCGTTCTCCTTGAGTTTTTTTTGTCATAGTTAATTGTTCCTATTTGTATTGTTATTGTTGGTTTCCAGATACCTAATGTTACCTGGAAATATTCTCCACGTTCATCCACATCAAACAACATTGCCAAATGAAAATATCTTAATAAAAACATTTGAAAGCCACCAGACCAAATATATATTTTAAACATATTATGATCTTCTAACTTTTTCAACTTGATATATAGATATCCCATCTGGAAATTGTGTACCAGCTTTGTGGGCGTAAATGGCGTCTTTTCTAGCCTTTGTTTTGTTGATAGAATCTACCATCTTTACTTGTTTATAATCATCCCCAAGTGACTGTTCATCTATCTTTACTGGTCCATACGAGTTGTACAGTTTATATCTAGCGGTATTGGTTTCAAATACTCCATTCTTATCACCTATCTCATGTATAATAGATGGTAGAAGATGTTCATTAAAATATTGAAGAGTACTACTTATGGCATTCTTACGTTTCTTTAGGCGTGTCATCTCAAAAGTCTGTGCCTCTATTTCGCCAACTATGAGATGTTTCCTTTTATTTAGATTGACCATAAACTTATCAATATTATCCATTTTCTTTTTCAATGTCTGCTGTAAGATAGTAAGTTCATTAACAACATGTTTATATTCAGATTCAGTCTCTTCTAAACCTGATGAACTTAATTGATCTCTGTGCAGTAACTCATTTTCTAGCATCATCTTTTCATTTATTAGGTCAATATGCTCGCCAATAAGCTCACTAGATGTCATTTTATTATACGACGTTTGTTGTCTTATTGTCATCTTTCTGCTCCAATGTAAGTATTGTTCTATTTGTAGTAATTGATTCTCCTAAATTAACACGATCTTGACGTATTAATCTAAAACTTGGTGTCCATGTTAAATCTACTTCAAAGAGTTCGCCATCAGTATTCTTAAACATTTCTACCTTACGATCTTTTCTTTGAGCATTTCCACTGATACCAATTACCTTTCTTGAGGCATTTTCAATAGCCCCTGATCCCTTTCCAGCATAAAGATCAAGTACTTCCTTCCTTGAATATTCTCTACTAGTTTGAGACAATTGGATAATAATAATATCCATATTAATTGCAAGATTTGAAAGTGCATGACTTATATATCTTATAGACTCATATTCTCCTCGTATGTGTCCAGGAGGCTCTACAAGGTCTATATAGTCGACAATTACACATCTGGGTTGTACATTTTGTACCATTTCCCGAATCTTCTTTATCGTTGGACTTACAGTATTAATGGCAATATGAGAAATATTCTCTCTATGGAATTGATACATTTCCTTTAGATTTTCCTCAATTTCCTTTTTACTCATACCACTAACTATTTGAAGATGTCTTTTATGACTATACCAATCTGTAAGTTCTAATGATAAATAGAGTGTAGGAATTTGTAATTCACTTCTAATTAGGTCATTATAGGCATCGTATCCTAGTGCTATATTTTGTGCCAATGTAGTTTTATTAGTACCTGTCGGCCCAAATATTGTCACAAGTTCACCAGGATATATTGTTATATCTTTGCCTTGAAGACCAAATAATTCGTCTAAGCAGATTACTCTTCCATCAAAGTTTGCACTTACTCGTTCTTCCAATGCTTTTTGCATATCATCACTATTCTTTATTTCAACGAGGTAATCTTTATTCTTATAATATACGCATCTTGGACTACAATATTCCTTTAATAAAAAGTCATTACAACCATAACGATAACCACGGTTATAAGTGTCTTCTATCTTTTGAAGGACTCCTTGTTCGTCAAGACTATCATTATTCCAATTCAATATAGCTGCTTTCGCAGCCTCAGATGGAATACCGTGTCGAAGATAATGGGAAGCAAATCTTAATATTGCGTGATTTCTATTTCCCTCTTGTGGTCCTTCTCTATATATTGCTTGTAAACAAGTAACCACATTCTTTGGTTCAAAGGTTGTTTGAAGTTCCCTAACTTGAGGAACATTTCTTACTACATAACCTTTGAGTTTTTCCTTATCATCAACATCGGAAATATCTTTATAATTGAACTCAAATCTTTGTCTTTCTGCTAAGTTTTTTATTTGTTCTGGACTAAGATTTAATAATTCTCTTATACTTAATGGTATCTTATAATAACCTCGTTTTGAATTTAAGGTATGTTCCATTCGATATATTCCAGTCCTATTATAAATAGAAATGTCAATATCATCAAATATCTTCCTCATTGTCTCTCTTAAAATATAAGGAGTATTCTTAGAAGGCTCTATATTAAATAGGTTATTGGAAATAGCAATATGATAACCTGTCCCGCTAAAGTAGGGTTGGATATTACCATCCGTCACACCTAGTTCATAAAGGTCAAAAATGATACTTTGTGCCTTTTCCTGAGTGTACTTATCAGAATTATCTTTCTTGTCTATATCTATGATAATCTGATCAAGCCCACGCATTCCCTGAAAATCACGTAAAGTTCCATTTGCCTTTTGGTAATCAATGGCATCATCGTAATATAAATAAGTACTACGATATACTGCCTTTTTCTTACCCTCTGTTACTAGGATATGTGGAAGACTGTCTAGTGCAACAAGAAGCCCTCTTTTACGAGGGCTTTCTATTGCAACTTCTAAATACATTAAAAAGTATCTTCAGAAGAGCCTGTACTCACGGTTGCTGAATTACCTGAGCTATTAGGTTCTACTTCTTTTATATGTCCCCTACTTTTCATAAAGGTTACATAGTTTTCTAATTCCTTTCTGTTCTCTGGCGTATCAATAACAATCTTTGGACATACTCTTGTCCATTCCTTCTCTTCGCCAGTTTTTTTATCTTTTTGTAATGTCCTATAAACATAGACATAATATGGCTTTGTATCATCTGATATGTCGGCAACATAGTTATTATTCAGGAATGTCTGGATATTTTCTATCTTATCTCCTGTCTTAGTTTCCCATTCACCTATAGTATTTGGCCCGCCGCCAAAACCAATGGCATCAAATAAGTAATATATCTTATTTAATAATGAACAGGTTCTAATCCTACCGTCACTATCTTTATCATAAGACCCAGCTACTTGTAATCTAATTGGATACTTACTATTTCCAGCGAGCATAACTTCTAAATAAACATCTGCCCAAGGAAATTTTATTTCACCATCATCTCTTGTATCTTTACTTCTATCTGAGAAGTCCGTTATTTGTACATTTTGAAAGCCCGTCCAACTTCCATTTGATTCTGTTTCAGGTCTGAATCTCATTATTTACTCCTCTTTGTAATTTAGGATTTCGTTCTTTATTGCATCATAATCAAACAATAAAGTTTTTTGTGCAAGTGGCTTTAACCTACTTCCTACTGCACGTTCATCGTAGGACTGGAAACTTATATAGTATTTTCCGTCCTCCTTATTTGCCGTTGTATAACCTATAACATCTGCTTTTGCTGATAATGCATAGGCTAAACCTCTTGGTAATTCTGGCAACAACTGAATTTTACCATCTGTTGATGTTGAAGATTTTGAATGACTTATTAAAACAAGATCATATCCATTTTTCTTTATGAATAATTGAAGTTTCTTTATGAGATCAACATTTCTCTTTCTTGCTTTAAACCAATCAGCCCCCCAAGAACCTTCACCCATACCAGTAATATCGAGTTCTTTGACGACTTCTTCTTCAATCCATTTATTTATTACATCAATGGTATCAATAACTATGGTATTAAACTCAGATTGTTTGTGGAAATTTTGTTTTAACCATTGATATATTTCTACCATAGAATAAACAGGCATTGGTTTACCACGATTCTCACCTGAACGATAATAATATCCTCGTTCTTCCGGTGGAATAATTTCCATTTGTGTTTTACCATCTTTTATGACGGATTTACCATCTAACTTTAATTCCCTGTAAGGAATATTTAAGCTAGTAGCAGTTACAACATTGGCTCCTTCAACGTAATCAGAACCGAGGTCTGTATCAATTAACAACACACCCTCGGTTCCTTTTTCGCTCCAACGACTTGCCGTTGTTGTTTTGCCTGTTTTAGGTTGACCTATAAAGTAATAAGTCACACCATGAGGTACTTCACTCCAATTAGTGGAGATTTTCTGAGGCTTTATCATTATTTATCCCTTTATTAGATGAGTTTTCTTTATTGAAAGTGGTATTAATCCAACCCAAATATACGCATAGTATGGTAGTTTTACAAGGGAATTAAACAACTGACTGATCCCTAAACCAGATACAATACTTGTTGTAAATATTGTATGTTTCATAGTACAGGGGGCATCCTCTATTTCTGCACTTGGTACCCAACTTTCGTTAAAGAAATCATTATCTTTTGTTGTTGTAATAATCTCCATTGCAAGTGCATCCATACGTAAATCAATCAAAAGCTGACGATTAGGTAATTTTACCCATTCATCATAAGCATCTCTTCTAACTTCCATATTATCGGTGGCTAAGATTACTTTGGGAAGCATAACATCTAAATCATATGTCCAATTTATTTCGGACATATCAGCATCTTTCGCACCAAATGCTAATGCCAAATCTCTAGCTGCCTTTGCCTTGGGAACATCTAACATATTTATAGGATATAAACAACCAGATAAGTTATGTTCTTCAAGCTTATCTTCATCATATCCTATTATAGTATCCCATCCCATAATGGACAAGAGGGCAATGACATTACTGCCAATGCCCCCTAAACCAATTACCATTATTTCATCAAGTTTGTTTTGTGGAATTAAATCCTTATTTCGTAAGAATCTATTTTCTAGCGCCATATTAACCTCCTTATTTACTGTACGATTGATATTCCTTTGTATCATAAGTCATTCCAAAGAATTCAAGAGGGTCTCTTATACCAACCTTTTCTAGTTTAAGCGTGACTTGATCCCAAGACATTAATCTATTTTCCCATGCATCAAAGCATTTATATACCATTTCTTCTTCTTTGTTGCTTAGTACAGGATAATAGCTTTCCTTACTAGACTTAATATCATTAACTGACACTTTGGCAGACTTTTTTTCAATAGGAAAATGTTTATATCCATAGCTTTGACCATAGTCGCCATGTCCATAATTGATTATACCTTGTCCATTTTTCCTTGTCCAATGATTTGTTGCTTTTGCAGTCTTTTTGAGTGTCTTAGCGATATCCGCCCAGTCTTTCTTAGGTTTTATTAATGGTAATATCTCACAATCATCATCAGATTCTACCAAATGAGGAATTTGATACTGATCTTTATATGACACTGCAAATGCATACTTTTCCTTAGCAGTTGCAACCACAAGACTTGGATAAAATCCAATATCTGGTGCCATTTCTTCTAAAGTATCATCATCAGTATCACTAAAGAATGCACCCATAGTATGATGACTGTGAACTAACCCTAAATAACATTTCTTTAATTTAGGATTAATTTTTATCTTCTCCTTAAGTACTGAGAGCATAGTTTTAGAATCCCATTCTGTCGAACTATGAGTACCTAAGTCAAGAGGATGAAAATCCAATAAAACAAATTCCTCTGGAAATTCATTCTTTTCTTGCTTACAAGCAAACCAGCCTGGCCCACTCCATTCTTTCTTAGGAAATGTCTCTAAGAAATAATTAAGTTTGGTCAAAACTGGCTTTAAAATCGTTAACTTCATTTTTGAGCCTCCTTATTGATTCTTTACTGTTCTTTATCGCCATTCTATATGCTATAATCCCAGAATCATATAGTAATTTATCAACGTTATCCAAATTAGTTCCTTCTTGAAATAACGCTTCAATTCCACGATTTCTAAGCAATCTTCTTTTTCTTGCTGCTGTCATAGATGACCCAGTTAATGCTACCTCATTTATTGTCTGATTAAGAATCTGTTCCATTCTTTTCTTCATGATTATATCCCAGTGACTACGTCTCCATTGATTCCCAAGTGGATGATTATAATAATAAAATATTATATCAAATTTTGAGAAAGTATGTGAAGCTTCAGTTCTAAATGAATTAATTACAGTTCTAAAATCACTATAAACAAGGTCTAATTTCTCACAATTAGCTATAGATGTTTGAGCATTACTACCCCAAGTCCAGTCAGTTCCTTTTAATTTAACTATTCTATGCCACATTTCAAGGAATGGATGTTTATCTATTACCACATCAGATACAAGACCAGAAGGAGGTACAAGAGCAATAAATCTATCTAATCTATCCTGTTGACAAACTTGAAATCTATTTACTTTATCAATCCAAGATTCATCAAATTTGCCAGTTTTTCTTTTGACAGATTCACATATATCTGCCACGATATTTGCATTTCTTCCCCATTCACTAATATATATATATACTAGTTCAGCATATGTTAGATATTTATATCCTCGTTCTGCCCTAAAAAAGTAATTATAACAATCATTTACATTCCAATATGGACTATTCACATTCCAAGATAATAGGAATTGTTTTATTGTTAATAATGCAGCAGCATAATTATAGATACCTAAACAATTATATATTGGTTTTTCAAAATCACCAAGACACGCATCACCAGTGCCAGTTGAAATATGTGGATGTCTTGCGGGAATAAGCAATTCATAATTTACCATATCAGCTATAGAATCGAATTCCATTCCATAGCATAATAATTCCTCTTCATTGGAATGAGGGGCTATATTATAGTACGTTATTTTTGGATAGGTTTGACTTCCCTTAGAGAAACAAACATATATGTCCCATAAATGATATACTCTACTACCACGTAGTTTAATATTATCAAATTTGACATAGAAACTTTTATAGTCTCTTCCTACTTCTACCCAATCAAACTTGTTTATTAATAGGGTAGCTTGTTTCTTTACTATAGTTGTTGATACATTTAATACTGGGACTATATTCTTAATAACCTTAATTAATGCATTTCTTTTTAGTACTTTTTGTTTTAACTCTGAGTATTTCATTTTGTCCTCCTAAGTATAAGATAAGTGACCCTCAGGCAAGAGCGCCGTTCGCTTTTCCACATCGTCTCATCAGGTACCAATAGATGATACTCCCCAAAGATCACTTATCCAAGACATCGAATAAATCAGATTACTTACCTGATTTAACTTTTGCTTTCTGCATTCCAACCAGGTCATCATCTCTAAGTTTATGATTAGCCGGGACAGACTTCCCATCTACCGATATCTCAACTTCATTAATAGAGATATTTAAACTCTCTGCGATTCCTGCTGGTGTATCTCCGGCCATTTCCAGAGGTACGCTACCATTATGGTAGGAAACTAACGTTATGTTAGGCATTTTTATTCTCCTTTGCTATAGCATTTAATCAGAGTATTTGATTCGGGTACTCTGTTTTTCCCGTAAACGTTTCAAATGAGAAGCTATTTTCGTGTCTTCTGCATTTGCTGATGTTGATTCTATCACTATTTTAAGCTGACAGTTTTTTTGTGTTATGTCTTTTATGAACTTTGCCTCTTCCATAGTATTATAAACACCAAATGCAATTTGAAAATCTATCCTTTTTTTGGCATTCATACCTATAACTGCAAAATTAGACTTCGGTTCTTTTTTCTTGTCTTTTGGTGAATTCATTTTTAGCCTCCTTCTTACCTTGCTTGTAATCACACCAAACACAACCAGCTAAAAATCCCATTAAATATCCAAGACATACTGATAATCCTATGGTTATAGTATCCATATACTTATCTCTTTACCTTGGTGCGGAAATTACTCCATAGAAAATAATCTCCCAATGCATTTATTAAGGGTTTAGCATATTCAGGACATATTAATTCCTTTGGTTTTTCTTTAGTTATCTCTTTTACTTCTGCTACTTCCCAATAACTATTTTCTGCTTTTACAATAGATCTAACTTCTTCCTTTGTCATATACTGATTAGGAATATTCTCTGTCTTTTTTACCTTTCTCTTAAATAAAAGCCACCCTCCTACTACTCCACCGAGCACTAGCGCAAAGTGCTCCAGCCATAATAAAATAACTTTAGTTAATATATATGATTTATCCATCACGTACCTCCTTGTTTGTTTAATAGAAACATCACCATACTTACCGAGGATTTTATCCAACGTGATAAGTCCTATTATTGTCGTGATAACGATTATGAACTTTGTCATTGTATATCCTTTCTTAGCTCTATTTCGAGCTCTTTAATCTCTGAATTAATCATTTTATTGAATCTTGCAACAGTTTCGACCTTTTTTCTTTGTCGTCTAACAACCCATAGAGCATATTTCATATTAAAGTTACTGCTCGCTGTTACTATCATTAGACCAATCCATAAAATTAAAAATGCCAAGGTAGACCACATTATCGCTATCCATATTGGTGTAGTCATAACTACCTCCTTCTCTTTTTTTAATCTTCCATTTAAATATCAAAGGACACAATCCCAAAGACAAAGGCTTTACAACCAATCTCACTTAGTTTTATGTCTCTTACAAGGTATTGTGTCCTCTAATATTATCGGTCTTCAACCCTTTATTCACTCGCCATTTTATTTTTCATTATGCGTCCATTTACACTCCTTTTTATTGAACTTCTGGTATTTACAGTGTTTAGTACATTTATGTAACTTAGCTGTTGCTATATGTAACACTGTTGGTTTTTCCTCGTTATTGAGAAGATAAGAAAGGTCTTTCATTTTCTTAGCAAACTCTTCTCCTTCTATGTAGTCTAATACACTTATCATAGCCATAGTATTATTCTCCATCTTGGTTATTGATTATATAATTATAGAGGCTGGAGCCGTAGCACGGATAGTACTATGTTATCATCACGTTCGAGAACCGCTGGCAATCCCAGCCTCTATGCTAGCAACACTTTAAACCGAACTGTGGTTGCTATCCACGTACCTTTAATGAGCCTTACTCAACCATCTGAGGTCTTTGCTCGGTTTAATTTTAGGTGACAGATTGGAGGCAATTGAGGATTTGAATATGAGAGATGAGCTAACGGCTTTCAATCCATCACCTGTAGAATTACATATGTTCAATATACCCTATCAGAGTATACCCTATCTACCCTCCGTGAGCTAGTAACATTCGTCAAGAGCTCTAACCCTGATAGAGTAAATATATGACATCTCAGTAGGTGTAAACGGTTAGTACCGCTAACCATTCCTTGGTTGCCTTATTGGGCAACAATCTGAGATTATGTCAAAATGTGTAGGCAATGGAGTTTTATCCTTAGTGGCCAACCGTGGAATCGTCACTCTGAGACTAATCTGCCCGTTTTCACGGTTATAGATATTCCGGATATCTATTAGATTCATTGCCTACTTCTTTAAGAAAAATTGAGACCTTAAGTTACCTTACTACACCAGCCTCTTCATCCTCTTTTCTTCTCGCCTCAAACTTCTCGGCTCGTACCTTCTGTTTCTCTGCCTTTATGAGACCTTCCAGTCTACGTATGTATGCTTTACTGGCGTTCTTTGTGCTACCATTACGCTTTTTAAAGCTTACCCTGAACTTTCCCATATCTAAGCTAAACATTGTGGTTTCTTGCATCTCTCAATGCTTGCTGGCTTATCTGGTAATGAGAGTATGATTGAGAGTCGTGATGAGGCACTATCTTACGTCTCTTTTTAAAAATACTCTTATATATTCTCCAGATAAAAGAAGAAATAGAATACAGTACACTTTTCCTTCTCTTCATTTCGTCCTCCTTTTGTTAATTAATATGAACTGTATATACACGGATAGTACTTTTCAGCCTATCCCACCACAACCTATATCAAAGGTGTCCTCCCAAAACTTCGGACAATTCGGGCGTCGATGATATTTCCACTACTCCGGTTAACCCGGCTCCCTCTATACAGTTCAATTATACGATAAATACCCGCTACTAGGACGAGTCTTAGGCACTTAGCACTTTATCGCTATGCTAAGCAAAAGGGTCTATCGGTCCCCCTGCCGTTCTCAAGTCTGTCTAATATAAGACTAACTATTATACCTATGGTCTATAAAAAAACAAAGGGCGTTCGAGTTTCAACTCACCTTTGTTTTGTAGGATGTCCGCAGTATGCCTAGACCGTAACCGTTGGTCTTGGTGCTCTGTAAAAGGCACGGGCGATAGCTGGCATTGTTCTGCCAGTGTCCTTATCGACCGATGCCTTGAACTCCAAGACTCGGCTCAGGACGTAGTTAACGCCTTCTACGAACTTTAGTGCGGGAAGGTTTAACTTGGCGTACTGTTTGTTGACATCCTTAATACGAGTGGAGGAGAGGTCAGCTGGGAACTCGGTTCCTAGTTCGCAGTCCACACGGATACCTAACGCGGATGGAATGGGTTGTTCATTCTCGTCCAAGGTAGGTACGAACTCCTCTACTCCACGTCTGTTGCGTCTGTAAGACCCAACAGTCGTATTGGAAAATGTACCTGTTAACGCTTGTTTCTTCGCTTTTTTCGCTACTGCCATTATAATGTCCTCCATTAATGGTAGTGGTGGATGCGCTTAACCGTTTGTTAAACGCATAGAACAGGTGCATTTCTGCAGCTACTCCGTAGCTGGTAGGGGCTGGTTCTTTAAGCGTGCGGCCCTAGTTTTCACTGTGGAGGGGGGAGTTGAACGCAGTTCAATCTCCATTTCAACGAAATGTTACCCCTACACCGTGAAAACGGAAGGGGACGCACGCAATGTATATCCCACACACTCATTCTCCATTATTTTTTTATAATTTTTTTAAAAAGTACTTGACAAGAGTATTGTAGAGGTAGTATATTATATATATTATTTTATAATAAGAGTAAAGGAGATCAATGGCTGCATCCTTACAAAACAGAATTGAAGACTACATAGGGCCTCGTCACAGTGACATGGAGCTCACTGATTGGGTCACCGCATTAAGTCAATGGTTAACAGCTTCTGCGAAGGAGCTTTTTGATATTATACCGGAGATGACATTAAAGAAGGTAGCTCCCGCCACGATGTCGAGCGCAACCACTGGAACGAGCTTAGCAGGCAAGAGAATTTTTGGAGTAGACATAGCGGGGTATCCAGCGCGTGAGGTGCCCGCCCTTGAATGGGCCAAAGTTACTAACCAAAACAGTATCCATTACGCTAGAAGCACCGACCCAGTATTTTACATAAAGGAAGGTAAATTATACGTAATAACAGATGGAGCTGAAACTGCCGAAGGCACCATTCATTACATTTCCGCGCCTGAAGTAACATACGATTTGACAACTGTCCCTTATTTTCCAACCGAATACGAGCCATTGGTAGTTCTGGGTGCTGCAGTTCGCGGTAAAATGCGTCAGATCGTGGATACCCGGTCTACTCTCCCCGCTGCTTTAAATCTTTCGTCTATTACAATACCTGAAAAACCATCAGCACCAGTATTTTCTTATACAGATGCTACTGCTTCGCCTATTGAAGCACAGACAGCGACTATCACAGGAGATGCGCCAACTTATACCGCACCTGTATTGTCATTTTCGGATTTTCCTACTGTTACAGCATTAGAAATCCCAGCAAGTGGACTTTCAATCCCAACACCAGTATTTTCAGTTCCAGATATAACTACTGTTACTGTTTCTGCTCCAGATGATCCGCCAGCTTATGATAGCGAACTTGTTGACCAGGAGCTCTCCGAGCTGGCAGCCTTGATAGATGATGAAGAGGATGAAGAGCTTGCTCGGGCAAAAGTAAGTCAGATACAGGCTATAATCTCACATGCATTAAATCAATTTAATGAGGAGCAGGTACTATATTCGGCGTTGCTTCAAAGTGCTGTAATAGACGCACAAGCTGCAGCTGCTGAAGCTCAGACTGAAGGAAGTTCGGTTTTACAAAAAGAATATCAGGAGTATACAAGTCAATTACAGAAGTATACGGCTGATCTACAAAAATACCAGGCAGACACTACTAATGCAATTCAAGTATTTCAACAAAATTTAGGTAAGGAATTACAGGTATGGCAAACTTCTAGGCAATCAGAGTTACAAGCCTATACTGCCGACATACAAAATAATTTAAATGTGTTTCAGAAAGAGAGTGCTGAGTATCAAGCCAAGTTACAGGTTGATCTTCTGGATGCTCAACAGGCCCAACAGGCTGTTAGTGCAGATGCACAACTATCAACTGATGTTGATAAAACAAATAAACTACAAGTACTTCAGAAGGAGATACAAGAGTATGCGTCTGTATTGCAGAAGTATTCTGCTGATCTCCAACAGTATACAGCCGAAATAGGTACAGAAATACAGCAATTTACTAATAATATGCAAATCATAATGACTGAGCACGGACTGATGGGACAGGAGTTACAGGGATTACAAGGACTATATACTCAGGAGCTTCAGTTATTAATAGGAGGACAACAAAGTGGCGGATAGTCTTAGATGGTCAATAAGTGTCACACCAGTAGTAGAAATGACGGATACCGACGCAGAACCACATAATGCAATACATAGTACTATTAATCAGTCGTTGGGAGCAAGTGGTGAGTCAGTTTGTCTTACTGAATTTAAATATAACTTTGGTCAGGGTAGCAATAGTCTGCTTGTATATGAAGGTTCATATGGTTCTGCACAGATTCCATTTGCGGGTGATGGTAGTGATGTAGATACATGGTATATAAAGAATACTGGACTTAAAACAGATGGTGCTGTTAGTTCAAGTACACTTTTTGTTACATTTGAGGATATTGGTGCGGCTTTGAACAATGCCGACTTTGATCCACAGTTGTTCGGGTTAAGTGCTGGAGAAGCCATTCTACTTAATGGTTTTCGTAAAGGTGACACTAACGCCTCGCTCTGTGAAGCTCAAGACTTAAAATTGTGGGTTGGTAGTGATTCTGTATACGTTGATATTTTATGTGATGCACCATAGGAGGATGTAATGGCTACTAGTATTTACGACATTGTAATTACCAAGGGCACAGATTTTGAGGTAACAATGACTTTTAACGACGATACAGGTGCGCCGCTAGACCTCGAAGATTATGAACTTAAGGGTGAAATAAGGCCAACTCCCGGAGATGACACATCAGACCCAGTAGAGTTCACTATTACAATAATGAATGAGGGAGAGGGTGAGATAAAATTAGACTTACCTGATAATGTATCTAGTGGTCTTACTGGGGAGAAATATTATTATGATATTGTAGGTGACGATGAGGACGGTCTTGGTAAAAGAACAATTTTTATTGGTGGGCGAGTGACTGTTTTGCCTGCTGTATCGAAAGACTGGTCATAGATGGCTGAAGTAGAGATTAATCCGGCTGGACAAATTTCGGTAGTTGTAAATACTTCTAGAGCTGCCAAGGCAGAGGATACTACATTTGATCCCAGTGGGACAAGTCTTACCTCAACAAATCTTGAGGATGCAGTCAAAGAAGTAGCTGATAGATTCTTTCAGGGGGAGGATACCCCAACTTCGGGTCTTACAGAAGGAGATTTATGGTATGACAAGAATACAGGCCAGCTAAAGATTTACAAATGAGCTGGAGTAAACAACTTAATAATAGATAGGAGGAAGTACAATGGCAACATGGAAGAGATTACAGGGTTATGGCGATGATGTCACAGGATCATTTTCGGGGACATTAGATTCGTCAGAATTCCCAATGGCAGCTATGGTGACAGGAGCTAATGCGGCTGCGGTTAAAAGTACGCTGTCACTACAAAACGTCGCAAACGAAAGTAGAGCAACAATACTTGGTGGAAACTTAACTGGTACAGTAGATGGAACTGCTGTGGCGACTGTGAAGTCAGGAGCATCTGCAGGTACAGCTGCTAAAGTAGTTACTGATGCGGCTTTTGATAATAGTAATGTTCTAAAAGTAGATAACGCACATGCCAATTTAAAGAACAGTGGTATCTCAATTAGTTCTGCTGGTGTATTATCTGGGGCAGGCGTAGGTGGCGGAACAGTAACAAAGGCTGGAATAGGCGTGGATGATGACGACTATTTAAACGAAAATACTACTTCTGCAGATGTCGGACTGGAGAATGTAACTAATCACGCCGCATATCACTCTGGAAACAAACCAACAAAGGCTGATGTAGGTTTAGGAAGTGTAACTAATGCTAGCCAAGCAACGATAGTAGCTGCAGCTCTCTCAGAAGCAGATGCTGACGATGTAGGTTTAGGAAATGTATCCAACATTACGACAGCAGCCATGAGGGCGGGTGTTACAGCTTCTGATGTAGGTTTGGGCAGTGTAACCAACGCATCAAGTGAGACAATACAAGCGGCTGCAGTAGCAACGGTCTTAGGGACAGGAACACCAGCAAGCCTGAACACACTTAAAGAGATTGCTACTTCACTTGGTGATAACGCTAGCTTAAGCTCTACTTTAGTTAGTTCGATTGCTACTAAACAACAAGCAGCTGCGACGGGTATTACCCCAGCTAATACACCTACTCAGGATGTTGGGACTATCGGATACGATGGCAGTGGCAATCCGTGGATAGTGGTGGCATAGCATGGCAAACATACAATCTGTTAAGCTTAGTGATCTTAAACTTGAAAGTAGTGTGGGTGATGAGGGTATAATTGCGGATGACTCTGCGAGTGGTGCAAAATTTACTTTTAATGATATGCCCGATACAGCTGATTTGAAATTGTCGTTAGAGGATAATGGTTACAATCCGTCGGATGGTAATTATATTACAGCAACTACTGAAGGAAAAGTAATGTGGGGTGGCCGCAGAGTTTGGCTAATGCAGAGTGATTTAAAACTCGCACCAGATACTATGGTTGATGTAGAAATAATGACAGAAGAAGGGTTTAAACAATCGATGATTGATACACTTGGACTGTCACCTGCACAGAAGTCAAAAGTAAAACCACGTATTTACGAGGCTTTCGAAGAATAAACAAGGTGGGAAATAGGTTCATGGAAGGGGTTGGGTAGAAACATCTACCCCATCTCAGTCAATGCATAAAAGTGGATAAGCATAAATTTAAAACAATCAGATTATCGGTGGAAGAGTCCGAAATACTACAACGACTTATCGGAAATGTAGAGATGCGACTATCAAGAGATTATTGGGTTGTAAAATTATACGATAAACTAAAGAGAACATTTGATGCATTGGCTGAGAATGATCCTGATTATGAAATAGCACAAGAGGATACTAATGCCTAAAAGTTGGAAAAGACTACAAGGTTATGGCGACGCTTTTACAGGTGACGTAACTGGAAAAATAAATAATGTAGCCGTAAGTACTATTACAAACACAGTAGACTTATTTACTAATGCTAACTCTGTCGCCGCAGCATCCCTTGCAAGTTCATTGCAAGTTGGTAGTACTTTAACTGTAGATGGTACTCTGTATGTTTCTGAGAACATTAGACATAGTGGCGATACCAATAATTATATAAACTTTACAACAGATACTCAAAAATTCTACACAGATAATGCACTTACTCTTACTCTCGACGCACATCAAGGCGCCACATTTGCTGGTGAGGTAGCTGTAGATGGTAGTTTAACAGTTGATGAATGTTTTGAAGCTGAAGCTGGTGGTGATGTTTTAATCACAGGTGGATTAGAATGCGAGAGCGCCACCACATTTGGTGATGAGGTAGCTGTAGATGGGAAGATTGAAGGCGGTGATGGAATGGATATCACTGGCGATGTTGATATTTCTGGTGGTATAGCATCTGGTGGGCACTTAAGCGCAGCGACCTTGGAGACTTCTAGCAACGCCACATTTGCTGGGACTATTACTGCTGCTGGTCTTGGACTAAGTGCTAATGGCAGTCTTGGTTCACCAGTTATCTTTCGAAGCAGTGACACAAATACTGGACTGTGTTTTCTTGGTACTGATTCCTTAGGTTTGGTTGCTGGTGCGAGTGCTGGTACGAAGTTACAAATAACTGGTGTCAATGATGCTAGTAAAATAGTGACTGGCACACAAGATGTAGACGCTGGCTTGTTCTTAGATTTCGCCTCTGATGATAGTCAAGGAGATTGGAAGTTTTATCTTGGTGATTGGGATGGAGAAGCGAATGAAACATTCCTGATGGTTGATGATGTGGAAAATGAAATCATTCTGACATGCGGGACGGTCCATACAACTGCAGGAGGATTTACTATAGATTCAAGTGCCCATGCGGTGGTTAGCATTGATAGAGGTGCCACAAGTCGCTTCGGATGCACTAATTACAAAACTGCTGGCTCTACAATTTGGTCCACTGGGCTTACAGATTCGGATAACGCTGGTGTAGATGGAAGTGAATACTACATAGGCCCTTCACAGGGGGGAGCATGGCCTGCTTTCCTACTAGCAACAAATGGTGACCTTACATTGACTGGTATTGTATCTACTGTTGGAAGAGTCCAAATTACTGGTAATGGTACTCCAACAGTCACTGGTGGTGGCATAGAATTGGGGTATACAAGTAATACTGGTAAGATTTTAGCATATGATAGAAGTGGTGGAGGCTCATACAAAGCATTAGAATTAAATGGTTCAAGTCATAAGATCAAAGTATCTGGGTCTGAGAAATTCAGTATAAATACATCTGGCAACGCCACATTTGCTGGGAATGTAGGGGTTACTGGGAAGGTTACTGCTGGTAATGATGCTTATAATGCGAATCCAGATGTAGAACTTGCAGTTTTTGGCAGGTTCTATTGTGATACATATGGTTATCCTTTTATTGTTCATGATTCCTCAGCTGGTGATAACTTGTTTGAAGTCGATGGGGGTGATTGTGTTAAAATAGACCCAGAAGGGAACCTGGGCGCGACCGAATTTGGTGGTGGAATTACGATTGATGGGCAAATGAGCGGTGTTTCTAACATGGCTACAATTACTTCTGATATTGATAATAGTCCTACAATATATGTTGACGATGATGCACCTTCTGGTGGTTCATCTGGCGATATATGGCTGGAATACTAATGGGACTGAATGTAAAGAACGGTGGTTCGTGGGAAGATTCAACACCATATGTAAAGGTTGGCAGTACTTGGAAGAGAGCCAAAGCCTATGTTAAGGATGGAACAGAGTGGTCAGTTATATACAGAGACTACAAAGGCTTAATAATTGATGATTGGGATGATAACAAGGTCTCCAGTAGGGATACTTTTATAACAAGGGCATTTAGTGGTACAGAGCCAGATGACACAGATGACGCTTATGTTGCAACAAGACCAACTTGGGTTGTTACTAATGGTGCTACAGCTACTGGTGGCGTATTAAAGCTATACAATCCTGGCAGTGCTACACCAAGGGCTTATGTTGACCTTACTACAGCGTTTAGTAATGGTGACTATCAAACATGGGAATGGCGAGTTAAGCTATCTTCGGGCATGAATAAGCCACAGACATTTACACTGCAGATGAATGACTCTACTAGTTGGGCTCCAACGTCGTCTTATGAAGTTCAAGTTAAAAATAATGGGCAACTGAGACTCCATAGAAGGGGGCCTACCAATGCTTATCTAGCCACTGTTTCCAGTGTATTTAGTCTTGATACTTGGTATACGGTAACTTACTGCATTAGAAGTGGGCCAGGTTTGGGTGACCAGCAACATAGAGTATATGTAGATGGTAGACAAGAAATTGATGTTGCTGACAATAATCATTCAGTAGTATATACAACATGGTTTAATAGTTGGGGCGCAATATCTTCAGGCAAATATGCATATATTGATTGGTTTAAGCATTGGAATGGAAGTGGGTATCCTTACTAACCAGATGATTCTACTAAAAACAAAATTTGAAGAAACACCAGAAGAAGATGAGTTCTTTTGGGGAACAAAACTTATGCAGGCATTTCCAGAGGTAACTATCTTTCTTGAAGATTTCGATTCTGAAAAGGAAGAAGGAAATGTTTACATTGAAACTGACGGACTGGATGCTGAAACAATAGAAGCAATAACAGGACATGAGTCAGTAATTGAACAGTTAATCTAAGGAGACAACATGATACTAGGTGAACTCATTAACTCAACGGAAGCTCTTAGCAGATTAATGCAACAGCCAATGAAGGCTAAAGCATCGTTCAGACTTGCTAAGACAGTTAAACAAGTACAACCTCATATAGAAGCATTTGAGGAAACCCGAATTAAGATTGTCGAGCAATATGGCAAGAAAAATGGAGAAGGGTTTGTAATAGACCCCGAATCTAAGGGATGGAAAAAGTACGTAAATGAACTGGAAGATGTGTTGAAAGAAGAGATAAAGCTGAATGTCAAGAAAATAACCTTGGCAAGTATAGCTCAAGCTGAGGTTACTGCTGCAGATGCTATCGTACTAGAGTGGCTGGTAGACGAGTAATGGATTAAGAGTAAGAATGGATAATATCAATAAAAGAAGTGAACCGAGTTTTACTAGCACCAATGATTGCCGGTGTTTTGTATCAGGGTATGATTTAACTAATGGAGAATTATCCGAACTTGTTTTGGATAATAATCAGTGCCCTATGCATTCATACAGCAAAGATACTGACGGTATTAACTATATCAAGCGCGAAATAAACGAATGAATGGCAACGAAAAAAAAGACTTGCAGACTGTTTTAGATGTGCTTACCAAGCACAGGCAAGAGAGCAGTGAACTAGCAAGTGTTGTGAATGATATTAGGGTATGTCTGATGGGAGACCCCGCAAAGCACGAAGATTTGGGGTTGCAAGGTGCAGTAGACAGAAATACTGGCTTCCGCAAATCATCCGTAAAGGTTTTGTGGGTAATGATAACTGGGTTCATAGGAACAATGGCCATAGCAATTAAAAGTTATTTCAAATAAGGAGAAATAATATGGAATTTTTATCAAACAATTGGGAATGGGTAGCAATAGCTATCCTTGTTGTAGATAAAGTAGTAGCAATGAGTCCGTCAAAGATGGATGATCTTATTTGGTCATCTGTGAAGAAGATTTTGACGGGATTAAAACTGAAGAAGAAGTAGGATGTTGGGTGTGGAGAGAGTATTTTGCGTAGTTTTTCCAACGCCAGTGAAGAGCTCGCTTTTACACAAAAGTGGTATCCTCTTCACACCCATAACTGGCGCCACTAAAAAGGAGAGTAAGAAATGACTGTTGCCTTAGCAAGACAAATTTTAAAAATGACCCGTACTTTATTAAAGGGAGTAGCGAAGAAACGTGGAGTATCAGTCGGGAAATTAAGACAACAGGCAACGAAAGTACTTACTAAGGCTGGTAAAAAACCTAAAGTATTAACTGGCGGAAATCAAAGATACGTTACTGGTAAGGATTACACGGCCACAAGATCAATGAAGAGTGGTGAGAAATATCAGGCTGAAGTGGGGGGTAGTGGAAAAACGAAAAAAAGACTCCCAGATTTAGATGAATTAGAAAGTGGGTGGGGGATGAAAAAAAGAAACAAAATGAGGTGAGGAGAAAGATATGTCAAATGGCAAAATGTATGATATAGCTGAGAAAGGACTCGGGGGAATACGAACATTATTTAAGGGTAGCCGTTTAGGTGGCGGTCCAGGATGGCTTGGTTATGGAACTGGGCAGTGGGCTCCAGGTGCCAACATCGGAGATCCAACTTCTGCACAATACAACAAAATATCTGAAAGAAGGGGAATTTTAGGACGTTTAGCTGACAAGAAGGCTTTAGACCAATGGGGTACCGCCCAAGGTCCAACCTGGGAAGATGATATTTATGAAGAAAGGCTCTCTAAGCCCAACAATCTTATGCAGCTTCTCCTCGGTAAGAGGGCTAAGGCTTCATACGGTGGCGCCCGTCGCCATCCCAATGCCCCCCACGAAGGCCCATCCCCCTCTGAATATTTTCCTCAAGAAGACCCAAGATTTGGCTCTTACGTACGAGCGCGCGGAGTGCGCCCGGAGAATTATGATGGGTCGGCCGATTATATTAGGTGGAGGAGACAGGAAGAACATCGGAGAATGATGGAAAGTGGAATGACTCCTGAAGATAGATATAGGGAGAACTCGGGGGAATACGATTGGTGATAAAACTGGATAGATAATGGGCGATAGAATGGATTTATATCGCAGTGTTGAGCCTGATAATACAAATGTTGCTATAAATGGTAGCGACTCAATCTTTGATAATGAATACTCGCAAGTACCTTTTCCGCTATCAGAGACACAAGATCAGGACTTTCAAATTGATTGGGACTTTATAGGTGCAAGAGAGGGAAAGGGAGTAAATAAAGGTTATATTCCTAAATATCCAGATGGCACAATAATGGGTAAAAGTGGCTTAACTATAGCTACTGGATGGGATGTTGGTCAAATGAGTTTAGAAGAATTACAAGCTTCAGGGCTGCCACCAGAAATAATAAATAAAGTAAGACCATTTGTAGGTTTAAAAAACGAAGAAGCTCAAGCTAAATATAAAGAACTTGGAGCACCAATGCTTGAAGAAGGAGAATCTGACATTATAGATGAATTTACACGTAATAGAACAGTATCTCAGCTAAGTCAAAATTATAATAAGGCTACTGGTAAGTCCTTTAAAGATTTAACACCAGGTCAACAGACAGCTATGGCGAGCGTTGGATTTCAATTTGGTACTAATTTAGAAAAAGCAACTCCTAACTTTTGGAAACAAACTACTACTGGTGATTGGGAAGGTGCTATTAAAAATTTATTAGATTGGGAATCGACTGGCGAAGCTAGTGAATATCAAGATAGAAGAGAATTAGAGGCTAGACTTTTAGGTTGGGTGCCGGCGTAAATGTACGAAGTAACAATAAATCATAAGAATAAAGGCCTTACTGCTTATAAGATATATAAGAAGGAAGAGTGTGATGACAAAGAAATTAAATACAAATATTGGAAGGACGCATGCGAAGGCGACTATGCACTCTCTGATGATGGGTGGTGTGCTGAGGTTATCAAAAGAAAGGAATATCCCAATAATCACAAGCAAACAACAGTTTATATTAGACTCCCATGGGGATATTTTATGTGGAATCCCAAATATCCAACAATTAAGTTTAATGCGGAGGGGCGCATTACGCCTCATACTATCACTGGGAAACCTTATCTTGAAGCCAATAAAAAATCTGAGAAGATGAGAAATCTTGCAATGTGTTATGCACAGACAATGAATAAAGATTTGGCTATTGATTTAGCTCTCGGGAGCTTGACTCGCATGCAACATGGGTCTTGGAAACGTAAAATGAAAACGGAGGTTTTTAGGGATATGGTTAGAGAAGAATTGGCAAAACTTTTAACTAAACATGGGATGACAGAAGATTATACCCTGGAATTGTTAGCCGATACAATAGAAAATGCAAAGGGGAAGAAAGATATTACCAATCTAATGAGGGCGGTAGAAAATCTTCAGGGAATGCATGGGATGAAAGAACGACAAGTTGTAAAGACTACTCATCAACTTGAGGGCACAGTGACTAGGAAGTTATTAGACCAAATTCACGAAGAAGAACAGAAGTTGAAGGCAACAAAAATCACGGAAGGTGAATATGAGCCACAAAAATTATCGGAGACCAGAGAAAAAGAAGAAGTACAAACCGAAGGAAAAAAAGAAGAAGGTTAAATGGATTACGAAGAAAAATACGAGCGATTACAAGTATTAAAGAAGTTTCGTGAAAATATCGGGCTTTTTGGTAAACTATGCTTTTCTTCGGCACTTAAAAAGCAAACACCTGATTTTCATCACGAGATTTATCGCAATTTAAGGAATAAGAAAAAAAGACGAGTTCTTATTGCTGCTCCTCGTGGTACGGCGAAAAGTACTGTATGTTCCCTTATTTTTCCTCTTTGGAAAATTGCATTTAAAGCTCCTGATGAAGAATTATTCATTGTAATTATATCAGAATCGCAAACACAAAGTATTAATTTCTTGAGTAGGATAAAATACCATCTTGATACATCTCGTGTATTCAGGGAAGCATTTGGGGATTTCAGCGCTAATACTGCAAAGAGATGGACTAATAATGATATTATATTGGCAAATGGCTCTCGAGTAGTAGCAGTAGGTACCGGTCAGCGGGTACGTGGATTTATCGAAGGGGATACTCGTCCTAATCTCATTATTGTTGATGACTTTGAATCAGAGCTGAATGCCTTCACTCCAGAGAGTAGGGTAAAAAACCGTAAGTGGATTACAGAGGCTGTTATTCCATCCCTTAGTGATGATGGGAGGCTTATTATGGTTGGCACAGTAATTTCAGAAGATTGTTTCCTTAATTGGGCTAAGGGAAGTCCAGCGTGGAGAACACTTTGGTATAAGATATGGGATGACGATGAAGAAAGTATATGGCCTGAACGATTTCCAAAAACAAGAATTATTAGCATTAAATCAGAGTATGAGTCTGTGGGGAACCTTAATGGATTTTATCAGGAGTATATGAATATAGCACAGAGCCCGGATAATGCACCGTTTAAGCCAGAATACATAAAAATACATTCATATGATTTTGAGAATATTGATGGTCAAAATTGTTTGGTGAAGGAAAGGGGAGATGAAAAAGAAATTAAACCTGTGGACATCTATGCCGGGGTGGACCCTGCTAGTTCTTTATCTATTAGGGCTGACTATTTTGTTATCGCTATCATCGCTGTTGATAGTGATAATAATAAGTATATCGTTGATATATTCCGCCGTAGATTGGACCCTGCGTACCAGCCTGATAAAATTATCGAGTATTTTGAAAAGTATAGTCCCAAGAAAATGAAAATTGAAACTGTGGCATATCAGGAAGCATTGCGTAGTTCCGTAAAGAAACTTATGCTTGAAAAGAATATATATATTCCCGGCCTAGAAGCTGGCGTGAAACCGCGGACAAGGAAATCAGAGAGATTACTTTCTTTGGTTCCAATGTTAGCTAAGGGTGAGTTTTTCTTCAGGCAACAGGATATTACTGCTCAACAAGAATTTTTGTCATACCCGAAAGGGAAACATGATGATATTCTTGATGCAATTTGGACTGCGCTTGAAAAGTATGTCCCATGTAGATTGGAAACATTGGATGGCAAGAAAAAAAGAAGTACTAAAAGAAGAATCCTTGATTGGATGGTACAATAATGGCTAAAAAAATAGTAGACGACGTTCACGAAATCTGGAAAACGTATTCGCTAAAAAGAGATGTTTGGGCAACGCACGCTCAAGAGGATAGGGAATTTAGATTCGGGAAGCAGTGGACGGCGGAACAGCGTCAGACACTTGAAGAGCGGGGGCAAGCAGCAATAGTTGTAAATAGAATTCATCCAGCCGTAGAAGCTGCGAAGGCTATGCTTACGAGTAATAAGCCTGGGTTTAGAGTATCTCCTAGAGAAGATAGCGATAATAAGGTAGCTCAGACTCTTAATGGGTTATTAGAATATATATGGCAGATATCAGATGGAGACCAAATACTGAGAAATATAGTTGACGACTATTATGTAACTGGGATGGGTTGTATGCTAGTGTATGAAGACCCCGAAGCAGATATGGGGAAGGGTGAGGTCATGCTTAAAGATATTGACCCGCTTAATGTATATGTAGACCCTAATAGTCGTGAGCGATCATGCAGTGATGCAGAAAATATTATTGTTTCCCGCTTGTTTACGAAAGATCAGGCGAAGTCTTTATACCCGATGTATAAGAAAGCGATAAATAATGCGTCAACTGATAACTTTGATACTGATAGACCTGTAACAAATCGAGAAGATGATAATGAAGTTATATTCCCGGAAGATACTGAAACTAAAACCACTGTTTCCTTCGGGAAGGGTGATGAGTATATACGGGGTTATGAAAGATATCATAAAGTTCAAGAAAATATGTTCCGCATCTTTGAATCGTGGAGTAATCGGGAAGATTTACTCACCGAAAATGATTTTTATGAATATACTACTAAACCTGCTTGGCGGGTAAATGGACAATTAATTTCTGACGCAGCGATGGCAAAACAGATTGTTACTCAATTAACTCAGCAATATCAACAAGCAGCAGCTTCGGCGAAACAAATAATAGCTTCCGGGCAACAAGTACCCATGCCAGATGCACCTAAGGTAGAAGAATTAACCCATGCAGATTTACTTGAAAGTGGTGAATGTCAACATGTTGAAATATCTACAAAGAGAGTCAAAATGGAAGTAGTAATGGGTGATAAGCTTTTGTATGAGCGTATTCTTCCAACGGGGGAATATCCCATCGTATTCTTTATGAATATGCATACTCGTACACCATATCCAGTAAGTGATGTTAGAATGGTAAAAGGAGTCCAAGAATATATAAATAAGACACGCTCCCTTATTATTGCGCATGCTACAACGTCTACTAACTTAAAAGTATTGCTCCCAGCAGGCTCAGTAGATATGACCGAATTCGAACAGAAGTGGGCACAGCCAGGTGTTGGAATGGAAGTTGACTTTGATATGGGACAACCTATCGTAGCTCAACCCGCACCACTTCCAAATGAGTTATATCAAAATGAGAACACTGCAAAACAAGATATAGACCATCAACTCGGCTTATATGAAATGATGATGGGTAATTCACAGGTAGCACCCCATACATATAAAGCAACAGTAAGTTTAGATGAATTTGGTCAGAGAAAAATTAAAAGCAAACTAGCAGATATAGAATATGGACTTAAGCGCACTGCTATTGTCGCGATAGAATTAATGCAGAAGCTTTATAAAGAAGAGAAAGTTGTGAGACTTTTAAAGCCTAATAATGCTATGAGCGAATATATGATTAATAAGAAGATGTATGATGATAAGGGTGATTTTGTAGTTATTAATGATATTAGTGTTGGTAAATATGATGTTATTGTAGTGACAGGCTCTACATTGCCAACAAATAGATATGCCCAACTTGAGTTATACATGGATGCTTATAAGAATGGGATAATAGATAAGCAAGAAGTTTTAAAGAAGACGGAAGTCTTCGATATTGAGGGTGTCCTACAGCGTACAGATGCTATAGCACAACTTCAGCAACAATTACAATCTGCGACACAGACTGTTAAGAAACTGCAGGGTGACTTACAGACTCGTGAGCGTGAAGTATATCATGCTAAGCAAAAAGCAGAAATTGAAAAATTCAAGGGTGATTTAGATTCGACCTCTACCAAAGCGAAAGCAGCAGGGACAATCTTCGAGAAACGCCTTGATGACGCACTAGGGCAAGTACAAAAGGAAGTCCGAGAGGCTTCCAAAGAACCCAAAAAGGGCTCAACCTCTTCACGCTCTAGGAAGAGCAGTCCGAAAGGTAGGTAAACGATGGATGAAAATAGAACAGTAGATACCCCCCAAGAGGATTCTATTGTAGACGATGTAATCTTCGGATCACGGGATGCTTCTGAATTGACAGAAGAAAGCCCGTTCACACAACCGGAAGAAACGGCTATCACGGAAACACCAGATCGACCACGCGATTCACTTGGAAGATTTGCTACCCCTGATATACCCGAGGAACAACCAGAAGCACCTCAAAGCCAAGAGCCGCCACTTGATAATGAACAAGTTCGATATCAATACTGGCAATCCGAGGCTGATAAGCGCGGTAATGAACTTGAACAAATGAAGCAAACTAATCAAATGCTTCAAGGACAGGTTAATACGCTTATTCAACAACCTGCGACCCCCCAACAGGGGATACCGCAAGAAGAGGAATCTTTTGAATTCCCACCTCCGCCGGAAAAGCCGCAGAAACCAGTGCGCTACAACAGAGTAGAAGCTTATGAAGACCCTAATTCGGAGTCTGGAATATACCTTGACGCTGTTGAAGAATGGAGAGATAATATGGATGAATATGGTAATCTTAGGAGCGAGTATGATCGAGAAATGGCTATTTTTGAACGTGGCCAGCTCACTGAAGAGCGTAATCGCGAAAGAGAAGCTTTACAGCAATATGCTAGACAGCAAGAGCAGGTGGCTGATATTCGCCAGCACGTGCGTAAGCAATATAATGCTGATGATGCTGCCATAGATGAGTTTATTCAAGTAATGTCTTCTCCAGATTCACTGACTGTGGATAATCTTTGGAAATTGTACTCCCTTGATAGAGGGACTGGGACTAATGCTCCTAAACCGAGTCCTGCTTTTCAGCAGACTCGTAGGGCGCAACAAATTCCTAGTCCGATGGGAGTAGTATCCGGGGTAAATCGGCAGACTGATAAAACTGCTGAAGACCGGATAATGGATGAGCTTATTGGTGATTTTGATAAGCAAAATCCGTGGTAAAATAAATAGTTAAGGAGGTTTAACTATGGCTAATCAATATAGTACTTCTGCTGGCTTAGGAATACAGTCATCAGTAAGTATAAACGACAGTCGCCGATTATTTAATTTCGGTGAAAGAATAGCTGAGCTTGCACCACAGCAGTCTCCTTTCTTCACTTACCTATCCAAGGTTTCGAAGAAGTCAACGGATGATCCTGTTTTCAAGTTTCTTGAACAGCGTCATCAATGGCAGCGACGGAATTTTGATGTAGTAGACGACGTCACAGACGCTACGTACGCACTTGGAGATGCTATGAGTATAGCTGTTGATTGTGGATACGACAAGTATGGTAGAGTAGCAGCTGGTCAACAGCCGTTATTTTTTGTCCCAGGGCAAGTAATTGCTATACAGAGTAAGGACGATGGTGTGTTACGTTTTAAAATAACATCTGTCGACCTAACATCTTCAGGTGAGGCGAATCTCGTTGTTTCGGCTTTAGCAGCTGGAACATATGAGTTTGAAGAAGACGCCAAAGGTCAAGTGATTGGAAGTGCCTGGGCTGAAGGGTCTATTGATCCTGAAGGCTGGGCAGATAAACTGTACGATAGAGAAGGATATGTCCAGATTTTTAAGACAGCAATTCCTCTTTATTCTGGTACAGCGCTAGCTACAAAGTACCGTGGCAAGGCTAATGAATACAAACGTGTATGGCAGGAAAAGCTTATGGAACACAAGATGGACCTTGAAGAGGCTTTTCTAATGGGTATTGGTTCCGCAGATGATGTTGGTTCGGATGGTCCTATTCGATATACATGGGGTATTCTACCTTACACAGAGCAGTATGGTAAGATTTATAATTTTACTTATGCTAGTTCTGGGTATGACGCGTTTCTGGATGCGATGGAAGATTTCTTCGCACCTGAAAGCGGGAATTCAGGAAACAAACTTGTTCTATGTTCAAGAAAGATTCTTTCTTACTTGAACAAAATGGGTTCAGGTAGTTTCATGAATAACACAGTTGGTGCTTCCCAGTATAGACTAGATGTGACTAGCATCCCAGGTAAGTTTGGGCATGATGTTACAATAGTTGATACTATTTTCGGGAAACTGCACTTCGTAGCTGATCCACTTCTTCGCGGAATGTGGGAAGATTATGCGATGGCAGTTGACATGAAAAATGTAGCTTATCGGCCGTTGGTTGGTAATGGTGTATCTCGTGATACACACATTATCACGAATGTCCAAGAAAACAACAGGGATGGACGGAAAGATATGATCTTGACCGAAGCTGGTCTTGAAATCAGTCTTCCTGAAACTCACGCTATCCTGAAGTTCAGTTAGGAGGTAACTAATGGCTTGGACAAAATCAAAAGCCGGTAGTTTTACCAAGTATACTCAGGACTTAGGCTCTGGAGCGTCTGATACCATTGTACTTTCTGGTGCTGGATGTATTGTATCTCCAGCTGCAGATGCAGATGTGAAAGTGTCTACTGCAAGTAATGCTGATGATGTAGGTATAGGTGCGGGCGTTGCAGCTAGTTCATATACTTATGAGTTGATTGCAACTACTGCAGCTAGTGAAGAATGTACTGTACCTGCTGGTTCTCATATACTGAAGGTGGAAGATGTCGATGGTGGTGGCGTTGTTAGAGTATATGTTCGAGGTAATTCTGCTAGTCAGGATACGGTTATAATCGGTGGAATCGGCGAAGACCCATCGCAGAATCGA
>Ga0208642_1000217_pt1 | contig 31051 bp, 28 predicted proteins | sample ETN02SmetaG_4_FD_185790 | JGI IMG/M metagenome (GOLD analysis project Ga0208642, IMG submission 185790) | Marine microbial and viral communities from oxygen minimum zone, Eastern Pacific Ocean - ETNP2014F10-02SV251 (SPAdes) (version 2) | ecosystem: Environmental > Aquatic > Marine > Oceanic ...
GGGCGGTTAGCTCAGTTGGTAGAGCATCTCGTTTACACCGAGGGGGTCAAAGGTTCGAGTCCTTTACTGCCCACCAAAATACGGGGGTGTAGCTCAGTTGGTTAGAGCGATCGCCTGTCACGCGATAGGTCGAGGGTTCGAGTCCCTTCACTCCCGCCATCAATTAGATAGCTATTATTATTTGCTAATAATAGCCAACAAAACGTGACCTTAACTGCACTTTCATTTAATTCAAAAGATTATATATAGAATGTGATGCTTGCGGATTTTTTAAAAGATTATTTTTCGATAATTGTTTTTCTAATAATTGCTTTGGGATTAAGCTTTATATTTATTATAATTAATTTTGCTTTATCTCCAAAAAATCCTGATCCTGAAAAACTTTCTTCTTACGAATGTGGATTCGAGCCATTCAATGATTCGAGAATGCAGTTTGATGTAAGATTTTATTTAGTAGCAATTTTATTTATTATCTTTGATTTAGAGATAGCATTTTTATTTCCTTGGGCAATTTCATTAGGCAAAATTGGATTCTTAGGCTTTATATCAATGATGATATTTCTCTTTATTTTAACAGTAGGTTTTGTTTATGAATGGAAAAAAGGTGCGTTAGATTGGGAATAAAAAATGATAAATCCAGATAAAGAAAATAAAATACCTGAAGAATTTAAAAAACTTGCAGAAGATTTTAGTAACAATGGATTTATAACAACGTCATTTAATAATTTAGTTAACTGGGCAAGAGCAGGTTCATTGCATTGGATGACTTTCGGTCTTGCTTGTTGTGCAGTTGAAATGATGCATACATCAATGCCAAGATATGATTTAGAAAGATTTGGTGCTGCTCCAAGAGGCTCTCCAAGGCAATCAGATGTAATGATAGTAGCGGGAACTTTAACAAATAAAATGGCACCTGCTTTAAGAAAAGTTTATGATCAAATGCCAGAACCTAGGTATGTTATATCAATGGGTAGCTGTGCAAATGGAGGAGGTTATTATCATTATTCTTACTCTGTAGTTAGAGGTTGTGATCGGATTGTACCTGTTGACATATATGTTCCCGGTTGCCCACCTTCTGCAGAAGCGCTTCTTTATGGAATAATGCAGTTACAAAAAAAAATAAGAAACAAAGGTTCGTTAGAAAGATAAAAATATGAAGAATTTATCTAATTTAGAAAAAAAAATTAATTCAGAACTTACAACAAAAGTTAAAAGTACAAAAATTAACCACAAACATATTTGCATAAATATTGAAAATGAAAATTTGTTAGAAGTAGTTTTATTTTTAAAAAATAACAATGAAACTAAATTTAAACAATTAATTGATATTACCGCTGTTGATTATCCAGAAAATGAAAGACGGTTTAAACTTGTTTATTTATTTTTAAGTCATGAATTTAATTCTAGAATTCTTATAAATTTTTTTATTAATGAAAATGAAATTGTTACATCATTAACTTCAATATTCCCTTCTTCAAATTGGATGGAAAGAGAAGTATTTGATATGTATGGAATAAAATTTAAAGATCATCCAGATTTAAGAAGAATTTTAACTGATTATGGATTTTCAGGACACCCTTTAAAAAAAGACTTTCCTTTAACCGGCCATAATGAAGTTAGATATAGCGAGGATTACAAAAAAGTTGTCTATGAATCAGTAAAGTTAGAGCAAAATTATAGAAATTTTGACTATGAAAGTCCATGGGAAGGTACTGAATACATCAAAAATCAAACTAAAAATAATGGCTAAAGAAAAAAAAACATTAAATTTAAATTTTGGACCACAACATCCTGCTGCACACGGTGTGTTAAGACTTATTTTGGAATTAGATGGTGAAGTAGTAGAACATGCAGACCCTCATATTGGATTATTGCATAGAGGAACAGAAAAATTAATTGAAAACAAAACTTACCTTCAAGCATTACCTTATTTTGACAGACTTGATTACGTAGCCCCAATGAATCAAGAGCATGCATTTGCGCTTGCGGTAGAAAAAATTTTAAATATTGAAGTTCCTATTAGAGCTCAATTTATAAGAGTAATATTTTGTGAAATTGGAAGAATATTAAGTCATATTTTAAACATAACTACTCAAGCTCTTGATGTTGGAGCTTTGACTCCTTCACTTTGGGGTTTTGAAGAAAGAGAAACTTTAATGACTTTTTATGAAAGAGTTTCAGGTTCAAGACTACATGCAAATTATTTTAGAACGGGAGGTGTTCATCAAGATTTACCTAGAGGTTTAAACGAAGATATTGCGAAATTTTGCCAAAATTTTCCAAAAGTTATTAATGATCTAGAAACATTATTAACTGACAATAGAATATTTAAGCAAAGAAATGTTGATATTGGTATTGTTTCAAAACAAGATGCTCTAGACTATTCTTTCTCTGGAGTAATGCTTAGAGGCTCAGGAATTCCATGGGACTTAAGAAAGTCTCAACCTTATGAATGTTATGATCAACTAGATTTCAAAATCCCAATTGGCAAAAATGGTGATTGCTATGATAGATATTTATGTCGAATTGAAGAGATGAAAGAGAGTATAAATATTATAAATCAATGCTTGGAAAAAATGCCAAGGGGTCCCGTGAAATCATTAGATGGAAAAATAAGCCCTCCTCCTAAAAAAGAAATTAAAGAGTCAATGGAAGCTTTAATTCATCATTTTAAATTATTTACAGAAGGATACAGAGTCAAGAAAGACGAAATATATGTAGCTGTTGAGGCTCCAAAAGGAGAATTTGGAGTTTATTTAATTTCTGATGGCTCAAGCAAACCTTATAAATGCAAAATAAGAGCGCCAGGCTTTTCCCATCTTCAAGCAATGGATTATTTGATCAAAGGTCATATGCTAGCAGATGTTCCGGCTGTTCTAGGTTCAATGGATGTAGTTTTTGGAGAAATTGATAGATGAGCATAAAAAAAATTTCTAAGGAACAGCCGTCTGATTTTAAATTTGATAACAAAAATTTAGAAACAGCACAAAAAATAATTAAAAATTATCCAGAAGGAAAACAACAAAGCGCAGTTATGGCTTTATTATACTTAGCTCAAAAACAAAATAATAACTGGATACCTCTTGTTGCAATGAAATACATAGCAAAATTTCTAAGCATGCCATACATCAAAGTTTATGAGGTAGCCACATTTTATACAATGTATAATCTGTCTCCTGTTGGAAAACATTTTTTTCAAATTTGCACAACAACACCATGTATGATTAGAGGTGCCCATGATATCGTAAAAGTTTGCAAAGAAAAAATATCCAATAAAGAAAATGAACTTTCAAAAGATAAAACTTGTTCTTGGATGGAAGTAGAGTGTCTCGGCGCATGCATAAATGCTCCTATGATGCAAATTAATGACGATTATTATGAAGACTTAAATAAAGAAAAAACAGAAAAAATAATAAATCAAATACAAAATGGAGAAAAACCAAAACCTGGCTCATATAGAGGCAGAAAAAATTCTGAACCAGAAAATAACAGAAAAACATTATTAAATATAAAAAATGCTTAAAGACGAAGATAGAATTTTTACAAACTTATACAATGACTTAGGTCCAGATATTTTGTCTGCTCAAAAAAGAGGAGACTGGCAAAATACTAATGAAATTATCAAAAAAGGAAAAGAATGGATAATTAATGAAATAAAATCTTCTGAACTTAGAGGAAGAGGTGGAGCAGGTTTTCCAACAGGTCTTAAATGGTCATTTGCTCCAAAGGAAGTTGGTTCAAGACCGCACTATCTTGTTATTAATGCTGACGAATCTGAACCTGGAACTTGTAAAGATAGAGATATTTTAAGATTTGAACCTCATAAATTAATAGAAGGTTGTCTGTTAGCTGCATACGCAGTTAATGCAAAGAAATGTTATATCTATATAAGAGGAGAATATTTTAACGAAGGTAATAAGCTTCAAGTAGCGATAAATGAAGCTTATGAAAAAAAATTAATTGGTCCAAATGCTTGCGATAGTGGATGGGATTTTGACATATATATTCATTACGGCGCAGGAGCTTATATTTGTGGTGAGGAAACTGCTTTATTAGAAAGTCTTGAAGGCAAGAAAGGTCAACCCAGATTGAAACCTCCTTTTCCAGCTTTAATAGGTCTTTACGGCTGTCCAACAATTATAAATAATGTTGAAACAATAGCTGTAGTTCCAACTATTTTGAGAAGAGGCGCGAAGTGGTTTGCAAGTATTGGCAAACCAAACAACACAGGAACAAAAATTTATTGTGTTTCAGGCAATGTAAATAACCCATGTAATGTTGAAGAGGAAATGGGAATTTCATTAAAAGATTTAATTGAAAAACATGCTGGAGGTGTAATTGGTGGATGGGACAATCTCAAAGCAGTAATACCAGGTGGCTCTTCTATGCCACTACTACCCAAAAATGTTTGTGAAACAATTAAGATGGACTTTGATTCATTGGTTGAACAAAAAAGCGGATTAGGTACTGCAGGCATTGTGGTTATAGATAACGATCAAGATATAATTAAATGCATGGCTAGAATTGCAAGATTTTATAAACATGAAAGTTGTGGTCAATGCACACCATGCAGAGAAGGATCTGGATGGATGTGGAGAATGCTGGAGAGAATGGCTATAGGTGAAGCTTCAAGAGATGAAGTTGATATGCTGATGGATGTCACTAAACAAATAGAAGGACATACGATTTGTGCATTTGGAGAAGGCTCTGCATGGCCAGTACAAGGCTTACTTAGACATTTTAAAAAAGAAGTAGCAAAAAGAAATAATTTTAATCCATTAGTTAATACAAGTAAAAAAATTCCTTATTTAGTGGATCAACACTTATTAGATAAATAATGATTAAATTAAAAGTAAACGATATAGATCTAGAAGTTGAAGAAGGATTAACTGTACTTCAAGCATGTGAAAAAGCAGGAGCAGAAATTCCTAGATTTTGTTATCACGAAAAACTTTCAATAGCCGGAAACTGCAGAATGTGTCTAGTTGAAATTGAAAAATCACCTAAACCTGTTGCTTCATGTGCTATGCCAATATCTGATGGGATGAATATCAAAACAAATACAGAAAAAATAGAGAAAGCAAGAAAAGGAGTTATGGAATTTCTACTAGCCAATCATCCTTTAGATTGTCCTGTCTGTGATCAAGGGGGTGAATGTGATTTACAAGACCAATCAATGTTTTATGGAATAGATAAAACTAGATATAAAGAAAATAAAAGAGAAGTACCAAATAAATACATGGGTCCTTTAATTAAAACTCAAATGACTAGATGCATTCATTGCACAAGATGTATTAGATTTGCTACAGAAATTGCAGGCGTTCCAGAACTTGGTGCTATTGGTAGAGGTGAAAATATGCAAATCACAACATATTTAGAAAGATCAATGGAATCAGAACTTTCTGCTAATGTTATTGATTTATGCCCTGTTGGAGCCTTAACTTCAAAACCTTATGTATTTGAAGCAAGACCATGGGAACTTAAAAAGACCGAAACTATTGATATAATGGATGCAGTGGGATCTAGCATTAGAGTTGATACATGCGGATGGGAAGTAAAAAGAGTTTTACCAAGAATAAATGAAGATATTAATGAAGAATGGATATCAGACAAAACTAGGTATGCATGTGATGGAATTAAAAATCAAAGAATAGACACACCTTATATAAAAAATAAAAAAGGCTTAGAAAAAATATCTTGGGATGAAGCTAATAAAATAATTGTTAAAAAAATAAATGAAACTTCATCAGATAAAATTGCTGGATTTACAGGAGATCTTACTAATATGGAAACTTTATATGTAGCAAAAGAGTTTTTTAATAAAACTATAAAGTCAAAATATTTAGATTACAGAATTGATAATTCCTATGTAAATATAAATAATAAAAAAAATTATATTTTTAATTCAACAATTAATGGAATCGAAGATTCCGATCTAGTTGTTCTTATAGGAACAAATCCAAGATATGAGGCAACAATTTTAAATTCAAGAATAAGAAAAAGTTATCTCAAAAATAAGTTCAATGTTTATTCAATTGGAGACGTTGGTGATTTAACTTATCCATATAAAGTTCTTCCAAATGAAACAAAAATTATCAAAGATATAATTGAAGGAAATCATGATTTGTGTTCTGTAATTCAAAATTCAAAAAAACCATTAATAATTATTGGTCAAACAGCATTAAATTTAAAATCAGGAAAATATATATTTGAAGAAATGAAAAAATATTTAATTTCAATAAACAAAATTACAGATCAATGGAACTCTTTAAATGTACTATCAAAAGATGCATCGACAGTGGGTTCTAATGATTTAAATATAATTAGCTCTACAGATTCAGAAAATATAACTTTAACAAAAACTTTAAACAATGAATTTGAAATTTTACTTTTATTTGGGCAAGAAAATCTTAAATTTAAAAGGAAAAATGAATTTATTATATATGTAGGAAGTCATGGTGATCACGGAGCTGAATGTGCTGATATTATTTTACCTGGCTCAACCTATACAGAACAAGATGGACATTTTACAAATTTAGAGGGAAATATTCAAAAAGCATACAAAGCTTCTTACCCACCAGGTGATGCCAAAGAAGATTGGGAAATTATTAATAATTTATCTGAATTGTTAAAAAGAAAAAAAATATTTAACAACAAAGATGAATTAGTAGATAGCATGTTTAATTTTATAAATTTAAAAATAGAAAATAACAAAAACGATTCAGTAGATGCAGATTTTTTTAATGAAAGAATAGTTGTGGATAATTCCAATTATTACTTTTCCAATGTTATAGCTAGAGCTTCAAAAACAATGACTGACTGTCACAATGTAAAAATAAAACTTAAAAACACTGGAACAGATGGATAATGATTGAATATTTAAATATTTTATTTGACGAAGTTTACAAAATTCTTTTTTTGTTAATTCCAGTTTTGGTTTCTGTAGCAATGATTGTATGGCTTGATAGAAGAGTTTGGGCTTTTGTTCAAAAAAGAAGAGGTCCAAATGTAGTTGGTCCTTTTGGTTTATTTCAATCTTTAGCTGATGCTTTAAAGTATATTTTTAAAGAAATAATAATCCCTGCTAGCGCCAATAAAATTATTTTTATTTTAGCTCCAATCGTAACAATGACATTAGCCTTAATCTCTTGGGCAGTTATACCTTTTAGTGAAGACTTTGTTTTAGCAGACATAAATGTTGGAATTTTATATCTTTTTGCAGTTTCATCGTTAGGTGTTTACGGAATAATTATGGGTGGCTGGGCATCTAATTCTAAATACCCATTTTTAGGAGCAATTAGATCTGCTGCACAAATGGTTTCATACGAAGTCTCTATTGGAATAATAATAATAAATGTATTGTTATGTGTTGGATCTTTAAATTTAACAGACATTGTCTTAGCTCAAGAAAAATTATGGTTTATAATTCCATTATTTCCCATGTTTGTTATTTTTTTCATATCAGCTCTTGCAGAAACTAATAGACCACCATTTGATTTACCTGAAGCAGAAGCTGAATTAGTAGCAGGTTATCAAACAGAGTATTCTGGAATGATGTATGCAATGTTTTGGTTAGGTGAATATGCAAATATTCTATTAATGTGCAGTATGGGGTCTATTTTGTTTTTAGGTGGATGGTTGCCTCCAATAGATCTTTATCCTTTTTCACTTATACCAGCACCATTATGGTTGATACTAAAAATCCTGTTGTTGTTTATTCTTTTTTCTTTAGTTAAGGCAATTGTACCAAGATACAGGTACGATCAATTAATGAAATTGGGTTGGAAAATTTTCCTACCTTTATCATTAACATGGGTAGTTTTAACAGCAAGTTATTTATTTTATTTTAATCTATTACCAACAAATTAATTATGAAAATATCAAGATTCATTAAAACAATTTTATTAGCTGATTTCATGAGTGGTTTATTTATTGCTATTAAAGAATCTTTTAAAGCAAAAAAAACTTTAAATTATCCATTTGAAAAAGGAAAAATCAGTCCAAGGTTTCGAGGCGAACATGCTCTAAGAAGATATCCAAATGGCGAAGAAAGATGTATAGCCTGCAAATTATGTGAAGCAGTCTGTCCTGCTCAAGCGATAACAATTGAATCCGCTGAAAGAAAAGATGGCAGCAGAAAAACTACAAGATATGACATTGACATGCTGAAATGTATTTACTGTGGATTATGTCAGGAGTCTTGTCCAGTAGACGCTATTGTTCAAGGACCTAATTTTGAATTTTCGACAGAAACAAGAGAAGAACTTTATTACAACAAACAAAAATTATTAGATAATGGAGATAGATGGGAAAGTTTATTAGCCGCAAATATTAAAGCTAATAATCCATACAGATAGTTATGATAATTCATTCTATATTTTTTTATATTTTTTCTTTAATTGCAATATTTTCTTCAATCATGGTTATTGCTTCAAGAAATACTGTTCATTCAGTTTTTTTCTTAATATTAGATTTTATAACAATTTCTTGCCTATTTATAATGATTGGAGCAGAATTTATTGGAATGATAATGTTGATAGTTTACGTGGGCGCTGTTGCAGTTTTATTTTTGTTCGTAGTAATGATGCTTAATGTTTCTCAACAAAAAAATAAATGGTTAAGTGGAGAAAAAAATTCCAATCATATTCCAGTAGGCTTGTTGATCAGTATAGTTATATTTTTTGAACTAATTATTGTTGCTGGCGGGTGGAAATATAAGCCTGAACTGTTGAAAAATTTTTATTCAATTGGCGTTGATTTAAGTACTACAAATACACATGAAATTGGTAAAGTTTTGTATACGGACTACATACATCTTTTTCAATTAAGTGGAATGATTCTTCTAGTAGCTATGATAGGAGCTATTGTCCTGACTTTTAGACAAAGAGAAGGAATTAAGAGACAAAGTTATTTTAAACAAATATCAAGAGAACGTAAAGAAGGTGTTGAACTAACAGATCCAAAGTATAACGAAGGAGTAAAAATAGATGCTTGAAATTACTTTAGGTCATTATCTGATTCTTGCAGCCACTATTTTTACTATTGGAGTTGTTGGAATATTTTTAAACAGAAAAAATATTATAGTAATTTTAATGAGCATTGAACTAATGCTTCTTGCCGTTAATATTAATTTAGTTTCTTTTTCAATTTATTTAAATGATTTAACTGGCCAGATATTTGCTATATTTATTTTAACAGTAGCGGCAGCTGAAGCGGCAATAGGTTTGGCCATAATTGTAATTTACTACAGAAATTCTGGAACAATTAGAGTCCAGGAAATTAATAAATTAAAAGGCTAAAATGGAATTTGAATATTTAATTATTTTTCTACCCTTAATAGGCTCTATCATTTCGGGATTTTTTGGAAAATTTCTAGGTTCAAGAAATTCAGAAATTTTAACTAGTTTGCTCGTTTCAATTTCTTCAATTCTTTCTTTTTTAATTTTTTATAAAGTATTTAATGAGAGCTATACAAACAATTTAGATGTACTTACTTGGATAAACTCAGGAACATTTAATGTTAACTGGTCTATTAAGATAGATGCTCTTTCATCGGTAATGTTAGTTGTTGTAACATTAGTTTCTTCAATAGTTCACATATACTCAATTGGATATATGTCACACGATCCACACAAACAAAGATTCATGTCTTACTTGTCGTTATTTACATTTTCAATGTTAATGCTAGTAACTTCAGACAATTTTTTACAACTGTTTTTTGGATGGGAAGGTGTTGGTCTATGTTCATATTTTTTAATAGGTTTTTGGTTTAAAAAAGAAAGCGCTAATGCAGCTGCTATCAAAGCATTTGTTGTCAATAGAGTAGGTGACTTTGGATTTGCACTGGGAATATTTTTAATATTCTATTTGTTTGGAACAGTTAATTACACAGAAGTATTTGAATTAATACCTCAATCATTAGAAAAAGAATTGTCATTTTTAGGAATAAACTTCAATGCAATTAATTTAGTTTGCATTCTTTTATTTATAGGTGCAATGGGAAAATCTGCACAAATATTTCTACATACTTGGCTACCTGATGCAATGGAAGGGCCTACACCTGTATCTGCACTGATTCATGCCGCTACAATGGTTACTGCTGGTGTATTTTTAGTTGTTAGATGTTCACCAATTTACGAATACTCACCACTAGCTCTGAATATTATTACTATAGTTGGCATGTCTACAGCTTTTTTTGCTGCAACAGTAGCATTAGCTCAAGATGATATTAAAAAAATAATAGCTTATTCAACTTGTAGCCAATTAGGATATATGTTTTTTGCAGCTGGTGTGGGAGCTTATAATGTTGCTATGTTCCATTTATTTACTCATGCTTTTTTTAAAGCATTATTATTTTTAGGTTCTGGTTCAGTAATTCATTCATTTAAAGATGAACAAAATATCAATTTAATGGGAGGAGTTTGGAAAAAACTTCCTTATACATGGGTATTAATGATAATAGGAACTCTTGCATTAACAGGATTTCCATTTTTATCAGGCTTCTATTCTAAAGATGCAATTATAGAATTTGCTTATTTAAGAGGCAATACAGCTGGTTATTTTGCTGCTGGAATAGGAATATTTACAGCTTTATTAACTTCAATTTATTCTTGGAGATTATTATTTAAAACCTTTCATGGTAATTACAATAATAAAAAATTAAACATATCCAGCATGCACGAGTCACCAATGGTTATGATAATTCCATTAATAATTTTAGCAATAGGAGCTATTTTTTCTGGATTTTTATTTAAAGATTTATTTATTGGAATTGAATCCTCAAGTAATTTTTGGAAAAATTCAATTTTCTTTTTGGAACCTTTGAGCCATGATCATCCACCGTCATGGTTTGTACTTTTAACTCCAATATTAGTAATTTTATCTATACCTATCGCTTATTATATTTTTATTAAAAATATTAAAATTTCAAATAATATAGTTAATGGAAACTTGCCTTTATATAATTTTCTAAAAAACAAATGGTATTTTGATGAATTATATGACTATTTATTTGTAAATCCTTCAAAAAAAATAGGCTTATATTTTTGGAAGAAAATAGATTCAAGATTTATTGATCGATTTGGACCTGATGGTATTTCTGCTTTAATAAAAAACATTTCTTTATTAGCAGTAAAATTTCAAAATGGATTTATATATCATTATGCTTTTGTAATGCTTTTAGGTTTTTCTGCTTTATTAACTTTTTTAATACTTAAATAATGGACTTCCCTATTTTATCATCATTAATTTTATTACCATTATTAGGTGCTCTATTTATATTTTTTTCAAAATCTAAATCAAACACTCATCTTACAAGTAAATATTTGGCACTATTTGTTTCTTTTGCTAACTTTATCTTATCATTATATCTTTGGCATTTATTTGACCCATCCACTTCTGAGTTTCAATTTTTAGAAGAACGATCTTGGATTAAAGGATTTATAAACTACAAAGTTGGTATTGATGGTATTTCAATTCTATTTATTATACTAACTACTTTTATTTCTCCTTTATGTGTTGTTTCTGTAAACAATACAATTAAGAACAGATTAAAAGAATTTCTTATTGCAATACTTTTAATGGAATCTTTAATGATTGGAGTATTTTGTTCATTAGATTTAGTTGTATTTTATCTTTTTTTTGAAGGTGGTTTAATTCCAATGTTTTTAATTATTGGTATATGGGGCGGTGAAAGAAGAGTTTATTCTGCATTTAAGTTTTTTCTTTATACACTTCTTGGATCTGTTCTTATGTTGATTGCTATAATTTCAATATATTGGATTACAGGCACTACAGATATAACTTATCTTTATAGTATTGGTGTAGATGAGAAGTACCAATATTTATTATGGTTAGCATTTTTTAGCTCATTTGCTGTAAAAACTCCAATGTGGCCTGTTCATACTTGGTTACCAGATGCACACGTTGAAGCACCAACAGCTGGATCTGTTCTATTAGCTGCAATTTTATTAAAAATGGCTGGATATGGGTTTATAAGATTTTCTATTGGACTTTTTCCTATAGCTTCAGAGTACTTTGTTCCTTTAATTTATTTTTTGAGCTTAGTTGCAATAATCTATACTTCATTTGTTGCGTTAATGCAGGAAGATATGAAAAAATTAATTGCATATTCTTCAGTAGCACACATGGGATTTGTAACCTTAGGAATATTTACATTCACTCAACAAGGATTAGAAGGAAGTATATTTCAAATGATTAGTCATGGATTAGTTTCAGCGGCGCTCTTTTTATCCGTTGGTGTAATTTATGAAAGAATGCATACCAGGTTAATAGCCAATTATGGAGGACTGGTTTCTATAATGCCTAAATATTCAATAGTTTTAATGGTATTCACTCTTGGTGCAATTGGTCTCCCAGGAACAAGCGGTTTTATAGGTGAGTTTTTAATTTTAGTTGGAACTTTTAAAAAAAGCTTTTTAGTAGCCACTATTGCAAGTTTAGGAGTGATTTTAGCTGCCGCATACATGTTGTGGCTTTATAAAAGAATTATATTTGGTGAAATTTTTAAAAATGAACTAAAAAAAATGACAGATTTAAATAAATCTGAAATTTTTATTCTTTCTTCTCTTGTTTTTCCAATTATATTTTTTGGTTTTTATCCAGAGCCATTATTAAGCACAATTGAAATTTCTATAGAAAATTTAATAGAAGTCTATAACGATAGTTTAAATTCAAATTTGGTAAAAAATTAAATGATTAATTTAAATTTTATTTATTCTGAAATTTTTCTTTGTTTGTCAATTATGATTTTATTAATTATTGGAGTATTTAAAAAAAATAGCTCAAATTTAATTTATAATTTAAGTATTATATCTTTATTGAGTTGTTTGGCTTTGATTTTTAATTTTCCCATAAATGAGAATATAGAATTATTTAATAACAGCTACAAAATTGATTATTTAACTTCATTTATGAAAATTTTAACAATTATATCAGGAATTTTTGTATTACTTTCGTCTAGTAAATATATTCAAGTAATTAAAATAAATAAAATTGAATATCCAATCTTAGTTTTATCATCAATACTTGGCATGATGGTAATGATTAGTTCAAATGATTTAATTTTATTTTATATGGGTTTGGAACTGCAATCTCTAGCTTTGTATGTTCTGGCTTCATTTAATAGAGACAATATATTATCCTCAGAGTCGGGTTTAAAATATTTTGTTTTAAGTGCATTATCTTCAGGTCTTCTTCTTTACGGTTGCTCTTTAATATACGGTTTTTCTGGTTCTACAAATTTTAATTTGATAGCAGAGAATATAAACCAGAGTAGCTATGGATTAACTTTTGGAATAATTTTTATTATTACTGGTTTAGCATTTAAAATATCAGCTGTTCCTTTTCATATGTGGGCGCCTGATGTTTATGAGGGGTCGCCAACATCAGTAACTATTTTTTTCGCAATATTGCCTAAAATTGCTGCTTTAACAGTGTTTATAAGAATTCTTTACGTTCCATTTTTAAATATTATAGATCAATGGCAAATTATAATTGTTTTTCTTTCAATTGCTTCCATGTTATTTGGGGCAATTGCTGCTATTGGACAAAAAAATCTTAAAAGACTAATTGCATATAGCTCAATAGGACATATGGGTTATGCTTTAGCTGGCGTATCAACTGGAACTAACCAAGGAATACAAAGTTCTATAACATATATTTCAATTTATTTGTTTATGAATTTGGCATTTTTTAGCTGTCTTTTTATGCTAAGAAGAGACGAAAAATATTTTGAAAATATTGAAGATCTATCAGGATTATCAAAAAATCACCCAATTCTATCATTTTCATTTTTAATCGTATTATTTTCGTTGGCAGGTATACCTCCACTAGCTGGTTTTTTTGCTAAATTTTATATTTTTTCTGCGGTGATAGAACAATCAATGTACTTCTTAGCTATAACCGGCTTGCTTTCAACTGTTATAGCTGCTTTTTATTATTTAAGATTAATAAAGATAATTTATTTTGACTCAGAGAAAGAAAAATACGAAAGCAATCATAATATTGGTTTAAAAATATCATTAATTTTTTCATCAATATTTATTCTCTTTTACTTCATATATCCTAGCCCTTTAATCGAAATAATAGAAAAAATAAATATTATTTAATGAATTTTAAAAAATTTTTTTATAAAAAAGTTAATAGCACAAATGATTTAGGAATTAAAAAAATTAAAACCGGTTTCATTAAAGGTATAATTATTGCTGATCTTCAAAAAAAGGGCAGAGGTCAATATGGTAAAAAATGGTTATCACATAAAGGAAATTTATTTATGACTATTTTTTTTGAAATTAAAAAAAATATAGAATTAAAAAAAATTACTACTTTAAACTGTAAAATAATTAAAAATGCATTAATTCAATATTTTAAAAAAAACATAACTATAAAATATCCAAACGATCTATTGGTTAATAAAAAAAAAATTTGCGGAATACTTCAAGAAACGACTTTTAATAAAAAGGTAAAATTTATAGTAATTGGAATTGGAATTAATTTAATTAAAAACCCAAAGATAAAAAATTATCCAACTACCAATATTTTGAAAGAAACAGGTATTAAAGTTAAAAAAATGAATTTAATTAAAAATATAGAAAAAAACTATATTAAAAATTTAAAACTATTTGCATAAAAGATTGAATCGATTAAGAATATAAAATGTACATTATTGGCGATATAGGTAATACTGAAGTAAAAATTTATGTATATTCCACGAAGAAAAAATTAGCAAAAAAAATAATTTTAAAATCAAATTTAATAAACAATAAATATCTTAAAAAAAATTTATCTTTTATTTTAAAAAAAAAAATTATTTTAAATAAAGCTATTTTTAGCAGCGTTGTTCCAAAAATATTTAGATTAATAAAAATTTTTCTATTAAAAAATTTAAAATTAAAATGTTTTGAAATAAAACAGTTAAATATAAACAAGTTAATCAAAATTTTAGTTAATAGAAAACAAATAGGATCGGACAGACTTTGTAACGCAATTGGAGTTAATGACAAAAAAAATAACTATATTATTGTAGACTTTGGAACTGCTACAACTTTTGATGTCATTAATAAAAACAAATATTTAGGTGGCATTATTGCACCTGGCGTATCGCTTTCTCTTAACACTTTGATTTCAAAAGCTTCACTTATACCCTCATTAAAATTAAAAAAAATTAAAAATATTTTAGGAAAAAACACTATTTCGGCTGTAAGATCCGGTTTTTATTGGGGCTACATTGGATTAGTAGAAAATATAATTGATAAAATTTCTAAACAAACTAAAAAAAAATATAAAGTAATTTTAACCGGCGGTTATTCTCATTTATTTAGCAAATCAATTAGACAAAAGATTTTTATAGACAAAGACATAACTATTAAAGGCCTACTAAAAATTACTAAATTATTATGAAAGACGAATTAATATTTTGTCCACTAGGTGGATCTGGTGAAATTGGCATGAACATGAATTTGTACGCATATGGAAAACCTGGTTCACAAAAATGGATTATGGTTGATGTTGGCGTTACATTTGCAGATGATAGCTTGCCAGGAATAGATTTAATATATGCTGACCCAGGTTTTATTGTTGACAAAAAAGATAATTTATTAGGCATTGTTTTAACTCACGCACATGAAGATCATATTGGTGCAATAACTTATGTATGGAAAAAATTAAAATGTAAAATTTACGCAACTCCATTTACTGCAGCTCTTGTTACTGAGAAATTTAAAGAAAAAAAAATTGATATAATTCCTTATTTAAAAATTGTTAAACTAAATGGAACAATTAATCTTGATCCTTTTAAAATAGAGTTTGTAACTTTAACACACTCTATACTGGAACCGAATGGTTTAAAAATTGACACACCAGCCGGAACTATTTTTCATACTGGTGACTGGAAAGTTGACCCCAACCCCTTAGTAGGTAACAAAGTTAATGAAGAAAAACTAAAGAAAATAGGTGATGATGGCGTTCTTGCCATGATATGTGATTCAACAAATGTTTTTAGTATAGGAAGAGCCGGGTCCGAGGCAGACGTGAGAAAAAATATGCTTAATATTATGTCACGTCAAAAAAAGAAAATTTTAGTGACTTCTTTTGCCTCTAATGTTGCTAGAATGGAAACCGTATTTTTTTGTGCAGAAAAAATAGGCCGACATATATCTTTAGTTGGTAGATCGATGCAAAAGATATATAAAGCTGCTAGACAATGTGGTTATCTTCAAAATGTAATAGAACCTCTTGATCCTAGAGATACAAAAAAATTAGCTCGAGATAAAATTGTTTATCTCTGTACCGGAAGCCAAGGCGAGCCAATGGGTGCATTAAATAGAATTTCAAACTTCACACATCCAGATGTGTTTATAGAAAAAGATGACACAGTCATTTTTTCATCAAAAATAATACCCGGCAATGTTAGAAAGCATTATAACGTCCACAACAAACTATTAAAAGATGGCATCATTGTAATAACAGAAGAAACAGAATTTGTTCATGTTTCTGGTCATCCAAATAGAGAAGATTTAAAGGACATGTATAAATGGATTAAACCTAATTCCCTTATTCCAGTTCATGGTGAACACAGACATATGAAAGAACAAATCAATTTTGCTTATGAAATGAAAATTCGACATCCTGTGCAAGTAGAGAACGGAGATATAGTAAAAATTTTTCCATGCGATAAACCACATGTTTACGATAAAGCACCAAGTGGCAGATTGTGTGTTGATGGAGAAATTTCAATAGAAGAAGATTCAGTTTTTATTAAAGAAAGAAAAAATCTTGCTAATAACGGATATATAGACTTAACTTTAATTATTTCTAACAAAGGAACACTGTACAGCAAACCATTAGTAAATATTAAAGGTTTGCCAATTTTCGAAAAAGAAGAATTTTTTGATGGATTAGAAGAGGAAATATTAAATCTCACCAAAACATTTTCTTTAAAAAATGCCAAACAAAATGGAAATTTAATTGATGGACTAAAAAAAACATGCAGAAAATATACAAAAGAAAAAACTGGAAAAAAACCAATAACTAATATTAATGTGATAAGAATATAACAAATGCTCTTTTCAAAATCATTTATACCAATTTTAAAAAATAATCCATCTGAAGCAGTGATTAAGTCACATCAATTAATGCTTAGAGTGGGAATGATAAAACAGTCTTCAGCTGGCATATATTCATGGTTACCGCTCGGATTTAAAGTAATGAAAAAAATAGAACAAATTGTTAGGGAAGAACAGAATAGAATTGGTGTTCAAGAAATTTTAATGCCCACAATACAATCTAGCGATATCTGGAAGGAAAGTGGAAGATATGAAGATTATGGTGAAGAAATGTTAAGAATTAAAGATAGGCAAAACAGAGAAATGCTTTATGGACCAACAAATGAAGAATTAATAACTGACATATTTAGAACAAGTATAAAATCTTATAAATCTTTGCCACAACTGCTTTATCATATTCAATGGAAATTTAGAGACGAATTAAGACCCAGATTTGGAATAATGAGGTGTAGAGAATTTTACATGAAAGATGCATACTCATTTGACTTAAATGATGAAGAAGCAAACTTTTCATATAATAAATTTTTCCTTTCTTATTTGCGAACTTTTCAAAGATTAGATTTATCAGCAATACCTATGGCTGCTGATACAGGACCAATCGGAGGCAATTTATCTCATGAATTTATCATCCTGGCAGAAACTGGAGAAAGTGAAATTTATACTGATAAAAGAATATTTGATGTTAATAGCGGTGAAACAAAATTAGAAAAAAAATCATTAAATAAATTAAGAGAAAAATATGAAAAATTTTACGCTGTTACAGATCAAAAATTTAACAAAAATGAATTTGAAAAAAATGTACCTAAAGAATTTAGATTACATACAAAAGGAATTGAAGTTGGACATATTTTTTATTTTGGAGACAAATACTCAAAACCGATGAATGCATCGGTGGATTTTCAAGGAAAAAAAGAATTTGTTAAAATGGGATCATATGGAGTTGGTGTATCTAGATTGGTTGGTGCAATTATAGAAGCAAAATATGATGAAAAAAATGAAATTATGAATTGGCCAATTTCTGTGTCTCCATACGAATGTGCAATTATTCCACTTATTAATAAGAATGATAATTCAAATTTAGAAAAAGCACAAAATATCTATAAATATTTAAGCGAAAAAAAAATTGATACCTTAATAGATGACACCGATGAAAATTTTTCCTCAAAAATAAAAAAATTTAATTTAATTGGTATACCTTTTCAAATTATGATTGGAAAAAAATCTGAAGGTGACTTATTTGAATTTAATGAAATTGGAAAAGAAACAAAAAACTTATCTATTAAAGATATAGTAAAAATTATAATTAATAAAAAAAAAATAAATTGATTTCGCAACTAGAAAAAGAAGTTACATTAAGATACTTAAAAACTAGAAAAAAAGATGGATTTTTAAATGTAATTTCTATTTTTTCATTTATAGGAATTAGCCTTGGCGTTGCAGTTTTAATTATTGTTATGTCCGTAATGAACGGATTTCGAACGGAATTGGTTGAAAAAATTGTTGGATTTAATCCTCATGCAGTCATTAAACCTTACGAAAAAACTATTGACGAAAATCTATTCATAAATAAAGAGCTAAATATTTTATCTAAAGTATTTGTTTACAGTAATAGCGGAGAAGGGGTTCTTATTAATAAAGGTTACACAAAAGGACTATTATTAAGAGGTTATTTGCCAGGAGATTTTAAAAAATTATCTATTGTAAAAAATGTAAATTTTTCTGGTAATAAAAAATTAAATCCAAGTTTTATATCAATTGGAAAAGAATTAAGTTTTAATTACAATATTAAGATAGGTGACAAAATATTAATAATGTCACCAACTGGTGTTGAAACAATAGTTGGTAATTTACCTAAACAAAAAACATATATTGTTGATTCAATATTTGATAGCGAAATAGCAGACTTTGATCAAAATGTAGCCTTTATAAATCTTAATGATCTAGAAAATTTGTTTGATTTAAAAACCTATAATCGAAACTTAGAAATTTATTTAAAAGACCCGAAAAATATTGATGTTATTAAAAAAAAATTAGAAAAAATTTTTCAAGATTATTATGTTTATACATGGTCTGATTTAAATAAATCTTTATTTTCTGCCCTTAAAGTTGAAAGAAATGTTATGTTTATAATACTTTCATTAATAATTATTGTAGCAGCCTTTAATATCATTTCTGGTTTAACTATTTTAGTTAAAAATAAAACAAGAGAAATTGCTATACTTAAATCAATTGGGGTTTTGAACAAATCAATTTCAAAAATTTTTTTTATGGTTGGTTTTTTAATTGGATCGTTAGCTACTTTATTTGGAATAATACTAGGTGTCTTATTTTCTCTATACGTAGAAAATATTCGTGAATTTTTAAGCAATGTTTTTAGCATTAATCTTTTTCCCGAAGAAATATATTTCCTTAGCAAAATGCCATCTGAAATTAATCCTAATTCAATTTTATTAATTGCAATTTGCTCAATAGCAATAACAGCTATAGTTTCAATTTATCCTGCATTAAAAGCTTCACGTATGAATACTGCAAAGGCACTTAAATATGAATAATATAATTGAATTAAAAAATATTGTAAAAAATTATAACGCAAAAAAAAAAATTAGAGTATTAAATAAAGTTAATTTCTCATTTAAAGCTGGAAAAATATATTCTCTAATGGGACCTTCTGGTTCTGGCAAATCAACACTTTTAAATTTACTTTCATTAATAGATGTTCCTAATTCTGGTGTCCTGAAAATTTCCAATCATACAATTGATTATTCATCAAAATCTTATAATGATAAATTAAGAGCAAATAAAATTGGTATTATTTATCAAGATAACAATTTATTGTCTGATTTTACAAGTATTGAAAATATTTATTTATCTAGATTGTCAATAAACGAAAATAAAAATAAAGCTCTAATAGATGCAAAAAAGTTAATTAAAAAATTAAATTTAACAAATAGAGAAAATCATCTAGCATCTGAGCTTTCTGGCGGAGAAATGCAAAGAGTTGCTATTGCCAGAGCACTAATTAATGCTCCAGAAATCATACTTGCAGATGAGCCAACTGGTAGTTTAGATATTAAAAATGCTAAAGAGGTTTTTAAAATATTACTTAAACTAAAAAATAAAAATAGATTAATAATATTTGCAACTCATAATAGATTTTTTGCAAATATGGCAGATTGCAAAATTGAACTAATTAGTGGTAAAATAAAAAGATCCACTAATGCAAGAATCAAATAACAAAATATTCAATCATCTAAAAATTCATACCCAGTATTCTATATGCGAAGGCGCTATTAAAATCGAAGATTTAAAAATTTTTTGCAAGAATAATAAAATTAAATCTGTAGGTTTATCTGACACTTCTAATCTTTGTGGTTCACTTGAATTTTCTGAAAATTTATCAAAATCAGGAACCCAACCAATAATTGGCACACAGATATTATTCAATTTTAAAAATGAAGTAGGATTATTACCTTTAATTGCTATGACCGAAATTGGATATAAGAAAATAGTTGAACTATCATCTAAATCCTATCTGTATAGTTATGAAACTCTTGATCCACAATGCAAATTAGATCAACTAATGAATGAACCTGAAGGAGTTATTTTATTATCTGGATCTATTAATGGTTTAATAGGAAAATTATTTAATAAAGGAAAATTTGATGAAATTGAGGAAATTTATAAATTAATTAAAAAAAATTATGGAGATAATTTTTATATTGAAATTCAAAGACATAATGATCAGAACGAGAAATCTTTTGAAAATTATAATTTAAATTTATCAAAAAAACTTAATTTACCAATAATCGCTACCCAAGAAATTTACTATTTGGATAAGTCTATGCATGATGCGCATGAAGCTTTAATTTGTATAGGTCAAAAAACTTATTTAAATGACAAAAATCGGATATCATTTTCCGATCAACATTACTTTAAATCATCTGAAGAAATGAATAAATTGTTTTTTGATTTACCAGAAGCCTTAGAAAATAATTATAATTTACCTTTAAGGTGTAGCTTTAGACCACTTTCATCAAAACCAATATTGCCAAATATAAGTTCTGAAAAAAGTGGTAATGCTGACCAGGCGTTAGCTTTTCATAGCGAAGAAGGTTTAATAAATAAATTTTTGAATGTTTTCAAAATTCCAAAAGATGAAATTCAATTTAACTCACAATTTAAAATATATAAAGAAAGATTAAATCACGAATTAAAAATTATTACTGAAATGAAATATGCTAGTTATTTTCTAATTGTCTCTGATTATATTAAATGGGCTAAAAATAACGATATTCCAGTCGGACCTGGTAGAGGATCTGGAGCAGGATCTTTGGTAGCATGGTGTTTGTCAATTACCGACTTAGACCCAATTCAATTCAATTTAATTTTTGAAAGATTTTTAAATCCAGATCGTATTTCTATGCCAGATTTTGATATTGATTTTTGTGAGGAAAAAAGAGATTTAGTATTTGAATATTTAAACAAAAAATACAAGGACAGCGTTGCTCACATAATAACTTTTGGAAAACTAAAGGCAAGAATGGTTATTAGAGACGTTGGTCGTGTAACAGGACTACCATATGGATTTGTTGATGGTATTTCAAAAATGATACCTTTTGATCCATCAAGGCCTCAAACTTTAACAGAATGTATAAATAATGAACCCCGATTACAAAAATTAATAAAAGAAGATCCAAGAGTAAAAAAATTAATTGATTTATCTTTAAAACTAGAAGGGCTAAATAGAAATGTTGCAACGCATGCGGCCGGAGTAGTAATTGCTGATAAAAAGTTAACCGATTCTGTACCTTTATATAAAGATGCATCATCTAATTTATTATTACCTTCAACTCAGTTTGATATGTACTCAGCAGAAAATGCAGGATTAATTAAATTTGATTTTTTGGGTCTCAAAACTCTTACCGTAATTAACAAAACTCAAAAATTAATTAATAAAAAAAACAAAGAATTCAAAATTGAAAGTATTGATTATGATGATCAAAAGGTTTTTGAATTGCTTTCCTCAGGTAATACCGTTGGTTTATTTCAGTTAGAAAGTTCAGGAATGAGAGATGCTCTAACTAATATGAAACCCAATCATCTTGAAGATATTATAGCTTTAGTGGCTTTATATAGGCCAGGTCCAATGAGCAACATACCAACATATAATGATTGTAAACACGGAAGACAAAAACCAGACTATTTACATCCACTATTAGAAGAAATTTTAAAACCAACTTATGGTGTTATAATTTATCAAGAACAAGTTATGCAAATAGCACAAAATCTATCTGGTTTTACAGCCGGCGAGGCTGATATTTTAAGAAGAGCAATGGGTAAAAAGAAAAGATCAGAGTTAGAAAAACAAAAACAAAGATTTATAGAAGGAGCAGTGAAAAATGGAATAAATAAAGAAACAGCAGCAGGCATATTTTTAAAAATAGAACCATTTGCAGAATATGGCTTCAATAAAAGTCATGCCGCAGCATATGCAATCATTGCTTATCAAACTGCATATTTAAAGACGTATTTTCCAAATGAATTTTTTGCAGCTTCAATGACTATGGATATTTCAAATCAAAATAAATTAAGTGAATTTCACGAAGAATTAAAAAGATTAAATATTAAAATTATTAGACCAGACATTAACAATTGTTTTGCTAATTTTAGATCAGATGAAAAAAATTTTTATTACGCATTAGGATCTATTAAAAGTGTTGGCTTTGAAGCCATTTCAAATATTGTAGATGAAAGAATTAAAAATGGAAATTTTAAGTCAATCAGTGATTTTATAAATAGAGTAAATCCTAAGGATATTAATAAACTTCAATTAGAAGGGTTAGTCAAAGCCGGGGCATTTGATAATTTGAATAATAATAGACAATGTTTGTACAACTCAATACCTAATTTAATATTAAAATCAAAAAATATTTTTGAAAATAAAATAGCAAATCAAATTGATTTATTTAACCTTAATGAAAATAAAAATGATGATAATTTACTTTCAAAAATAAAAGATTGGGAATTTGAAGAAAGACTCACGAAAGAATTTGAGGCTGTAGGTTTTTTTATTTCCAATCATCCAATAAACCAATATAAAGAGATTTTTAATGATTATAAAATTATAGATTATAAGAGTTTTTTATCTGATAATTCAAACAAACGATGCATTATTGCTGCAACACTGTTGAAAATCCAAGAGAGAAAAACATCAAAGGGAAACTCCTATGCAGTTATTAAGCTTACAGATTTATCAAGTGTTTTTGAATTATTTATATTTTCTGAAATTTTAGAACTAAATAGAAATATTTTATTAGAAGGAAATTCCTTATTAATTACTCTAAATAAAAATTTATCAAATGATGAAAATAGATTTAAAAGAATAAATGTAAATAAAATTACTTTAATTAAAGAATTATATAATAAACCTATTTCAAATTTAGAGTTATTAATTAATGATTTAAATAAAATCTCTAATTTACATCTTTCCGAAACTGATGGAAAAACTAATGTAATTTTGAAATATAAAGATAATCAAAAATTGTATGTATTTAAGTTAAAAAAAAATAGGAAAATAGATAGAAATCAACTAAATTTGATCAAAAAAGAAGGAATTTCAACACAAATTAATTAAAAAAACTCTTGTTAAATTACCAATAAATTTGTAAATACCTGCATAAATTAACACGCACACAATTTTTGGTTTAATAGCCCTCCGGTCCTTTATTGGAAATAATTGTGGTGGCATAACCGGGAAAAAATATGAAGATACCAAATGTAACAATTCAACAATTATTAGAAGCTGGCGTACACTTAGGTCACAAAACTTTAAGATGGAACCCAAAAATGAAAAAATATATTTTTGGAAAAAGAGATTCTATACACATTATAGATTTAACTCAGACTTTAGAGTTAATTAATGTAGCACTTGAAGAAGTTTACAAAGTTATTTCAGAAAATGGAAAAATTCTTTTTATTTCAACAAAAAAGCAAGCATCTGAAGCTATTGCTGAATTAGCCAAAGAAACTGATCAATATTATGTCAATCACCGTTGGTTAGGTGGTATGTTAACTAACTGGGGAACAATTTCAAATTCTATAAAAAAATTAGAAAAATTAAACATTGATTTAGTTTCGGAGAATAGAGGTTTTACAAAAAAAGAATTATTAAAAATGAGCGTTCAACGTGACAAACTTCAGAAATCTTTAGGTGGTATATCTAGCATGAAAAAAGTACCTGACTTAGTTTTTGTTATAGATACGAACTATGAATCGCTAGCAATCAAAGAATCAATTAAATTATCCATTCCTATTGCTGCCATACTTGATACAAACTCAGATCCTGAAGGTATTGCATTTCCAATACCAGGAAATGATGATGCTAGAAGATCAATAGACCTCTACTGTAATTTAATAAGAGAAACTATAGTAAATGCAAAAAAAGAAATTCCAATCACAGAAGAAAATACTACTATTAAGTCTGGAAAAGTAAATAAAAACATAAAAGTTGAAAATGAAATAAAAGAAAAAAATAAAAAGCCGAGTAAACCTATAAATTAACTAAACAGCAATGAGTGATTTAAATAAAATAAAACAATTAAGGCAGTCAACAGGAGCAGGATTTAAAGATTGCAATGCTGCTATCAAAGAGTCAAGAGGAAATCTTGATAAAGCTGTCGAAATTCTTAGAGTCAAAGGAATTTCAAAAGCATCAAAAAAAATGTTACGAGATGCAAAGGAGGGAGTTGTAGCTTTGAGTGGTGATCAAAATAAAACATCTATCATAGAAGTAAATTGCGAAACAGATTTTGTTGCAAAGAATGAAGATTTTATAAATTTTGTTAAAGAATTAAGTGAAATAAATAATTCAGTAAATTCAGATATAGATAAATTAAAAAAAACTATTATGAATAATAAAAAAACCGTTGAAGAAAATTTAGTTTCAATGATTGCTAAAATTGGTGAAAAGATAACTTTAGGAAGAGTAAAAACTTTAAACCATGAAAATTCTAAAAACTATTTTTATTTGCATACTATTGTGAAAGATAACTTGTCTAAAATTGCAGTTATAACCTCAATAAACACTAAAGTTAAATCTGAAAAAATTGATTTATTTGGAAAGCAATTAAGTATGCATATAGCTGCCTCAAACCCTATATCAGTCAATCCTGATGAAATTAAACAAGAAATTTTAGATAAAGAACAAAAACTTGTAACTGAAGAATTAAAAAATTCAGGAAAACCTGAAGATATAGCAAAAAAAATTAGTTCTGGTAAAATGAATAAATTTAAAGAAGATAATAGTTTAATGACTCAACAGTGGGTTATGGAACCGAAAAAAAAAGTTAAAAACATTATTGAGGAATTAGGATTTAAAGATTTAAAGATTATTGATTTTTACAGAATCAAGATTGGTGACTAATGTTTAACGAAAATAATTACCTAAAAAAAATGAGTAAAACTTTTGAAGTTTTTACTAAAGAATTATCTTCATTAAGAACAGGAAGAGCCAGTTCAAATATGCTAGATATAATTAAAGTTGACGTTTACGGCCAAAAAATGCCAATAAACCAATTAGGAAGCATAACAACGCCCGAACCTAGAATGATCAATATACAAGTTTGGGATCTAAACAATGTTCCATTAATAGATTCATCTATCAGAAAATCTGAATTAGGATTAAACCCTCAAATTGATGGGCAACTTATAAGATTACCTGTACCAGATTTAAGCGAAGAAAGAAGAAATGAGATAAAAAAACTTATTAAATCTATGGGGGAAAAATCTAAAATTTCTGTAAGAAATATAAGAAGGGAAGCTAATGATGAATTAAAAAAATTATTAAAATCCAAAGAAATTAGCGAAGATGATGAAAAAAAATTTGAAAAAAAAATACAAATAATTACCGATGATCAAATAAAAAAAATTGATGAAAAAGTTATTTCTAAAGAAACAGAAATAATGAAAATATGAACTCAGTTAAACATGTCGCCATTATTATGGATGGCAATGGACGCTGGGGGATCAAGCATAAAAAATCTAGAAATTTAGGACACAAAGAAGGGCTAAAAGTTGTTGAAAAAATTATCAAAACCACAATTAAGAATAAAATTAAATATTTAACATTGTATACATTCTCAACTGAAAATTGGAAGAGACCCAAAAAAGAAATTAATTTTTTGCTTAAATTATTAGAAAATTTTCTTTTAAATAAAATTTCTGATCTTAATAAACAAAATATTAAATTAAAAATTATTGGAAAAAAACAATTTTCAAAAAAAATAAATAAACTTCTTGTTAAATCTGAAAAAAAAACTTTTAAAAATAAAAGATTACAAATTAATTTAGCTATAAATTATGGATCTAAAAGTGAATTAATATATGCTTTTAATGCAATTAATAAAAATAAAAAAAGAATTAATGAAAAAAATATTTCAAAAAACTTATTTACTCAAAATATTCCTGATCCCAATATTTTAATAAGAACAGGAAATACTCAAAGATTAAGTAATTTTTTACTATGGCAATTGGCTTATTCCGAAATATTCTTTGAAAAAAAATTATGGCCAGATTTCAATGAAAATGATTACAATAAAATATTAAAAAAATATAAAAAAATAAAAAGGAATTTTGGAAATATATAATGAATAAAAATTTATCAAAAAGGATTATTACCTCATTTATTTTATCAACTTTATTGTTGTTGTGTCTTTTTTTTCATAAATACACATGGTTATCTTTGATAATAATAGCTTCGATTATTTGCCTTTTTGAATTTAACAAATTGGTAAATAAAATATGGAAAAAGAAAAAATTCCCAAAGAATTTAATTAAATTAATTTCTTTTAGCTATTTATTATTATTTATTTACTCATCTAATGAACTTTATAATGAAGGAACATCATTAGCTTTATTTATTTTACTAGTTTGTATTTTTTCGGATATTGGAGGTTATGTAGTAGGCAAAACTGTTGGTGGAAAAAAACTAACCAAGATTAGTCCTAACAAAACTATATCAGGAAGCATCGGATCATTCCTTTTTTCTATAATTCCTATTTTTTTATACAACTTTTATGATGGAAATGAATATCCAATAATAACCTTGGTAGTTTTATTATCATTACAAATTTCTTTAATTTGTCAAATGGGAGATCTTTTAATTTCTTATTTTAAAAGAAAGGCAAAAGTTAAAGATACAGGTTCAATATTGCCTGGACACGGAGGAATTTTAGATAGAATAGATGGAATAGTTTTTGGATTACCTTTTGGATTGCTATTATTATTAATACGTTAAATTATGAAAAAAAAAATAGGAATACTTGGGTCAACAGGATCCATTGGTGAAAATACAGGAAAAATAATTCAAAATAATAAAAAAGATTTTGATGTTATTTTTTTATCTACTAATACAAATATAAAAAAATTATTAAGACAATCATCAATACTTAAACCTAAATCTGTGATTATATTTGATAAACAAAATTATTTAAAATATAAAAAAAAATTTATAAGTAAAAAAATAAAAGTATTTAATTCATTTAAAGAACTAAAAAAAAAATCACTCAAAAGCAAAATTGATTATATTATGTGTGCTATAACTGGCTTAGCTGGTTTAGATTCAACAATTAATTGTATCGATGTAACAAAAAATATTGCAATAGCGAATAAAGAGTCAATTATTTGTGCCTGGAATCTTATAGAAAAAAAGTTAAAAAAAAATAAAACAAAATTTATACCTATTGATTCAGAACATTTTTCAATTTGGTCTTTATTACAAAATGAATCAATTCATAGTGTAGAAAAAATATTTATTACAGCGTCAGGTGGCCCTTTTCTAAATTATAAATTAAATAAATTAAAAAATGTTAAACCCAAAGAAGCAATCAAGCACCCAAACTGGAGAATGGGAAAAAAAATTTCCATTGATTCAGCTACGCTTATGAACAAAGTTTTTGAGATAATTGAAGCTCAAAGAATATTTAAAATTGATATTAAAAAATTTCATATTTTAATACACCCACATTCATATATTCATTCAATAATTAAATTTACCAATGGTCAAATTAAAATTTTAGCACATGATACAGATATGAAAATCCCAATATTTAATTCTATATATCAAAATGTTTTAAAAAAAATTGACACAAAAAAAATTAATATTAATTTACTTAACAATTTAAAATTAATCAAAGCAGATATTATTAGATATCCTTCACTTAAATTTCTTAAAAAAATTAATAACATCAATAGTTTATTTGAAACAGTATTAGTATCCGCAAATGACGAATTAGTTGACCTGTATATTCAAAATAGAATTAAATTTTTAGAAATTAATAAATATTTATTAAAAATTTTAAAATACGAAAAATATTCAAATCTAATAAGGACAAAACCTAAAAAAATATCTGATATAGTAAATTTATCAGAAGAAGTTAGGTTGAAAACTAGAAAACTAAGTATACAGTAATTAATAGGATGAAAATAATATTTAAATCAATATTGATAATATTTATTATTACAATTTCAGCTAATTGTGAAATTATAAAAGAAATTAAAGTTAATGGTAATAAAAGAGTATCAAGTCAAACGATCAAAATTTTTTCTGAAATTGAAGTAAATAGTGATTTAAGTGTCAATCAATTGAACGATGTAGTAAAAAAACTTTACTCGACAAATTTTTTTAACAATGTTGAATTAATTGTTGAAAAAAACATTCTATATATTTCTGTTATAGAAAACCCTTTAATTCAAACACTAACATTTGAAGGAGTAAAAAATAAAAGAATTATAAAATTATTAAATGAAAAAATTGAAATGAGAGAAAAAAGCTCTTTTATTAAAAATAGAATAAAAAATGATGAAGAAAAAATTATTAATATTTTAAGAACAAATGGATATTATTTTTCAAAAGTTACGCCAAAAATAAAAAAAAATGATAACAATACAGTTGATTTGATTTTTGAAATTGATCTTGGAGATAAAGCTTATATTAAAAAAATTACTTTTATTGGTAATAAAAAAATTAAAGAAAACAAATTAAAAAAAGTAATCATATCGGAAGAGGCAAAGTTTTGGAAATTTGTTAGTTCAAGAAAATTTTTAGATTTAAATAGAATTAAATTAGATGAAAAATTATTATATAATTTTTATAAAAATAAAGGTTATTACAATGTTTCTGTTGAAAGTTCTTCAGCAAAAGTAATCGATGAATCGAATTTTGAATTAATTTTTAATATTAATGCTGGTAAAAAATATTATTTTGGTCAAATTGATTTAATTATACCTGATGAATACTCACCTGAAAGTTTTAAAAAAATTATTAATGTTAAGGACAAACTTAAAGGTAAAACTTATTCTTTAAACAAAATTAAAAAAATTCTAAATGAAATAGATGAAATTGCACTTACAAAGGAATTTGAATTTATATCCGCCAAGTACAAAGAAAATATAATTGACAATAATATAAATCTTTTGATTAAATTAGAAGAAAGTAAAAAATTTTATATAGAAAGAATAAATGTTTTTGGTAATTATATTACCGAGGAAAATGTTATAAGAAATTCTTTATTAGTTGATGAAGGTGATGCATACAATGAAATATTGGTTAACAAATCTATAAATGAAATTAAATCAAGAAGACTATTTAAAACTGTTAATAAAATAATTGACGATGGTTCATCAAAGGATTTAAAAATTATAAATATAAATGTTGAAGAACAACCAACTGGAGAAATTTTTGCGGGAGCTGGTACAGGTACAAGTGGATCCTCATTATCTTTTGGAATTAAAGAAAATAACTATTTAGGAAAAGGTGTAAAATTAGATAGCCAAGTCTCTATAAGCGATACAGCTCTGCAAGGATCATTAACTATGAACAACCCTAACTACAAAAATAGCCAGAAGAGTTTAAGAACAAGCCTAGAGGCAACAAAAATAGATCAAATGTCCAGATTTGGATATGAATCAACTAAAACTGGATTTTCAATAGGTACAGTATTTGAACAATATGAAGATATTTATTTTTCTCCTTCTATTTCAAACTATCTAGAAACGCTAAAAACATCATCAGTAGCCTCTGACGCCAAGAAAAAACAAAAAGGAGATTATTTTGATAGCAGTTTTAATTATGGCTTATCTTTAAATAAATTAAATCAAAATTTTCAACCTTCATCGGGTTTTAAAAGTACATTTTTTCAATCATTACCAATATATTCAGATGATTATAGTATCGAAAACAAATATGATTTTGTTAAATATTATTCTCCAAATGAGAATGCCATCTTATCTTTTAGATTTTTGGCGCAATCAATAAATTCACTTACTGGAGATGATGTTAGAATTTCAAAAAGAATTTATATACCAAGCAAAAGATTAAAAGGATTTGAATTTGGAAAAATAGGACCTAAAGATGGAAATGATTATATAGGAGGAAACTACGCAACAGCATTTAATTTTGCTACCACACTACCTGGAATTTTTAAAGATTTAGAAACAATTGATTTTAGCTTTTTTGTTGATGCAGGAAATGTTTGGGGCATTGATTATAGTGATACAATTAATGATAATAGTAAAATTAGAACCTCTAGTGGTTTAGCAGTAGACTGGCTAACACCAATTGGTCCTTTAAGTTTTTCTTTTGCTAAACCCATAACTAAGGCCGATACCGATAGAACTGAAACTTTCAGATTTGATATAGGAACTACATTTTAATGAAAAAATATTATTTATTATTTTTTTTTTTAATTTTTCATACCAATTCATTTGCAGAAGAAAATATTTTTTATTTGGATGTTAAATTTTTATTATCCGAATCAGATTCTGGAAAATATATTAATAATGAACTTAAAAAAATTAATGATAAGAATATTGAAGAATTTAAAAAAATTGAAAATTCAATAAAAACTGAAGAAGAAAAACTTCTCAAACAAAAGAATATATTAAAGGAAGAAGAGTTTAATAATAAGGTT
>Ga0208642_1000226_pt1 | contig 30324 bp, 28 predicted proteins | sample ETN02SmetaG_4_FD_185790 | JGI IMG/M metagenome (GOLD analysis project Ga0208642, IMG submission 185790) | Marine microbial and viral communities from oxygen minimum zone, Eastern Pacific Ocean - ETNP2014F10-02SV251 (SPAdes) (version 2) | ecosystem: Environmental > Aquatic > Marine > Oceanic ...
ATTTTGGGAAGGTATCGAGTATCTTGTCTCTGGTGAGATAGTGGGGACTTACTCAAACGGTAAGACTACAAAACAATAAAGAAAGCCCCAACCGCTGAAAAAAAGGCGCCAGAGAATGAAGAAGGTGGAGGTAACAATTAGTGGGGGTTCTGCCCCGATTTCACGACCGCATCCATTAAGGCTAATAATGTGCTTGGAGGTGTGTTATGGCAACACACAGGAAATACTCGACGGAGTTCAAACGTGATGGGGATCGCAAAGCGGAATTCTATTAAGCGGCCCGAGGCCAAAGGGTTTCACCACGTTAAAAAGCCTCGCTCTATCAGGGTTTTCTTTTTTGTCCCCACGGCACTTATCACACTAATACTATGGGAGTAGGATAGGGGGCATGAAACTCCTTGAGGTAGTTGCGACCTATTCAGAAGGAGTTAAGCGTGCAGAATAGCCGAGAAGGCTGAAAGGTTATTGTTATTAGAAGATCGCTGGGACTGCAGGTGCAAAAGAGGATAGTTCACCTTATTTTTGCTTTTTCGGTAATGGCACTGCCAATTAGCGCTTTGGCAGAGCCTTTGGATCAGTTTGACCTCACGGGCTTGGTCGTAGGTGCAGCAGGCATGGTGCTTGGTCACGAGCTCGGCCATTTTGCACTAGCGGCTAGTATGGATATAGATGCTGAGTTCGATGGAGTGACAGTGGTTTATCCCGGTACGGATCTCAGCTCCCAGCAACAGGCACGGGTCGCTTCAGCAGGTTTCCAAAGCCAGTGGCTGCTCTCGGAACTGGCCTTTCATTTTTTGGATAAACCCGATGCAGCTCCGAATAGCATCGCTGCAGGAGTAGTGCTCGGGCATTTAGGTATCACCGCCGCGTATCTCAGTTTTTTAAAGAACGAAAAAGAAGGTGACGTTGCGGGCATGGCTAACGCGTTTGGGAAAAACCGAACCGATCTAGCGCTACTCCTCGCTGTGCCCGCGCTGCTTGATGGCTGGCGCCTATTTGGGAAACCGCCTGATTGGGTTCCTGTTCTATCAAGGGCAGGCAAAGGTTTAGGGCTTGCCTGGATTTGGAGTTGGTAATTACGCAGTGTCTGGCGTTGGATGCCGCTGGATAAGAGTGTGAGGGCGTAGGCAGATTTCCCTGGTATCAGTAACGTCTTTCCAGAAATCATCTGCATTCCCAATACCCTACTAATGCCGTAAGCTTTTCAGTTTCGGCAACTATATGCTATCGTTTAGAGGCAAAGCGACGACCTCGAAATACACAAAGGACGGCCGACATGCAGGTAGCTAAAATCCATGATGCGGTTTTGGAATACGAAGAAGAAGATGTTGCCAGGTTGGTACAAGCAGAAGTCGATGCGGGCACTGACATAAAGGTTATCCTCGAAGAGGGATTGATTAAGCCATTGGATGTGGTTGGCGAGCAGTTTAGCGACGGCACGCTATTCGTGCCGGAAATGCTAATGGCGGCAGAAGCGGTGGCTGCTGGCCTGGGTATCGTCCGCCCTTTGCTGGTAGAGACTGGCGCCAAACCGGCCGGCACCATCGTGCTTGGCACGGTTAAGGGAGACCTTCACGACATTGGCAAGAACCTGGTCGGCATGATGTTAGAAGGGGCCGGATTCCAGGTATTCGATTTGGGGACCGATGTCGACCCGGAAACATTCATCGCAGCGAGCAAAGAAAACCAAGCCGATATCGTTGCCATATCGGGTCTGTTGACTACCTCAATGCCGGAGATGGAAAAGACGGTAGCTATTCTCCGCCAAGGCAAAGAAACGGACAACAGCAATGTCAAGATTATGATTGGTGGGCCACCGGTGAACCAGGAGTTTGCTGACAAAATCGGTGCCGACGCTTACGGTCAGGATGCACCCGGTGCGGTCGAGAAAGTTCGCCAACTGGTTGCTAGCTAAACTCTGGCCGAATGCATCACAACACAGGGAAAAAAAATGACTTGGACTCATCGTGAGCGATTGTTGGCAGCCCTTAACCATGAGGAGCCGGACCGCGTGCCTATAGACCTGGGAGGTGCTGAGTTCACCAGTGTCACATTTGGAGCTTACGAAAAACTGAAAAAGTATCTTGGCGTTAACGTGGCCACAGAACCGATGTCGATTATCCATTCGGTAGCGCACCCTGCAGAGGTTATTCTGGAACGCTTTGGCGTAGACACCCGCAACGTGCAACCCGGTGGGTATGAGGGGGGAGTTGATCACTGGATTGATGACAATAATTATGTCGATATCTTTAATGTTTTGTGGAAGCATACCGAGTCGGGTGTCGATCAGCATTTCTTGCACAAAGACGGCCCTTTCCATGGCGGCAAGCTTACGCTTGATCGGGTCGAGGAGTGTGATTGGCCTGACGGGAAAAATCCTGGCCTCGCGAGCGGCGTCAAAGAGCGGGTGCAGGCCATTAAAGCAAAAGGGGGCGACCATGCTGTTTGCCTGTACCTACCGGGCGGCGTTATTCACCGGGGCTATGCTATGCGCGGTTTCGAAGCCTACCTCAAGGATCTTTATAAAAGCCCGGAGCCGTTGCAACTTCTAATGAGAAAACTTTGCGATTTCTGGTGCGATACGGCCGAGACGGTGATTAACGCGGCAGGGCCTGAGAATATTGACATCATATATTTCGGTGAGGATTTGGGTACCCAGGATGGCTGTATGTTTGACCCCGATGGAATTTATGCCAACTATCTCAAACCCCACCATGCGCGTATGGTTTCTACGGTCAAAGAGCTAACCAACCATAAGGTCAAAGTATGTTTTCACTGTTGTGGCTCGGCCTATCACTTCATACCTCACCTTATCGATATTGGCGTCGACGCTCTTAACCCGGTACAGGTCACAGCTAAAAACATGGAGCCCGAACGCTTGAAGGAAGAGTTCGGCGATAAGATCACCTTCTGGGGCGCGATAAATACCCAGCGAATCCTGCCCTTTGGCAGCCCTGAGGAGGTCGCCGAGGAAACCCGGCGGATCATCTCCATCCTGGGAAAAGGGGGCGGTTATATCCTTAACAGCGTTCATAATATCCAAGCTGAGGTACCGCCAGAGAACATCGTCGCTATGTTCGAAACCGGCCTTGCTCATCGTTACCATTAGTCGTAGTGCCGGAACGACCATCGACGCTGGTTATCTGTTGCGGGGCAGTAGCTCGCGAAGTCGTGGCGCTGATCCAAAATAACGGCTGGGAACATATGACGGTCACCTGTTTACCGGCAAAGTTACATAATGATCCCGATGCTATACCGGAGAAAGTTCGCGCCAAAATCCACAAGGGTCGGCAAACGCACGATAAAATCCTGGTGCTGTACAGCGATTGCGGCACAGGCGGTCGATTGACTGCCGTGATTGAGGAGGAGGGGGTCGAGGGAATCGGTGGTGCCCACTGCTATGAGATTTTCACTGGTACCGAGGACTTCTACAAACTGATGGCCGACGAACCCGGATGCTTTTTTGTCACCGATTTTCTGGCCCGCCATTTCGAGAGACTCGTTTTCCGGGGACTCGGCCTGCACAATTTTCCACAGCTCCGGGATACTTATTTTGGACGGTACAAGAAACTGGTGTACCTGGCCCAAAGCGATGATGATGAACTCTTATCCTGCGCACAAACGGCAGCGACAAGTATTGGGCTGGATCTCGAGGTGCGCAAGACTGGCTTTGGCGAGTACGAGACATTCCTTGCGTCGCACTGACAGGTCGGTTTATGTTTCTTAGTTGGGCTATGAATTTGGCAGAAAGGGCGTTAGCTCGGAACTGCAAAATCTGGCCTTTTCAAAAAAGTTAAGTAATTCGAGAAAACAATTTACAGGGAGACAGCGCTAGATGGTTGATACGGTACTTAGTTCGGCTAACAAGGAAGTGGTTATAGGCTTCGAGCAACCCTTTGTAGTCATCGGCGAACGCATTAATCCCACCGGACGGAAAAAGCTGGCCGAGCAGATAGCTGCTGATGACTACTCCATGGTGGAACTTGATGCTGTGGCGCAAATAGAAGCTGGCGCCCATGTATTGGATATCAATGCCGGTGTACCGATGGCTGACGAGCCAAAAATGATGGCGGGGATCGTCAAATTGGTGCAGTCGCTGACTGACGCACCAGTGTGCTTGGATTCCTCCATGCCTGCTGCTTTGGCAGCTGGTTTGGCACAGTGCAATGGCAAGGCTTTGGTAAATTCGGTAACGGGTGAGGAGGAAAGCCTCGCAGCCGTCTTGCCGTTGGTCGCAAAACATGGTGCCGCGGTCGTCGCAATATGCAACGATGAAGAGGGCATCATGGAGGATATCGACAAACGTTTCAGCGTGGCCCAAAAGATTCTTCAAAGGGCAAGAGACTTCGGTATTCCATCTGAAGATGTAGTCATTGATCCTCTAGTCATGCCGGTGGGTGCGATGGGCGATTCTGGCAAAGCCGTCATCTCCCTGGTAAGGCGTATTCGAGGAGAGCTAAAACTCAATACGATTTGCGGCGCTTCTAACGTTAGCTTTGGCCTGCCAAACCGAGTTGAGCTTAATAGTGCCTTTTTGGCGATGCTGATAGGCGCGGGCCTCACCTCGGCCATCGTTAATCCGCTGCACCCGGAAATTATGACTTCCATCACTGCAGCCGAAGTGCTGGCAGGCGTAGACGACAGATGCAAGCGATGGATGAAGCGTTGCCGCCGGTTAGCCAAGGCGGCAAAGTCGGCATGAACCTATTCCAACCTGCTGCCGTGCCGAGTAGCCACCACTAAAGTCAGCTCAACCGGCTACCTCACGCGTTCAGCGCCAGTACCTGCTGGGTGGCGAGGGTAACGGCTTCGGCTGCATCCGCCGCGTAGCCGTCTGCCCCGATTTGATCGGCGAATTTCTGGTTGACCGGCGCACCGCCGACGATCACTTTAAGATCATTACGCAACCCTGCGTGCGCCAGCGCATCGATCACTTCCTTCATTTGCGGCATTGTTGTTGTTAACAGTGCCGAAAGTGCCAACACCTCCGGCTGGCTGTTGCGCACCTTTTGTACGATATCCTCGGTGCTTACGTTAACACCCATGTCAGTCACTTCAAGTCCAGCACCCTTCATCATACTAACGACCATATTTTTGCCAATATCGTGAAGGTCACCTAGCACTGTACCTATCAAAACTCGCCCGCCGAGTTTGACATTGCTTTTTTTGAGATGTGGCTCCAGCAATTTGAGACCTTCATTCATCGCCCGGGCAGAGAGGAGTACCTCGGGTATAAATACGGTACCGTCAGAGAACCGGGTGCTGATGACGTCCATGGCGGGCAGCATTCCCTTGTTGAGAATGTCCTTGGCTGAATAATTTTGATCCAGCAGTTCCTGGGCGTGCACCAGAATCTTCTCCTCCTCACCCTCAAGCACATCATTCTTGATTTGCTCAAAAGCCGGGTCAACAACTACTGACTTGATTGTGACAGCACCCACTTTTTTTGGATCATCCACTGGACTGCCGGCTATGCTGATCGTTTGATGACCGCCATCTTTAAGGGGTAGCCTGCCCTCTTTTTCAATTCGATCGCCGATGTATAACAAACGGTCGAAATCAGCATCCGGTGGTGTTGTATCACCGATAGAGGCAATGAAATGGGTGCCAGGTGCGATGTTTCTGAAAAGATTGTCCATAAAATTTTCCAGATCTTCCCAGGTAGAAGATTTTTCTAACAACAACAACTCGGGAATACCGCCATGTATTGTCAGGTGGCCGGGCCGACACCAACGATCGTAATACTCTTCAATTCGCACCTTTGTCATCGGGTAAGGCGTTACGGCATCTGCCACATCCATGCCACTATCGATCAGCAACTCCATCAGGCCCTGGTTCTCACCGTCTGGGTGGCAAATCATGACTACCCCCTTGGGCTTAAGAATACCGGCGGCCTTCTGGCACCAGGGCTGAAAGTGCTCCTCGTAAAGAGCGGGGTAGGTAATCATGTCGTCAACGTTAGCCATCCACAAAATGGCATCCATGTCGACACCCGAAAGAACGTCAAGAACCTTATCGTAGAAAACTGACATCGCTTCCAGCAGCTCTGCTATTTGCCTGGGGTAGTCGTGGTGGTGAAGATAAAAATCGGTAGCATCAACAAAAGTTTTCTGAATGAAATGCATTGGAGAGCCGCAGGCAATGCCCATACCCTGTGCTACTGCAATACCATCGTTCCCCACCGAATCTCGCCATCTCCCGAAACGCTCGTAGGTCGGCTTGATGGTGAGGTTGCCAAAAATATGTGCCAGAACTTTGTAGTCAGCAGGCGCTTTGATGGCGTGCTCCTTGACCCAGGAAATAGAGGCTCCGGCCTCTTTCATCTCACGGGTAAAACCGTGAATCACAGATATCTCACCGACTGGTGTACGGTATTCCACATGCATCATCTCGCCGCCATCCCGGTTGTCGGGGGTAACACGAATATCAACATCGGAAGAGAACTCGAAGATGTAGGGGTATTCCTTTAAGTTGTAGAGCCCAAGACCGCGATGGGTCGCATCTTCAGGTTTTTCCGGGCGGCTGAATTCGGGAATCATTTTGTGAAGCGGCCAGCCCAATGATCGATGAATATCCTCAACCGCCATACCCTCAAATCGTTTCGGCAACGTCCCCCTGATTTCTTGAGCGTTATGCCAAAGATCGATGCGGGGTATCCAGGGCATCTGGTCAACTTTTTCGCCGTGGATGACAGATAACAGATTTTCTCGATGGCTGATCGGTGGCATGGGATTTCTCCTATCAGGCAATACTGTTACAGTTCTTCGTAGTTTTGTGATATTTGCCGATCTTTTTCTCAGTGCAGAAAATAGCGTTTTTTATATGCTCGGCTTCGGTTAGTCGTCTTCGCCATGCTGGGCCGCATAAATAGACGTGTACCCACCAGACCAGTCTGGCGGAATCAGGCAAGGCCGTGGATCGAGTTCTGACCAACGCGCCAGTTCTCCGCGTACTAAAGCGTATGCGTGCGATGAAGGGGTCGGGTGTGGCGTATAAGCCCTGGCATCGGCCGAGTTGAACGTATTCAGTAGCAGTGGTCGAGGATTAGGTAATTTACTTGGTGGCGAATAATGAAGCGTGCGGCCATTGTGAATGGTGATTGATCCGGCTGGCCCCGTCAGATACTCGATCTTTGAGGAATCAATCTCGGCTACGTCTTCAGCTTTTAAGCAGCCAGCCCATTGACCATTGTTTCCATATAGGTCAAATAGCGGACCATGATGGCTGTGCGGAATAACTGCAAGAGGTCCATTGGACATATCGGTATCTGCCAGGTAACAACCGATAGTCAGGACGTTGTAGTTAGTGTGAGGGAAAAACTGAATATCCTGATGCCATTTGACATCATCACTTCCATCACACCATTTGAAATTCAACTTACTATGATGAAAAACCACATTGGGACCGACGAGATCAGCGGCAACATCGGCTATAAGCCCGGACGCGAAGCGCCAGTAGATTTCATCCTGATCATCGGGATTTTTTAGACGCCTAAGCACGGGAATACCGTCGGTATCAGCCTGTCCAATATCAAAAACCACGCCCGACTCAGTCTCGGATCGACTTGCGGTTGCCAAACCGTCGGTCGCCGCGAGAAGTGTTGCGAGAGTATCGGGGGGCACCAAGCTTGGTACGCTGACGTATCCCTGCTCAAAGTAGAGCTCGCGTTGTTCCTGGGTCAAAACGCGAGCAGGGTAAGACAGGATCTGTTCTGGAGTCATTATTAGTTCTCCTCGTAACGCTGCCAGTGTGGTCGTAGATGACCGATGCTATCAGGATATTGGTTAAAAGCCTGAAAATACTGCATCTAGCTAACTATTACGCTTTGAGAAAACAAAGATAATGAATGATTACCGTTATGCAGCAAGCTTGTGGGTATTGAACAATGTAGTTCGGGATATTGGGGTAATTTTGGGGGCTTGCTTGCATGCATCAGATATATTATAAGGAAAAACACAACGGAATCTGGAGCCTGTAAACACAGGCCCCTTTACAACGGCACATAGCATCGTTCGGGAGAAATACGCTTTGGGGAAAAATCGGTTTGGCGATTCTTATGCTGGAAAAAATGCAAATACTGCAGGAATTGCGAAGCAGGCCGGGAGAAGTTTATGAAACAATTTGCCGCAGATCTTCAACAACCCTCGGCAACTGATTGGCCAGAATACTTAATGTGCGGTTGACTTAGTTAGGAGTTAATCGAAAACAACCTTAACTGTAACAGCAATAGGGAAAAAAATTTGCAAACTGACTAGATTCTTTATCGATGATCATTTCCACTGACGTTTTGGAATTAGGAGAGGTGTTGTGTAGCTAGTTTGATTCTTTTTTACCAATACAAGGAGGACGGAAAATGAAGAAACAACTAATTGTAAAAAGTATGGTTGGCTATTTGTCGGCTTTCATGTTGGTGTTCGCAGTAGGTGCCATCAGTGGAACAGCTAGTGCTGCTGAACATAACTGGAAGATGACGGCATCGTGGGGCGGTGGTCCATTAATGGAGATCGGCGCGAAAGCTTTTGCCCGGAGAGTCGAATTATTAACTGAAGGACGGGTCAAGATTCAGGTTTTCCCTGCCGGCACCTTGGGCAAAGCGCTTAAGGTATCTGAGACGGTAAAAAACAATATTGCCCAGGCAGGCCACACCTGGATGGGTTATGACTGGGGTAAGGATAAGACCACGGTCGTATTTGGAGGATTCGCAGGATCAATGGACTCCGAGAGGATGTTGCACTGGATCTATGAAGGTGGTGGACTGGAGATGTGGCGTGAGTTCCGGATGGAGAAATTCGGCGTGGTGTCGATGCCCTGTTTCATCCGCACAGCTGAGGCGTTTCTGCACTCGACCAAGGCGGTAAGGAGTATGGCCGACCTCAAAGGCCTTAAGGTTCGTACTGCTGGCGCATGGCTTGAGATCTCAAAAAGCATGGGTGCAGCGCCAGTCACCATGCCTGGCGCTGAGGTGTATCCGTCGCTCGAGCGGGGCGTTATCGATGCCACCGAGTGGGGCACTTTGTATGAAAATATCTCCCCAGGTTTTCACAAGATCGCCAAATACGTGGTTATTCCCGGAGTGCATCAGCCGGTGGCACCCTTTGAAGTTGTGGTCAACAAGGATGCTTATGCAGCGCTTTCAGAACGTGACCGCGAATTGGTCGACCTGGCCGCAAAGATTGTAACCTTCGAGAGTTGGACGAAAATAGGACACGAGGATGCAAAGGCACTGCAGTTTTTCCGCGATGCAGGTAATGAGATCATCGAACTGGATGAGCAGGTACAAATTGCAGTAAAGAAGACAGCCATAGAGTGGGGTAAAGAACAGGGAAAAGCCAATCCATGGTTTGAAAAGGCCTACAGCAGTCAACTGGCCTACGAGGAGTTGTGGAAAGACGCCGCCCGTTATCGCAACGTCGCTTCGCCAGACTAATAATCGTTATAGATTAAGCTATACCGGCTGGGTTCCCATGGACTCCAGCCGGTATTTTTTTGCATGAGTAATTTGGCACCTTGTTATAGAACATGAAGATATTTGTTGCGATAGTTAGACGAGTTGTCAAAGTAATCGACAAGATTACCGGCAATGTCGCTCTCGTCGCGGCCTGGGTCATATTGCCGCTAATATTTGCCAGCGTTTTCGAGGTTGTATCCAGATATATCTTTAATGCACCCACTATCTGGGCATATGAGATCGGTTATATGGCGACGGGGGTTAACTTTCTACTCGGGTCGGCATTTACACTTCGCGAACGAGCTCATATAAGAATCGATCTTCTTTATTCGCGGCTTGACCCGAAATGGCAATCATTAATAGATGCGGCGGGATATATTCTTCTTTTCCTGCCGTTTAGCTTCTGGCTTTCATATCGACTCGGTATTTACGCACTGGAGGCCTATAACAGTGGGGAACTGTCGGGCCAGTCGGCCTGGAATCCCCTGATCTGGCCGTTTCGGGCGATATTTTTTCTTGGATTTTCTCTGCTCTCCCTGCAAGCAGCAGCTGAACTGATTCGCTCAATACTGGTACTGGCTGGTGCCGGAAACACCAGCTCGGGGGGCAGTAGCCATGGGTGAATATCTTGCGCTGGTGATGTTTCCCGCGATCTTGGCAATCTTGTTTCTCGGATTCCCAGTCGCGCTGTCCTTAATGGGGGTAGCGCTGGTGTTTGGCCTGATCACTTTCGGCTCTGCCGCCGTATTCCTGTTCGTAGACAAGGTTGACTCTATTGCGTCGACCTTCGTCTTGGCTGCTGTCCCACTGTTTATATTCATGGGATCAATGTTAGAAAGATCGGGAATTGCCGAACGACTGTTCGAGGCGGTGCACCTGTGGACACGCCGGCTGCCGGGAGGTCTTGCCGTTGGCACGATCGTGATGTGTGTAATCTTTGCCGCATCAACCGGGGTAATCGGTGCAACAGAAACTGTCGTTGGCCTTCTGGCAATTCCGGTGATGTTGAAGTACGCCTACGATAAGGGTTTGATATCTGGAACGATCTGCGCTGGGGGTTCACTTGGTACGATCATACCGCCATCGGTGGTAGTAGTAATTTTAGGCCCTGTTGCTGATGTTTCTGTTGGCGATCTGTTTGTCGGCATGGTATTTCCAGGGCTGATCATGGCGGCCCTTTATGTCACATATATTCTCGTACGCTGCGCGCTGCGACCCTCTGATGGGGCTCGCATCCCACCATCACCGGATGACCCATCCTTAGATGAAAAGATAAAGATTACTTTAAAAGCGCTGGTGCCACCGACGCTGCTGATATTCGCGGTGCTGGGATCGATTATGTTCGGCTGGGCAGCGCCAACTGAGGCTGCGGGTATGGGCGCATTTGGCGCTATTTTATTGACGATTTTTTATCGCACCTTCAGTTTGTCGATACTTCATGAATCGCTGATCAAAACTATCAAGATCAGTAGCATGATCATGCTCATACTGCTTGCGGGCAGCATGTTTTCAGGAGTTTTCATTGCGGCAGGCGGAGTCGTCCTCACTGAAGAATTAATTCGAAGTTCTTCTTTACCGAGTTGGGCAACATTGGCACTGTTCCTCGGTATCAGCTTTGTCGCAGGATTTGTGCTGGAATGGATTTCGATACTACTGATCTTCATTCCAGTTTTCTTGCCTATAGTGAAATCTCTTGGATATGACCCTGTCTGGTTTTGTATCCTTTTTCTGATAGTTATACAAACGAGTTACCTGACGCCGCCGATGGCCCCGGCAATTTTTTACCTGCGAGGAATAAGCCCTCCGGAGATAACCCTCCAGAATATGTTCAGGGGTGTCATTCCATTTGTGATCCTGCAGATCATCACGCTGGGGGTGGTAATGACCTTTCCACAGACCGTTCTTTGGTTGCCATCGAAACTGCTGGGCTTTAATTAGGGCTGCTGAGCTGCTTAACTGCCCAAACAAACGGGCAATTTCCAGGCGTTGCGAAATTTTCGTTTTCGAAAGGCAATGGTGCCGGTCTCGACGATCATCGACTCTGGTTCCTTCTGAACAAACTATCGAAGCGGATACCGAGTTCAGCCATGCCCCGTGCAGCGCAAGGTGTGCTAGAGTGATCGGATGAGCGCCCATCCCAAGCCGTCCCAACGTTTCCGTCCTTCGCTGTCGGTGTTGCCTTGGTGCCTGCTCCTGATTGGAATGGCCTTTGGCGCCGGCTGCGAACCCGTCACCCATTACAAGGTCGAATTGCGACCCCAAAGTGACGGTCTTGAGCGGACGTTGACCATCTGGCAGACCCAGCCTGAGCACAAGGCCTCCGAACCCCCCAGGGATCCCCTCTCCGAGGAGGCCCGCACGCGCCTCCAGGCCTTGTTCGATCATTACGAGTTTAACGTGGAGGATAAGCGTCATCTCTTCCGCGGCATGGTGAACGAGAAAACCCCGCCGGACATTGGGGGAGCCGGATCCTACCTCCGCCTGGCCAACCCGATGGGAGCGGCCTTCGTCTACCTGGAGCGCATCCGGGGCGAGGACGACCAGGCCAAGGTCCTCGAGCGACGCCTGACTAGCATCGACCAATTGTCCGGGCATCTGGCAGGCTGGCTTCAAACGGAACTTTCCGCGGAACCCGGTTGGGAGTTCTTCAAGAAGTTCCTGGAGGAGGACTTCCGGAGGGATATCAAGAACATCTACCTCTACTTCTGGTCCATGGGCTCGGCGGACAACTTCGGATCCAACCTCGGATCCAATGAGATCATGGAAAAAGCCGAGGGCGCGCTGCTCGCCCGGGTCATCCAATATCTCTCCGAACGGGATTATCTCTCGCTGCGTGAAATGCCCGTGCTCATGCGCTGGTTGAACGGCGAAAGGGATGACATCGGGCCCTTTCTCGAATTCCTCCAAGCCCGGCTGTCCAAGAAACTGAAGGCCGACCTCAAGCCCATGTCCCTGCGTCTCGGCGAACTCTTCCGGGACGACGAAAAAGCTGAGGCGTCCTTCGTTGCCTATTTTGAAAAGACGCCCGCGTACCAGAAGAAGTTGGAAGCCTGGCGCCAGTCCCATCCCGAGTCAGAAAAACCGTCTCCGACCTCGCTGATCTCGGACCTGATCGATGACCTGATAGGCGAGAAACTGTTTGGCTCCCCCTCCACCTTTCCCGTCGAGGTGCAGCTCTTTTTGGCTTCCGAGCCCGAACATACCAACGGCCACTGGGAGGACGGCAAGGTGACTTGGCGGGACGATCCCCAACGAGATCTGGAAAGTCCTTCGGATGTTCCCATGCTTTGCTATGCCATCTGGACCCAACCCAACAGGCGGTTTCAGGAAACGCAGTTTGGCCGGGTGGTACTGGAAGGGGAGGCCCTCATTGAATATTCCTACTGGTACGAATCCCTCACTTTGGAGGAGGCCGGGAAATGGGACGATCACCTGACTTCTATGCGTCCCGGTCCCGACCTGGAAGCCAGGCTCAAGGACTTCCGTTTCGTCCCCCTTACCGAGGATTCCCAATCCAAGGACGAAAGCTCCGCCGATTATTCCGATGAAGCCCGAAACCTGATCCTGCGCGCTTTCAGGGGTAAATAGCTGGCTTTCAATCCTCTTACGGCCGGCCCCCACCGGCTTGCACTTTCCAGAACTTGCTGCCCGCCTTGCCATGACGGCTTGGAGGAAATCGACGACCAAATCCACGCAGGGACCAGGAATATGAATTTGCGAATGTTCTATTTCCTTGGGCTCTTGACGGCAAGGAACAGGTCAAACACGGTGTGTTGACAGCGAGGGGAATTACTGATGTACTAGTGATATATCAGATACCAAGGGATGTTGCGCACTGATGAACGAACGCCAAAAAAACTACCGCGAAGAATATCGCTCAAGAATCGCCGGCTGGTACAACGGCCCGGTTCACGTCGTGGTGATCTACGTCATTGGCCTCACAGCACTGTGGCTTTACGCTCGCCACCTGCACGTTGTGCAACTGTGGGAATGGATGACGATCCCAGTTTTTTTCGTCGCCTGCAATATCTTCGAGTGGTTTTTGCACCTTCGCATCATGCATCGGCCACAAAGATCCAAAGCGTTGCGGGCAATCTACAACCGTCACACCCTGCAGCATCACCAATTTTTTACCGATAATGAGATGCGCTTTCGTGACCACAAGGACTGGCGGGTTACCTTCTTCCCTCCTTATGCACTGGTTGTATTCATTCTTATTTCAATTCCCGGGGCGGTGTTTTTGCACTTTTTTATAAGCGCAAACGTGGGCTGGCTGTTTATCTCGACGACAACGGGCATTTACTTGATCTACGAGTTCATGCATTTTTGCTGCCACGTCGATGAAAGTTGGTTTGTGCGCAACATGCCACTGGTCAACACCATCCGCCGGCACCACACCGCCCACCACAACTCGCGGTTGATGATGGAAAAGAACATGAACCTGACCTTCCCCATCTCCGACTGGTTGTTTGGCACGTCCGACCTGGATCGGGGCCTGCTGGGGCACTTGTTCAACGGCTACGACGAGAGCTATCTGAAAGGCAACCTGCGCGGGCAGCCAAGGCGGCCGGATATCGCAGCCGCCGAGCCGATCGCATTCGAGTCCTGAAAAGCAGGAAATCGGCCAGAAAACCCGCTGCATGCCACCGCAGATCAAGATCGTCGTCTCGATCCTGACCTTGATTGCCGGGGTATCGTTTTATGCTCTGGAAAAGCTGCACAGCGACCCGTTGGTCGCACTGGTGGGTGTTTGCCTGAGTGTGTTCATGGTAGTAGCGATGTGGATATTTCCCGAGGCAGGCAAGAAGTCAAAAAAATAGGCCAACTAAGCGGCCCGGCGCAATCCACCAGTGCAGGGTTTTCACGGGCACAGCTAAACCAGCAGCAAAGCGGCAGGCCGCCGCCGCATCGCCTGACCCGCACCGGTATTTCACGAGGGAGAAGCTGAAAACTTATGGAAAAAAACAAGCGCACCATCACCGAGATCAGGGAGTCCAAGCAGTCCGGCGAGAAGATGGTCTACATGTCTGTGCCTGACTATACCTCTGCACAATGGGCCCAGATGGGTGGCATTGATGTGGCCGTGGTAGGTGACAGCCTGGCCATGATTGCGCACGGGCATCCCAACACCATCCCGGCGACCATGGACATGATGGTCATGCACAGCCAGGCGGTTCGCCGCGGCGCACCGGACACCTTTGTGCTTGGCTGTATGCCCTACCAGAGTTACCACACAGTTGAGCGGGCGCTGGTCAACGCAACTCGCTTCATGCAGGAAGCTGGTTGCGATGCGGTCAAGCCGCAGGGCGGCAAGAGCCAGGCGCATATCCTCAAGGCACTGGTTGATGCCGGCATTCCAACCGCCTCGCACATCGGCCTGACTCCGCACACGGTGGCGATGTTTGGTGGCTTTAAGATCCAGGGTCGTACCCCGGAGGCGGCCATGAAGATTCTTGAAGATGCATTCGCGATACAGGACGCGGGCTGCTTTATGCTGGAATTCGAGGCAGTGCCCGGTAGGATTGCCAGGTTGATCTCCGAGCAGCTGGAGATCCCGACCATCGGTATCGGCGCTGGTGCCGGCACGGACGGCCAGATTCTGCTCTGCTACGATCTGCTGGGTGTGTTTACCGACTTCAAGCCAAAATTCACCAAGCGCTATACCAAATTGACAGAGGTGGCTGTTGGCGGCATCGAGCAGTACGTTAAAGAGGTCAAGGAAGGCAGTTTTCCCGATGACGATCACAGTTACAGTGTTGATGATGCGGTCTACGAAAAGTTCGTAACGATGGTTGCAAAGCGCAAACAGCTATAGGACCAATGGCCACTTCAGGCAGGGTTAAGGAATACCACCGACATGGCTGACCAGGGTGCAGCGGGAAAAGTCCCCAGCCTGACGGACCAGGCCTACCGGCAACTGGAGGAGATGATCGTCACCCTCCAGCTCGAGCCTGGGAGCGTCCTCTCGGAGGCCGTGCTGGCGGCACAGCTTGGCATTGGCCGTACCCCCATCCGTGAGGCCCTGCACCGGTTTGCCCGCGAGGGGCTGGTGGTAATCCTGCCCCGCCGCGGCATCCTGGTTTCGGAGATCAACGTGCGCTCGCAATTACGCCTGCTTGAAGTACGGCGCGAGGTCGAGCGCCTGATGGTACGCTCGGCGGCGAGCCGGGCGACAGACGCGGAGCGCGCTGAGTTTCACGCCATCGCCACCGGCATGATCGAAGCGGCGGAAAAAGACGACGATGTCAGTTTCATGCGTTTTGATCTGCACTTCAACCAGTTGTTGGCCCAGGCTTGCCGCAACGAATACGCCGTCAAGGTCATCGGCCTGATGGCCGGCCTGGTGCGGCGGTTCTGGTTTATGCACCACAAGCAGGTTGCCGACATGCCGCTCGCAGCCAAGCGCCACGCAGATGTGGCTATGGCTATTGCCCAGGGTGACGGTGATGCTGCGGCAGCCGCTTCGGACCGGCTGGTCGACTATGCTGAGAACTATACTCGTGCCTCGATCGATAGTTGAGGTTGGCGGGCCTAAGTCAAAGTTTCCATTTGGCGTGTGCCTGAAATCGATACAGCTCCTATGAAAACCTATTCTGGACAAAGAACCATTGACGGCATCAAGGTCACTGTAGACGGTCAGGCACTGGATGAATGTTTTGCGATCGAGGTATTTGACGAGCAGGGTTTCGAATGGAGCTACGAGGGCAGCGCACCGCGGCAGCTGGCATTCGCGATCCTGGCCGATCACCTGCAAAACTCCGACCGGGCGAAAGAACAGACCGAATCATTCATGAAGGCGGTGGTGGCAAACCTTGATAACGACTGGGCCTTAAGCACAGACCAAATCCAGGCGGCGCTCGCCGGCGCGCCGGGCAATTAACACCGGACGACACTCCGATGCCCTGAGCGGAGAACATCAGCATGATTCGAACAACCTGTATCGGTGCTTATCCCAAGCCTGATTTTATTGAGCTACCAGACTGGTTTACCGTAGCTGAAGGCCCCGATACTGCAGATCCCACCATGTGGTGGGATAAGGCCATGGCCTCCATGGGGGAGGATGCGAAGGATATTCTGTCTCGGGGTGTCGCCCAGGTCCTGGCTGACCAGGAGGCTGCCGGGATAGATATTCCGACAGACGGTGAAGTGCCTCGTGAGAACTACATTCATTACCACTGTAGGCGCCTCGAAGGAATCGACTTTACTAACCTGACGGAAAGGTCCCTTCGTAATGGGGCCTATGTAGCGCGCTTGCCGACGATCACAGGCGCCATTCGTGCGCGCGATCATTTTCTGGTCGATGACTGGCGTCGGGCCCAAGGGCTGACAAAGCGAGCGGTAAAGATCACGATGCCCGGGCCGATGACCATAGGTGATACCACGGCAGACGCGTTCTACCACGACCCTAAACGGCGGGGCGCAGATCTCGCTGATGCCCTGAATACCGAGGTCCGTAATCTTGCTGACGCGGGGTGTCGGCATATTCAGATTGATGAGCCGCTTTTCGCCCGCAAGCCCACTGCAGCGCTTGATTACGGATTTGAAAATCTCGAGCGCGCTTTTCATAAATGTCCCGCAGGCGTCATGCGCACCGTGCACATGTGCTGTGGTTATCCCGATCGTTTGGATAATCCGGATTACCCGAAGGCTGATCCTCACAGTTATGCTGATCTTGCCGGCACCATTGAAGACTCGTCGATCGATGCGGTGTCACTTGAGGACGCGCACCGTCATAATGACCTTATCTTGCTGGAGCAGTTCCAGAAAACCTCAGTTATCCTTGGGGTTGTGGCGGTTGCAAAAAGCCAGGTGGAGTCTGTAGAAGAGATCCGGGACCGATTACAGGCTGCTCTAGCGCATATCGATGCCGAGAGACTGCTGGCTGCGCCGGATTGTGGTCTGGGCCTGTTGGGGCGTGAGCGGGCGCAGCAGAAGCTGGCGAACCTTTGCGAGGCGGCAAGGGCTTTCCCCTGACTCCGTAGCGCAGTCGAAGTATTTCTTTTCAGTGCCTGGCTTCGAACCAGGTGGACGGGAGTTCGAATCTCGCCCGGCGCACTATAAAAACAAGGTGTTACGGTGGTTTAAAATTTTAAGAGTTTCCATTGAAACACATATGTCCCAATGCAATGCCTTCGGTCGACTTGATGAATATAGAAACTCCAGTGGTATCAGCGAATCAACTCAGAAAATTTTATTCGGCTCGGTGCCGTCACAACTGGCGTATTTATCTATCTGCGTGATTCACTTTTCTCCCTCTTTTGTCGGGCTATGTTCATGCCAGATTGCGCCGCTTGGGAGACCAGCCAGGTCCTGGCACTGATTCCCTTAGCATGCGGGTGTAGTTTTCTTTAGGATTGTCGAGTACACGGGCGGTTTCACCTTCCTCGACCACTCTCCCTGACTCCATCACAATTACATAGCCTGCCATCTGGCGAATAACTGCCAAGTCGTGTGAGATAAACAAATAAGCAACGCCTGTTTCTCGCTTTATATCCACCAGTAAATTAAGAATTTGTGCCTGTATAGACACATCGAGACCCGACACAGCCTCATCAAGAATAATAGCTTGTGGTTTTGAGGCAAGCGCTCGTGCAATAGCGACTCTCTGTCGTTGTCCGCCAGATAAAGAATGCGGTCGAACTCGAAGCTGGTCCACACCGAGTCCAACTTGACTTCCGAGTTCTATGATCCGAGATTGCACCTGGCTTTTCGTTTGATCTGGGAAATGAAGTTGTATTACTTCTCGCAGGCAGGACCAGCCAGTCTGCCTTGGATCCAGTGAGGTATAGGGATCCTGGAATACCATCTGAAGTTCACGTCCTCGTTTACGTCGTTCGCTAGAACCCCGAGCTGAAATTGACCGATCACGCCCTGCGACATTAATAGTGCCCGCAGTAGGGGTTTCGATTCCGAGCAGCATCTTGGCAACAGTTGTTTTACCAGACCCCGATTCACCGACAATACCCAAGCAATGACCTTGTTCGAGATTAAAATCTATCGATTCAACAGCAAGCACTCCACCTTTCTGCCGGCCTCGAGCCGGATAGAACTTTCTGAGTTGATTCGCTGATACCACTGGAGTTTCTGTATTCATCAAGTCCACCGAAGACTCGGTACTAAGGCACCACGAAGATCGTCAGACCGATGGCAGCGAACGCTGCTATCGGTTTTCTGAGTATGGCCTGGACGCTCAGTTTTACAGTTATCTACAGCATGTTCGCATCGATCAGAAAATACACATCCCTCAGGGGCATCAAAGGCAGACATGGGGCTTCCAGAAATTGTGACCAGCCGATCCGATTGATGATCAATCGAGGGCCTGCACTTAGCTAGTGCAGACGAGTACGGATGACGCGGATCATTATAAAGATCGGTTGCTGTTCGCATTTCCATGATTGTTCCCGCGTAGAGAACCGCTATCTTCTGGCAGATCGACACGGCAAGATCCAGATCGTGGGTAATTAAAATCATTGCCAGGCTGTGCTCAATCTGAAGTTCACTGATTAACGCCATAACTTCGGATTGAATAGTGACATCCAGTGCTGTTGTAGGCTCATCGGCAAGCAAAAGTTTGGCATCGGAATGAAGCGTAGATGCGATCATTACACGTTGAAGCATTCCCCCCGAGAGTTCATGTGGATATCTTCGAAGCTGTTGTTCGGGTTGAGGCAGTCCGACTTCTTCTAAGAGATTGATCGAGCGAGAGCGTGCGGCGGACTTTGAATAGCCATGATTAATTATCATGGTTTCCATAAGGAAATCCCCAATAGTGCGCACAGGGTTAATGTGCGCTCTGGGATCCTGAAAAATCATCGCGACATCGTTGACTCTCATTTGTCGCAGCTGATGTTGGTCCATTCTGAGCACTGATTTACCGTTGAGGAGTATCTCTCCCGTAACCTGCGCACCTTCAGGCAAAAGTCCCAAAATTGCTCGGGCTGTCATCGTTTTGCCTGATCCGGATTCGCCGACCAGTCCTACTGATTGTCCTTGTTCGACCTTCAATGACAGGTCTTCGATTATCGGTCGCATCGAACCACCCACCGGAAGCGCGACACTGAGTTGTTTTATTTCCAGAAGTGCCACTTAATTGCTCTCGTCTTCTGATATTCGGTTGCCGATAATGGAAAAGGCTGCAACCGTAATTATGATCAGAATACCCGCGAATATTGCCTGGCCATATTCGCCCCGTGCTATAGACCCAGTAGAGCCAACCATAAGACCCCAATCGGGGTTGGGGGATTGAATCGCCAGCCCAAGAAACGACAGTGCAGCAATGTCAACTAGTGCGTAACCAAATGCTATGGTTGACTGTGCAACAATTAGTCGACTCAGGTTGGGCAACATGTGCCGGACACAGATAGAAAATACCGAGAAGCCCTGAACCTCACAGGCTGTAATGTAGGGCAGGAATCTCTCGCGCAAGGCCGCGCTGCGGGTAATCCGAGCGGTCCAGGGGATATAAGCGATCCCCACAGCTACGACGGCAGGAACTAGGCCCCGATGGTTCAATAGCGTCACAATTAACGCTGCCGTGAGCACCGGCGGAAAACAGAAGATCAAGTCAAGAAATCGGCCGATAATCACATCGGACAACCCACCTTTCCAGGCTGAGGCGATTGCCAACGGTACACCAACGATCAATGCGATAAGTATCACTGCGAGTGGGCCCAACAGGCTTGTTCGAGAACCGAATATCAGCCTAGACAAGATATCTCGACCGTTTTCATCAGCGCCTAATAAATAATTGATGCTGGGTGGCGCGAACTGATCGCCCAGTTCTCCATACAAGTGACTCTTCGGTGCCAGCCAAGGCGCCAATAACGAGACAGTCACAATAACTGCCACGGCCACTACGGCCAATATTCCGAGCCAACCTAGCCTTTGGCGAAAATCAACCATCCAGTGATTAAAAATTTCGAACGTCATTGCTATTGCCGTCTATCCAGTCTTATACGGGGATCGAGAAAAGCCAGAACAATATCCACCCCGATGTTGATCACAACAGTCGCAGTCACCATGATCAAAGCGACTGCCTGCACAATCGGAAAATCACTCGAGTTGACACCTGTCAGCAATAGCGATCCCAAGCCATCGAGATCGAAGGCATAGTCAATAACAACTGTTCCAGCCAGCATCGCCGGCACCTGCAACCCGACAACCGAAAGCATCGGTCCACTTGCGTTACGAAGTACATGTTTACGAAACGTAAGACCGGCTGGCAATCCACGAGCTATCGCAGTTTGCACATGTTCATTTTGTAATTCATTACGTATTGATGACCGTGCAACACGCGACAGCAAAGCCGAGGCAACAATAGCCTGAGAAATCGCTGGCAATGTCAGGTGATAGAGCCGATTCCAAAAATACTCACCATCGCCGATTACCGGAAACAAATCCAGATTAACCGCCAAGATCATCGACAAAATAATCGCTGCTACAAAATTCGGAATTGCAACACCGATACTCGTTGCAACTATGATGACCGTGTCAGGCCAACCACGAAAACACGCAGCAATAGAGCCGGTAATGGTACCTATAACCACCACGAGTAACTGAGCATATATAACCAGAAAAATTGTCACTGGTGCGGCTTCACGAACCCTGTCGTTTACTGGCTCTCGCAATGTGATGGATTCACCGAAATCTAACCGAACCACATCGCCCAACCAGAGGAAGTATCGTTGTATGAGCGGTTTATCGAGATGATACTGAGCTTGCAACTTCTCCAACCGCTCTGGCGGCATTGACCGCTGACCTGCCAGAGTGGCGAGTGGATCACCCGGGGCAAAATAGATTGATATAAAAATTACAAAACTTGCTGCCAGCAGCAACAGCACCAGTGCCGGAATTTGCCTTAATAGATATCTCAGCATCGAAATTTAAAAAAGCGAATATTTTGTGGTACAGGACTGCCGCTATTACTGTGATTCACGCAAGTTCCTCCGCGTCCGACTCAGGATTTGAAATCTCTAAGACCTCTGAAATACCCAATATACAATAATGTTGTTATATTAACTGCTCGACTCAGTAAATTCACAGGCTCCCAATTCAACAATCAACAAACAATTGCGGAAAAACTTTACTAAGAGAAGCTTGACCATAAAGGAGACAATTTGATGAAAAAATTGATGCTCGCGGTTCTGAGCTCCGTATTCCTGAGCTTATCAACTGCTGCCAATGCCGATGAATTTCGCACCGGCAAACCTACAGGTGAGATCGATTCAATCACCTGGTATACCTTCTACCGGCCCGCTTTCGGACTCGTAACATTTCAATTTGGCGACTATCCTGAAGCGATGATCGCTGCCAATCTCTGTGAAAGCTTGGTTCGGATTAACCCCGATTTTTCGCTCACCCCAGGTATTGCCTCTTGGGAACAGGTTGATGCAACAACCTACAACTACACAATACGGGACGGTGCACGATTCTGGGATGGACAACCGGTCACCGCCGAAGATGTTGTATTCAGTCTAGGTCTTCATAAGATCCCGGAACGTGGATCTATTTACTTTACGCCTCATTTGAATGTCGATTCGATTACTGCTACCGGTGATAGAACCGTCCAGGTGAAGCTGCTACAGCCTGACAATACTTGGACCGGCCAGATGGCCGGGCCAGCAGGGGCGATTTACCAGAAAGCACATACCGAAGCCGCCGGCGGCGATTGGGGTGGTCCTGCCGGACTCGTCATGTGCACTGGTCCGTATAAACCCGGCGAATGGGCGCCTGGTGAGTCCCTTGAAATTGTCCGCAATGACAATTACTGGAATGATGAATTCGGGCAATTAGTCCGGTCCGTCAACTTCGTGTGGCCTCAAGATCCTGCTACCGTGGCAAATGCTATGAACTCCGGTGAGATCGATGGGGGATGGGACGTTCCACCAGCATCGATGAGCGCGTTAAAGAATAGCAATGCAGGCAAACTATTTGTTGGACCACCTGAAACAGCCTTTCAGAACTTCTCCTTAATAGTTGGAAACTTCGAACAGGGACCACTGGCAGATGTCCGCGTCCGACAAGCTCTGTCGATGGCTGTTGATCGAAAAGGCATGGCAAAGGCGGCTTATTCTGGCGGTGCAGTGCCTCTGTATTCTGTAGTCACTGAAGGACTTGTTTCTTATGCAGAAGACATCTTTAAAGGAGCTGCAAACAAAATTGTCGTCGAACGAGACATAGAAGGTGCGAAAGCCATAATGAAGGAGGTCGGTGACTTAGACCGACCTATCGTCTTTGCCTACCCCAGTGGCGACACGCTGGGCACCGAAACGGCTGCTGCTGTCGAGTCCGCTGCCAACCGGGCAGACATCCCCTTCAAGGTTGTCGGACTACCCAACAACCAGTACGGTGCACTGTTCTATGACCCCGCAGCCCGAGAAGGTATCGATGTTTGGTTTACTATCAGTTTCTCCATAGCACGTGACCCTCTTGAAATTCTTGCAGATGTGATGGGACCGGGGGCGCTTTTCAACTATGGTGGTTACAGTAACGATGAGGTGGCAGATCTTCTGACTCGGGCCAAGGCAGAGACTGACCCCGTCACTCGAGCGAAGCTAGTCGTAGAGATTCAGGATATCTTTGTTCGAGATCTTCCATGGATTCCTCTGCTTGCGCCGGGTGTTCGGGTATTTGAAAACAATCGACTTACTGGCGCTCCGAAGACTTTTGTATACCTTAACTATCCGTGGGCCGCGGACCTTGGCGCACCCTAGTTAGCGATAGCATCATCACCCGGTACTGGATGCACTTTATCCAGTACCGGGTTTTTCTTGCTCTTTTCAACACAATCAATTGAACTTGCCATGCTCACTGTAACAATCGAGTACTTCGTCAAACCAGGCCGTGAAGAAGAATATTCTGAACTTGCAGAAAAAGTCTTTCCAGAAGTCGACAAAATCGATGGTTTCATTTCGGTTGAAGGTTTTGAAAGCCTGATTGAGCCAGGTAAGAATTTGTCTCTCTCATTTTGGCGGGATGAGGAATCAATACAGCGCTGGCGCGAGCACCCAGAACATGCGAAAGTTATGCAACAAGCAAGAGACCGTGTATTTTCTTCTTACAGAATTACCGTATCTTCTTCTATGCGTGATTACCGATTTCGTAGTGACGATACACAGTAGCTCCAGAAAGACTATAGTGTATTTTGGAGAGAATTAATTTATGACTTCTACTGATTTAGAACTATGTTACCTATCCGCTGCGGATGTTTTGGAGCGATTTAGGGCTTGCAGTCTTTCTCCAGTCGAATATCTGGCAGAGCTAATTAAAAGGGCTGAGGAAACTGAGCCAGTCATTAATGCGTTTGCATTTACCTGGTTTGATCAGGCCATGGATCAGGCCAAAGAGGCGGAAGCAAAATATGCGAGAAAACATGCCGATATTCGTGAATTAGAAGGATTGCCAGTAGCGGTTAAGGATCAACCGGACATCAAAGGGCAACCGATGACAATGGGTTCACTTTATCTCAAGGATAACGTCAGCGCCGAAACAGATTTTTCGATCCAGAGGCTTCTGGATGCCGGTGTGATCGTACACGGCAGAACAACGACTGGTGAATTTTGCTGTTCGGGTGTATCAGATTCCAAGATTCATGGCACAACCCATACACCGTGGAAGAATGGCTATACCTGCGGCGGCTCATCGGGCGGATCCGGAGCAGCACTTGCTGTCGGTAGCACACCGTTAGCTACGGGCTCCGACATTGGCGGATCGATCCGCATTCCAGCGGCCTGCTGTGGTGTTGTGGGTTACAAGCCGCCCTATGGGCGCAATCCGGGATGTTCAGCAGTGCATTTTGACACCTATGCAGTTATGGGCCCTATGACCCGAACTGTCAGTGACGCAGTGATAATGCAGAATCTTCTGTGTGGACCACACCCGTTAGATAACGCCTCAATTCGGCCGAAGTACGTGCTGCCAAACTCATACGAGGATATCCAAGGTTTGAAAATTGCCTGGTCTATGGACCTGGGCTTCTTTGAAGTGGATGAGCATGTACATGCCAATACTATGAAGACCCTAGATGTGTTGAAAGACTTAGGCGCGGAACTCGTTGAAGTTGATTTTGGTTGGAGCGCAGGGGCAGACCGGGATTTACTGAACTATTTAGATCACTTGTTTAACGGCTACATCAAAAGTATCGTCGATACCGATCCGGACTTAGCGACTCCCTGGGCGACTTATTGCGCTAACGCCGCGGGTAAGACGTCGGCGGCGGACTTCTCGGCGGCCTATGAGACACAGGCCAAGATGTCCCGACACGTCGGCGCCATTATGGATGGTTGTTACGCGTTTATTTGCCCGACGTGTAATTTCCAGGAGATTCCTGCTGATCAAGACCCAAATGATCCGGTTGTGATCAATGGCAAGACTGTTGATCCCCTGTATGGTTGGTGCATGGCTCATCCGTTCAATATGCTAGGACGATTACCTGTTCTCTCGGTACCATCCGGCATTGGAGGCAACGGCCTTCCAACCGGTATCCAGATTGTGGCTCGGCATCTGGATGACGAGCGAGTTTTTCGTGTCGCGACAGCTCTTGAAAAGGCGCAACCATGGCTCGACTGCCCCGAACGACGTCCTTGTCTGTTGAGAGCATAAACACTTACCTTCGATCGAACCCCAAACTGGTTGGATTAGAAGATGACCTACAGACTGCCTCGAAAGATCGGGGCCGGTCACCCCCGGTCGGTCCCGATCAAACTGTCTTTCGAACCCTGATTAGACCTTCCCAGGCTGCCCTAGCTGGGTCCACCCCGGCCGGAGGTTATTCCCCTCAGGCCTCGTAGACGACCTTGCCGCCAACGATGGTCTTGACCACGCCGATGGTTTTGATCTCGTGGGGGTCTACTGTCAGGATGTCCTTGTCGATAACGCAGAAATCGGCCACCTTGCCCACCTCGATGGAGCCCTTGACATCCTCCTGGTGATCCTGCCAGGCGCCGTTGATGGTGTAGCTTCTGATGGCTTCCTCAACGGTGATACGCTCCTCCGGGCCGCTGACGGTGCCCGAAACCAAGCTCTCGCGGAGGACGGCGTTCTCCACCCCCAACCGCCAGTTGGGCACGGTTATGGGCGCGTCGGAACTGGAGGTCAGGTTGAGACCCGAATCGATGGCCGTCCGCGTCGGCCACTCGTAGGCCGCCCTCTCATCGCCGACCACGGCCGGTTCAAAGTCGGAGATCATGGCCTCGATGGTCGGCTGCATGGCTACGCCGCCCTTGATTCCGGCCAGCTTCTGACATGTCTCCGGGCTGATAAAGTCGGCGTGGACAACATAGTGACGCGGGTCGCCGCCTGGTTTTTCGGCCAAGGCCTCGACGTATCCGTCCACGGTGGCGTCGATGGCCCGGTCGCCGGTGGCGTGAACCGCGATCTGATAGCCATGGTTGTGGACCAGTTTAATCATGCTGATCAGGTTGGCCCGCTGTTCCTCGTCGGTCTCCCCGGGCAGAACCGAGACGCCGTGTCCGACGTCGCCGCTGATGTAATCCTCATTCATCCAGGAGGTGTAGGTTAGGGGGATGCCGTCGGCGAACAGTTTGATGCCGGGGAAGTTGAGCCATTCAGGATCGGTGTCCCGGGGTATGGGAAAGGATTCGAGGCCTTTTTTCAAATCGTCGTAATTCAGGGCCCCGTAATCGCCCAGCAGAATCAGGATAGTTGCCCGGGCGGCCAATTGACCGCTGTCGAGCAGTTCCCGGTAGATGTCGATGAACTCGGCACTCATAACTCCGTAGGCGTAGGCTTCGCCGCCGGGTCCGATGGCCGCGTCGGTGAAGCTGGTGATCCCGTTGGCGCTCAGGAGACCGATGGCCGACAGGAGGGCTTCTTTCTTTTCCTCCCTGGTTAGGATGGGCACGAACTTGGTGATCAGGGCCTGGGCCCCCAGTTCCAGAAAAATACCCGTCGCCTCGCCCTCGGCGTCCCGTTCGATCACACCTGAAGGGGGCTCGGTATCGCTGGTGATGCCGGCCATTTCTAGGGCCTTGTGGTTGACCAGGATGGTGTGCCCTGAAAAATCGGTCAGAATGACCGGGTTGTCGGGCGAGACTGGATCGATGTCCGAGCGCCTGGGGAACATCGAAGGGTCGTTTTTGCATTCCTCCAGCGAGCCCTGATCCCAGCCAAAGCCGCGGATCCACTCGCCTGGCTCGACCTCGGTCGCCTTGACTCGGACGGCCTCGACGATATCACCGATGGATTGGACGTGGGGGAAGGACATATCCAGGGCCAACGGCGGCCGGGTCGCTCCAAAAAAAGGAGCATGCATGTGGGAGTCGTTGATCCCCGGTAGCATGGTCCGACCGTCCAGGTCGATCACCTCGGTGGCCGGTGTGGTCAAGGCCTTGACGTCGTCGTTGTCACCCACGGCGACGATCCGACCATCCTTGACCGCCACCGCCGAGGCGATTTCGAAGTTTTGATTTACGGTAATTACCTTGCCGTTTACGATGACCAGATCGGCCGCGGAATTTCCCATTTATCCCTCCTGTTCCAGATATTCGCCGCTCCGGGCCGGCACAACGCCCGGCTTGACTTTGTTTGAATGCTACCTACTGCAGGAAGTATAAACAGGCTGGCTGAAGGTTGCGAACACTGCTACGCGGGGTCTGGCGTCAGTTCGCCAGTGTTATGCCCACTCGCGCTGACGGCGAGTTCGATCCGGTCATCGGTACTCGAAACTGGGACGGCGACCGTCGCCCGTAAACCAGCATGGGGCGGCGGATTCATAAGCCATGCCGGCCTGGAAAACGTCCTTGTCACGGTAGGTCTTGCCGATGACCTGTATGCTGGTGGGGACCAGGTTTTGCGCATAGCCCGTAGGCAGGGTAAGTACCGGGCAGCGGCTCAGGGTGTTAAAGGGTGTCGTCATAACCCAGCCCAGCATCGGGTTAACCCGTTTGCCATTGATGGTCACGGTATCGCGGGAATGATCAAAGTCGGCAGGCACCGCGGGCAGCGCGTTGGTCGGGCAGACCAGGACCCGGTATTTTTGCAGCAGAGGCCCAAGCGTGGCATACATCTGGTTGGCGACCTCTAGCGTGTGCAAGAAATCAGCCGCTGTGGATTTCCGGGAGGATTCAGCCCATTCACGCACGTAATCTGTCATCTGGTCCGCGTAATCATCCAACAGGGTGGCCATATATGCACCGAAGAGGTGCTGAAGATACGCGAGGCCAGCATCCAAAACGGAGTGATCCCAGCCTAGATCCACCTCTTCGACTGTGGCACCAAGGTCACGAAAGATGTCGAGAGCCGCCAGCGTGTTCTGGCGCACCCGGGGGTCCACTTCGAAAAAGCCAAGGTCCATGGAAAAGGCAATTTTCCAGCCCTTGATTGGCGGGTAGCTTGTCGGCAGACGGAGTTTCGGTCGAAGGCTGGCCACATCGCGGGGGTGGGGGCCGCACAGTACATTTTGTAACAGAATGGCATCACGGACATTACGCGCGAGTGGCCCAGTATGACAGTAAAAATCCAGATTAAATGGAGGGTCATCTGAGTTGCGCCCATAAGGTGGCTTGTAGCCAACCAGTCCGCAGGCGCCAGCAGGAATCCGGATCGACCCGCCGATGTCGGAGCCAGTGGCGATTGCGCTGCTACCTGCAGCCAGTGATGCAGCAGAGCCGCCTGAAGATCCACCGGGTGTGAATTCAGGGTTCCACGGGTTTCGGGTAACCCCCCAGAGGCGTGAATGGGTATAACCTGCAGAAGAGAACTCCGGTGTCGCGGTACGGGCATGCACAATACCCCCGGCACGCAGGATGCGTTCATTACCGACCGATGTGGTCTGCGCAACAAAATCTTTCATGATCAATGAGCCATTCGAAGTCGGCTTGCCCTTGATGTAACTTTCATCCTTGATGCCGATAGGCAGGCCTTCCAGGGCTCCGGTTCTTTTGCCAGACGCATACTTCGCCTCAGCCTTTTGAGCTCTATCCATGGCCTCTTCGAAGTGGCGATAAGTAAATGCATTGATGACCGGTTCGATCTCTTGGGCGCGGGTGATCAGGGTGTTGAGCAACTCAACCGGGGAGAGTGTTTTGGCCTTGAAGCGAGCAATTGCTTCCGTAGCAGGCAGGTAACAGAGCTCAAGATCACTCATGAGTTGATACCCTTGAGGTGTTCGGTAATGGCATCAATGGCGCAGAAATCATCCAGTTTGCGCTTGGTTGAGAGGAACTCCGGCCAAAATACGAATCTAGAACTGATTACGGTAGCCGCCTTGTTTGGGCATGAGTGCTGAAAGTTCATATCTGTCAGGCCCACAGTTCTGTCGTGAGGTAGCGCTCGCCGGTATCGGGCAATATGGCAAGCAGCTGCGTGTCCTTTGCACTATCGCGCCGAGCATAAGCCAGCATACCCACTACTGCGGCCCCGCAGGAAATACCGCAAAAGATGCCTTCGCGTTCTGCCAGTTGCCGGGCGATAGCCATGGCGTCATCGGCATTGATGGGAATCACCTCGTCGTAAGCGCTCTGATCGAGCGTGTCTGGGATGAAACCCGGTGCAGTGCCCATGATTCGGTGTTTGCAGGCGATACCCTGGGAGAGGATGGGTGAGGCGTCGGGTTCGGTCGCAATGATGCGGATACCGGGGATTGCGCCTCGCAGTACTCGGGAAATCCCGGTCACGGTACCGCCGGTACCGGTGGTGCAGATGACGGCATCAAGGTCCTTGCCGAAGTCCTCGATGATCTCTTCAGCCGTTTTTCGGTGCGATTCCGGGTTGGCCGGGTTGTAGTGCTGGCCTACGAAAAAGTAGCCTTTTTCTTTTTCCAGCCGGCGGGCTTCTTCGATGGCACCAACTGTGCCTTTGTCTGCCGGGGTCAGTACCAGTTCGCTGCCATAGGCGCGCAGGATGGCTTTGCGCTCCTCACTCATGTCCTCGGACATTACGAAAACGGCCGGGTAGCCTTTGACTGCTGCGACCATGGCCAGGCCAATACCAGTGTTGCCGGAGGTGGGCTCGACGATGGTGTCACCGGGTTTCAATACGCCCCGTTCCTCGGCATCTTCAATCATGTTGACCGCCGGTCGGTCTTTGACCGACCCGCCAGGATTGAAACTCTCGAGTTTGACCCAGAGGTTTGCTGCCTGGTGGTCGCTGAAACTGTTGAGGCGTACGACCGGGGTTGAGCCTACGGTTTGCAAAATATTGTCATATTTCATGAGGGGATCGTAACGGCTCAGGTGCTACAGGGAAATGTTTTTCACCGGGTTAGTTATCCGGTGGGGGAAAAGTTGACCAGGGCCGCTGCTGCAGGGTCAGTGCGCGGGTGCTGCCGGTGGCGAGGCAGGCCCGGTAGCCGGGCGCGGTAGTGAGGTCGTACAGCCGGGTGCGCTGCAGGTCACCCGGCAGCCACGGCGTTGCCTCGAGCCGGGCTGGCTGATCGGGGTCGACGCTGACTGCAAACTGAGCCAGTGGCAGGGTCAGCCCGCGGCCATGCAACTTGATGTAGGCCTCTTTGCGCGTCCAGCAGGCAAAGAAGGCCTCTAACTGCCTTGCTTCATCGAGTGCGGCAAGGTGAGCCACTTCGCCCACCGAGAAAAACCGTCGAGCGAGGTCCAGCCGACTGTGTCGGCCTGGCGCACGCAGGCGCTCGACATCAATGCCGACTTCACAGGATGATGTAACTGCCAGGTAGACCCAGTTCCCGGCATGGGAAAGATTGAAACGCAAACCGAATTCCTTCGCCAGATCTGGCTTGCCGTGCCTGCCATAGCGAAAGGCCACCGCTTGTGGTGTGATGCCAAGATAAAAGCCGAGCGCCATGCGTAGCGCAGCGCGCGCGGCGCTGAAACTGTGGCGGTCGCGGGCGAAAACGAAACGGTCTGCCCGGGCCAGTTCGTCCCCTGCCAGTACCGCGCGGAATG
>Ga0208642_1000240_pt1 | contig 29816 bp, 33 predicted proteins | sample ETN02SmetaG_4_FD_185790 | JGI IMG/M metagenome (GOLD analysis project Ga0208642, IMG submission 185790) | Marine microbial and viral communities from oxygen minimum zone, Eastern Pacific Ocean - ETNP2014F10-02SV251 (SPAdes) (version 2) | ecosystem: Environmental > Aquatic > Marine > Oceanic ...
CCATCATTATAATGATGTACTCTTGCGTCAACTAAATCACACATAAATGCTAAACTTTCACCGTCTATTTTATATGTAATACCATTTATTTCTACACTATCTGTTTGGTCTGATTTATTTCTCCAAGCTTTTTCTACTTCTCTTTTTGTCTTTAAGCAATCGGACATACTATTGGCACCTTTATGGTCTATTAATGTTCCATCTGCAAAGACACATACTGCAAAAACTACTTCAGGTTTATCGTGTGTGTGTTCAGCACCTTCTAAAGGACATTGTTCGTGTCCATCTTTACCGCAACCTGTACAATCTGCTCTAGCATAACCGATACCAATTGCTAATAAAAATAGAAGGCAAAAAATAAATGCCCACTTCTCAAAACTGTTATGAAAAAATTTCATAGTTCTCTCCCTATCTAATTGGTGGTACATACATCACACCGCCGTTCTTCCAAAGATTATTTAATCCTCGTTCTAAAGCAAGTGGTGTATTTGGTCCCACATTTCTTTCAAATGACTCTCCATAATTACCAACTTGTTTGATAATATTATAACCAAATTTCATACCCAATCCTAACATAGGACCGATATAACCTTCCACACCTAATATTCTTTTAACTTCTTTATTCTTTGAAGTTAACATTAAATCTACATTGTACATTGTGATACCTGCCTCTTCAGCATTAATCATAATGAAATGTGTCCATCTAACTACATCTTCCCACTCTTGGTCGCCTTGTCTTACAAGTGGACCTAAAGGTTCTTTAGATATAATTTCAGGTAATACTAACCATTTACTAGGGTCTTCTGCACCTGCTCTAGCACTTGCTAAACCAGAAGCGTCTGTTGTGAATACATCACAATCACCAGCAAATAGTTTTGCCTTTGCGTCTTTATTACCTTCAACATATACTGGCACATATGCCATATTTTGTTCTGCAAAGTAATCGTTTAAATTTAATTCAGATGTTGTTTCTTTTGTAATACATACATACGCACCATCTAATTCTGTTGCACTCTTAATATCTAAATCTGTTGGTATTAAAAATCCTTGACCATCATAGTAATTGACACCAGCAAATTCAAACATTAAGTTTACATCCCTACTGATTGTCCAAGTAGTATTTCTTGCAAGTACATCAATATTACCTGACGCTAATGTTGGAAATCTTTGACTAGCATTTAATCCTACAAATTCTACTTTACTTGAATCTCCAAATATAGCAGCGGCAACTGCTTTACAGAAATCTACATCTAAACCACTCCAGTTTCCGTTCTCATCTTGAGCAGAAAATCCTGGTAGACCTGCATTAACTCCACAAATAACATAACCTCTTTCTTGTACGGTTTTTAAGAGACCGACTTCTTGTTCTATTTTAACACTCTTTGTTGTATTACAACCAACTAAAAATAGAGCAACTAATAAACTCATTAATATTTTTTTCATATCATCTATCCTATATATCATCTATCCTATTGCGTTAATACTTTAATCTTTTTTTCTTTTTTCTTTTCTGTTAAAGACTTCGCTGTACCACCTAGTTTTAAACTACCAGATTGGTCTGGCATTTTGTTTTTAATACTGATAATATTACCTTCTGCGTCAATTTCTGCCATAGATGGACCACAAATAACTCTACGACCATCTTTCATTTTTTCTATTTTTCTTTTGTCTTTAAGGCAATTCATCAATCCATCATACTTAACAAATTCGCTTGAAGTATCGGTAACAATAAACATTGTAATAATGGTAACTAGTGTAGCGGCATCCATATCTTACTCTCCTGTTGTATGTCCGTTTTGTGAGGCTCTTATTTTGTCCTTTAATTTTTCTATATCCTGTAAAACCTTCTCCATATCAGTCTGCAACCTTTCAATGTTCACTTTATTGTTCATCATATTTTGTAAATCTTTTTGGATTTTTTCCACCTGACCTGACAAAAATTCTATAAGCATAAATTGCTCGGAATCCGCTGGCAAAGAACCCATATCGCCTCTCGGCCATTTGATCCTAAATTCGTTGTTCTTTTCTATATCAGTTATTAAAGCTTCTTCTGCCTGTGTTAAATCTTTTTCTAATAAGGTTGTATTAGTTTCCAATTTATTCAATCGCTCAATCACACCAAAATATGCCCACACGCCAATAGCAACAGCACCAATTATAGCAATTAGGTTTTTCATTGGCATACTTACTGCCGTTTGGTCTGATATATCTAATCTATTTTTACTCATATCCACTTTCTTTTTCACACTCTAACAAAAATTTAAATTCACTCACATTAGCGTCTGATTTTACTTTTATATTTCCTTCTCCCTCAATTTTTTCTTCTTCAGGTTTAAGACCGTAATTGTCAATTCCTGTAATTTCTAATTTTTCACCTTTACCATCAAATTCTAAAGTTAAATTACCTCCACCTTTAACTTCATACTTAACATCCGAAATACTAACCTTTGCTTCACTAGTGGCATTTTTAAGATCCGCTGGGTAAACTATATTTTCTTCTTCATTGTGAGCGCCAGTAACCTTAACAATAACTTTCTTTGTATCATCTACTAATTGAGTTATTACTACTGTCATTACTGTCCATCATAATAAGTTTTAGATAGTTCTCCACGCTCAACTGTAGTACCTTTTTTTCTAGTTCTAGCATAAACTTTTACTGTACCCCCACCTGGTTTAGTATAAGTTCTTATTCCACCAGAAAAAACAGAATTTGCTCCAGCGCCTGAATCTGAATATGTATTAGCTGCTGTAGCAGTATTTTCATATTGCCAAACACTACTTGAACCTGGTACATCTACCCATGCCATATTATTCTCCTAATTCCTTATCTATGTAATTATAAATTACATCCGTATTAACATTATGTTGTACACACACCTTGTCTATTGTTGTTTCAACTTCTTTAACAACATCTTTGTTATGATAATCTACTTGACTATAAAAATCATTAACCGCCTTTTTATGTAAAGGTGGTAATTCATTAAAGACCGGTGTATCTACTTCACTCGGTTTATTAAAATCAGATACCTTCATTTCCAGCCGGGGCCTCTGGTACTGCTGGCGCTTCTGGCGCTACAGTTGCTGGTGTAGTTTCAGGAACAGGTGCTGTTGGTTCAGGAGCAGTATTCGGTTCAAATTTAATTTCGTTTCCATCTGTATCTAAAATTGTATCCGTTCTTGGTGCTGGTTCCGTTACCACAGGTTTCGGGTCACTATGATCTTGTTCCAAATTTTTATCAAATATTTTTGCAGCCATATCAACTCTTTTTTGGTCTAATGCACTTGCTACTTTATCTCTTAAAGCATCCTTAAATGCTTCACCAGCTTCTGCGTTTTGACCTTTCTGCAAAGTATTAATAAACTTACTAACTTTTTCTGTCATTGTCTTTTCCTTCCATCATGCCAGGATCTTTTTGATATTGTGCCATTGGATCAGCAATGATACCATCATCAATTTCTTGTTTAATCTGGCGGTCTATTTTATCTATATCTCTTTCGTTTTGTTTTAAGATATTCTTACGAACATAATCAACTGAAAAATATTTACCTACATAATCTCTACATTGTTCGGCTAGTCTTAATCTTTCCATTAATAATTCTGAATCTTTTAATTCAGCAAAGTGTCCATCTTGTAAGAAATCATATTGCATACAATCTCTTACTGTAAACCAATCTTCATCCGTTATAACGGCTTTTAAAACTAATTGTGTTCTTAATATATCACTAAAAATTTCTGTAAATTTCTTTCTTAATCTTTGTACAAATTTTGTAAATTTAAGTTCATCTCTAGTAATCTCAGCTGCTCTGCCAAGATTGAAACCAGTTGACGCTTCTAATCTACTAGCAGGAACATTTAAACTTCTATAAAGTTTTGTTCTAAAGTATTCAATATCTTGAATTTCTCCTAGATGTTGTCCACCTTGTAAAGTAGTAATATCTGTTCCTCTTCCTCCATCTCTACTTGGTAACCAAAAGTCTTCAAGCATGGACATATAATTTCTATCGTCCCTAATTTCTCCTGTACTTGCGTCATAAACAAGTTTGTTTCTATATCTTGCCATCACATCACGGAGATACGATTCTGCTTTTACTTTAGGTAAATTTCCTACATCAATCTTAAATATTCTTCTTTCTGGTGCTCTTGCTATTCTGTATATAACAGCAGCGTCCTCAATCATTCTTAATTGATTAACAGGTTTAATTGCTTTATGTAAATAAGATAAGACCATATTTTTATTTTGGTCTATTAATCCACTTGGGCAAAATGCTATTGAGTCAACAGCAATTTTAATTCCACCAGATGTTGTATTGATAACACCCTTTTCATTGAATATAAAATATTCTTCCCATTCATCAACTACTGATAAACCATATGGTGTAGGACCATCTGGTCGTCTTTTTCTTATCTCACGAACCTTTTTAATTTTTCGTGGGTCTATGTATCTTAATTCTGTAATACCTTTTACTGGAGATTCTCTATCAATTACTTTATGATAATATAATCTTCCATCAACATACCATCGTCTAAAGATATCATGACCTCTAGTATTAAAATTCATCAATCTTAATACCTCTTGAAATTCGTCCTCAATTTTTCGTCTGACATCCTTACCGAATGGTAAGTTTTCTAGGTTTAATCTTACTGCGTCTTTTAATTCATTAGCGACAATACCCTCATTGACAATATCCTCTATTGCCATGTCGCACTCGGGGTGTAATGCTATTTCTCTATACCTTCGGATTAAGTCCTGCTCTGTTTTGGCAGTACCTTCCATGTCAAGGTATTGTCCAAAATAACCACCAGCGGCGATGGTTTGTGTACCATCATCCGCTTGTGGAACTGTAAAGCTTTGCTTTGGATCCGGTTTCTTATTAACTCTGGTAATAGAAAAACCAAATAATTCAGCCATAATTTATTCTCCTTAAAACTACACTACTATTTATAAGTAGTTTTTAAGTAGTTGTATTCGATTCAAAATATTGATACTCCAAATCAACTTCAAAAGTTTCAACTCCTTCTTCTACTCCAAATTTTAAAGGAATACCAGCTATTATTGTAGGAAAAGCACCTCTTAAAGTGTATGATTTGATAGTTGTACCATTTCTGTCTAACTGGTCAACAAATGCGTCAACTTGATAGTCTGCAGGATTTGTTAATCCTTCACCATCTGACATATTGTTGATACCATTTGACCATCTTTCAAATGCGTTTCTTAATTTGAAATTAGTATCATTTAGTACAGTCACCTTCCAAGGAGCTGGAAAAACTCTATCTCCAGCAACTTTTATATTTCTTCCTCTAAATGGTATGTCTATTTTTGGAATGTCCATGCCAGGCAACTGAGCGCCTTGACATAAGAATGCCATATCTTCTATTTCTCCGCCAACTTGAGCGTAACCAGGAAAAGGCATTACTACCTTAAACTGATTGGGACGAGCCCCACCGCCGGAAAGTTTAGCTTTGAAGTCATTTATGTTTGCCATTTTATTTCTCCTTTTCTATCCTTATCCTGCGACCTCGTCAAAACTGACGCCGGTTCTTGTTGCAATGAATTGTAAAGTAATGAAGTTAATGCTTCTAGCAGGTTTAACAAAAATCTCTGCTATAAATTCATTTCTATCAATTACTTCGCCTGTGTTGTTAGTTTCATCACACACTACCATGAAGTCTGTGATACCTCTTCTGCCTTGTACTTCTCTTAAAAAAGGTTCTACAATGTTTCTAAAATTCGCTCTAGTGAATTCATCATTGAATTCAAATAGTTGATATTTAGAAGCAGTTGCTATTGCCTTCTCTAATACTATGAACAATCTTCGTACATTGATTCTATCAAATGCACTTGGAGCAGAAAGTCCAGTTTTATCTCCGTAAAGAATTGTACCTTGTCCTGGGAAAGTTGCCACAGGATTTACTCTTGCTCTGTACAATTCATCTCTTTGAGATTGTGTTGGATTAAATGCTAATTTAACAGCGCCTCTAATAACTCCTCTACTGAAACCCGCTGGTGACCACCATGAGTCTGCAACTAGGTCAGTTCTTGCTGATAAACCTGCAACATCAGCGTTTAGTGGAACATGTCGGTAAATATCTGCATATCTATCGTACATATATTTGTACCCACTATCAAACACCACATAAGAAGATGATTGAATACTGTTAAAGAATCCAACCACATTATCTTTTTGTGTATTTGAATCAGAAATACCAACTACATCACTTCTTTCAGGAGAAGCAAATATTACTGCGTCTTTCCTGTTTTCTGCAATTGTAATTAGATTTCCTATGTGTGTTGCGTCACCTTTACCTGCTATTATAAGACCAACATCAACTGTTTCAGCGTCAGCATATTTTTCATATCCTGATTTCTTTTGACCTGTTGTAGCTGCTGTACCGTCAGCACCATTTGAAAGTGATACAACTGAATTAGTTGATACCGCTGTAAATGTTGTGTCGCTAGCTGCATTACCCCAGTTAGAACCTGAAGCGTTGTGATCCATCCAATAGACATTAGATGATTTTGTATATAACACATCTGGATAATAATTAGAATCCCCTTGAGGACCTTTTGCGTCAGAAGCTTTTGAAACATGTCCATAAGATTCTAACACATCACCTTTTACACCTGTTATTCCACCATCTTCGTCAACAACTACAATATGCAATTCATCATTGCTACCGCCTCTTGTTTGAGCGAAAGGTGAAGTTCCTGGTGCTTTGTTAAATAAGTCATAGTATCTCCATCTTCGTCTTACATTAGCAGCATTTGTAATAACTGCATGTAATCCAGAAGAATCAGAAGTACCGTAATATTGTGGTTCTTCTTTTCTAACAATATTTAAATCGTTAGTTGATACACTAATAACTCTATATTCATACTGGTCTCCAAAATTAACTATATCGCCTGCACTAATTCCTGTTCCGGAAGTAACCGTAACCACAGTATCTCCGACACTTGTTGAAGAGTCATTGACTGTAGTTTTTGCAGTTTCTTCATAAGCAGCAGCTGATGGACAAGATTCAATTTTTAAATTGTTTCCCCATACTCCAGCAGTTCTACTAGCCCACATTCCAACCGAACCTTCGCCAGCGGCATAATTATCTGAATAATCAGCATCATTTTTTATTACAAATGCACTACCTGTTTCGGTAGCATTTGATACAGATGTATTCTGTACTCGGACAACTCTTAAAGAATTAGAGTATTGTAAAAAGTTAGCAGCACTAAACCAATCTTCATAATTGTTAGTGTCTGGTTTTCCAAATTTACTTACTAGTTCCTGCTCACTTGAAATTGATATAACTTCATCCAAAGGTCCTTTTCTGAACTCGCCAGCAAAGGCTCCTATAGATGTAGATACTGCAGGAATTATTCTTGTTAAGTCTTTTTCCTGTACGAGAACACCTGGTGATACTTGAAATGCCATTAGGTTTTCTCCTTTAGTTAACTAATTTTAATATTTTTATACATTCAAAACTCGTAAGTTTTCTTACGCCCATATTCAAAATTCAACCTTACAGATATTTATAAGCCTACAATCCCTTACGAACCACGGGGTGCCATACTGTACCATATTCATCAACAGTTTCTTTCTCTTCCTCTGGAGTTCCATCATCCACAAACCCAAAAGGGGCCATATCTTGCTCAATTTGATGTTGTTGTTCATCATATAATACTTTTCTAGCATTTGTATCTGTCATTTCTTTAAAGAAAGGTTGATTAGATAACCAACCAAATACAACCAAACACATCATTAAATCGTCTGTACAACCTTCTTCAGCTTGCCAACTTTGACCTTTTCTGATAAAAGTTGACATTTCCTCTATGATATTAAAATCGTATATCAATATTTTATCACTCTCAATAAGAGTTTTGATATTTGAACATCCAATTTTTTTAATTTGTTTGGTCATTTTAACACCAAAACCAGAACCTCTACCACTAAATCCAGCACCTAAAATTTGTCCTGCTCTACCTCTTTGAGTAGTCATTAATAGATTATCATATTCTAATTCAAATTGTAATGATTCAGCAATTTGTTGACCAAGGTCATTTACTTCTACCAATACATTAGCTTTGTTATAAGCAGTTGCTACTTGACTAATTGTATGTGGAAATAATAAAGGTTTAATTTCATTACTTCTAAATTTTGCAACTACTTTAAAGGGCATAGAAGATACATCTATAATTAAAAAAGCAGAATAATCTTTTAATACCCCTCTCGCAACATCAACTGTACAAACATAAGTATGACCCTTTATAGGATCCTCATAAACATCTAAACCTGCGTTTGATTTTTTAGGCGTAAGAAATGCTATGTTTTTTATTTTTGCTGGTGATATTAAAGTATTAACACTACCTAAAAACTCACACTCAAATTCCTGTGCAAATTGTTCGGGTGATGTATTTCTTATAGTATCTTCTTTCCACTTTTCATCTCTACCTGGAACTTCTGACCAATGTACCTCAATTGGTACATAATCATTTCTTCCATTTTCTGCGTCCACCCATAATTTATAAAATTGATTCATACCATAAGGTGTAGAAACAATTATTAATTTTGTTTTAGTACCAGATGAAATTGTAGGATAAACTGAACTAAAAAACATTTGAGCAATGTTCGGTGGTACGAAAGCAAACTCATCAAGGAATATTATATTATATGAACCACCTCGGATTGCACTTGAAGATGTTGCAGCCGCCACAATAACTGATTTGTTTTCTAACTCTATATTACCTTTGTTCCAATTGATTACACCTTGTTGTAACCATTTTGGTAAATTTTCATAAGCAAGTTGAACTCTTCCTAATATATCTCTAGCAGTTGAGGATTTGTTTGCAAGTATGGCAATGTTTGAATTTGGATTAAACAATGCATAGTGTAATAGATATGATACTACTGTTGTTGATTTACCTGATTGTCTAGGTAGTTTGCATATTGTAAATCTGTTATCGTGTACCGTTCTTACAATATGTTTTTGGAAGTCATACAACTTAAAAGGTATAAGACCTATATCAAGAGAAACTATTTGAATATAATTCTCCATAAAATATAAAGGATCTTCTTCACACTTTTTAAATTCTATTATTTGTTCTTTAGTAAACTCAACAGGTATATTTACTTTTTTAAGATTCGGATTACCTAAATATGCTTCTGATTTATCCATTAATAACAATTCCTTCTATGTGTGTATAACCTAATTGTTTAGCCGCCTGTACTCTTTGACTGCCTCTCCATACACTATATTCTTTTTCTTTATAAGGCACTCTATTTGCTCCAAATCTAGGTGTTGAAGATACTTGATGTTTCAATACTTCTATAGGATTTAGTAGTTCCTCGCCCTCCAATAACGCAGGAAGTGGTGTCATACTGGTTATGTAGGTAAGATTACTTATTTTTAAAGTTATCTTCTGTGGACTGTTTTCTTTTGCTTTCAAAATCTTCATTCTCTTTTGCCTTTTCCATAGATGTTTCTGGTGATGTTTTTCTTAACATCTTCTGTAATTCATTTGTAGAACCAACAAACAAAGCATTCTTTATTTGAGGAGTTGCTGATTTGGGTAACTCTTTTAAATCTTTTAATTTCTTTTGTAAGTCTTGTAATTTATCAACTGTTTGACCTACTGATTGAATTAATTGTCCTGCAACTTCGTATGCTCTAGGGTGTTGACCTTCTTTTGCAATATCAAGTATGCCTTGAATTGCCTCTTGACCCTTTTCAATTAAGTTATAATAATTATCTCTACTATAATCATAATCAGTATTAATATCTTTTTCAACTTTTATTTCTACTTCACCTTCTTTTCTTTTAACAGGTGGTTCAAATTTTTGTTCTTCAATTTTAGATTCTACACCTAAAATTTCATTAACCGTATTTTCTAATTTGCTCATATTTAAGTATCACTATCAGTTCCTGGGTTATATCTTTTACTATCAGCGTAAAAAGTTATTGATGTTGTAAATCCAAAATCATCATCAGCGTCTGCTGTTGTTGGGTTTGGAACAATTATTATTCTTTCATCTCTTGCTAAAGGTGCGTCTGTATCAGCACCAATATCTGATTGAACTTCTTTAATTGCCTTAGCATTAGACATTGGTCCATATAGATATGTTTTAGCAACAAAGTTTAAGGTATATATTACTGCTCTTCGTTTAGTAAATGAACCATCATAAGTATCTTCATAATTAATATTTTTTAATATGATAGGAACATCTCTTTTAATATCTAAATCTGGTATCATATTAACCGTAACCGTATAATCAGGTTGAAAATAAGGTAATATTTGTTCAACAATTTGTAAACCATTTTCTGCTGTTGCTGTAAAAGAATATAAACTATAGGTTACATTATAAGGAACTGGTGCATAATTATAATGTTGTACCTTACCTTCTTCACCTTCCTTAACCTTAATCATCTTTTGTAATTTATTAATTTTTCTACTACCATCATATTCTAATCCAGTTAATTCAAATCCTAATCTAGGTAAAGTAATAGCAAATTCCCTATCTTGTTGTAAATTTGCTTGTTGGTCTAATCTAGCTATAAACTTTTTTTTCGGTGCATATGCTAAAGGTATTCGCATTCGTTTATCAACAGCACCTGAACCTGTTTTAGTTTGTACCATTATATTATTAAATAATTGTCCAAATCCAATAGTAAGTTTTCTTAAACCTTGATTATAAAAGTGTGTTCCAAACATTATTCGTCAATTTCTCCGAATGGATTTCTTTCTGTAAAGTCAAGTATATCATCTGCTGTTGATACAGTATCATAACCTGCTTCTTTATTTAAATCTAAATTATCTGCATAAGGAGATTGTGTCTGTATATTAGACTCACCATAGTCCTCATTCATTAACATTGCTTGTTGACCTGTTGAAAATTTATGATAATCTTCTAATTGAATTGAACCAGCACCTGTTAATGCTTCTTGTCCATATTCTAAAGAAACTTTATAATTTAATTGGTCTAAAGTATATTTGTCACCTGCTTGGTCAAGCATTTCTTGACCTGTTTGTAATTTCTCACTTGCATATTCCCAACGAGATACTCTTAATTTATAAACCGGTAAATTTCCTAATTGATAGAAAGGTTCCTGATCCTCAACAAAAAGAATTTCAAAAAATCCTTTCATCAAAGGTACATATATAATATCACCTTCGTTTGGTCTGCCTGAAGCCGTAAGTGTTGCCTTCATGGCAACATGTTCCTCAAATCTTCTTTTTGATACTACTAGAGTTGTATCGTCCCTAATTTCTAAACCAAATTTATTAATGATTTCATTTTCACCTGCAAATCCTGTATTATTTTCAAAATACATTTCAAGTAAATATGAATCATCAAATTTGCTTGATGTATCTTCACCTAAAACCAAATCTTTATTAACGAGTGTACGAGGAAGATAATAGACATCCTGTCCAAATAACTTTAGACTTTCTATTATTATATCTTCGTGTAGTCGTTTTTCGGCGGCGTTGCCAATGCCCCGGCCTGACTGAAAATAATGGTTAATCGCCATTGCGTTCCTATCCTATAAAGAAATCTGGATTTTCTTCGTATTGTGACCTAATTCTTGTTTCTAAATTTTCTATATCTGATATCGCTTCCGAATATATTTGTTTACCATTTAAGGTTACTCCACCAATCATTGCTACACCATCAAATTTTGAAAGATTACTTCCCCACTGCTTTTTAAATAATGCAACAACATATTTCTTTAAATAAATGTCATTGTAAATATCGGTGTATTGTGTAGGATCCAATTTACGGTAGCATTCTATAACCAAATATTCATCTACTGTTAAATCATTTTTCCAATCCATATCAATGTATAATCTATTTGATAATTGATTAAATCTTAATGGTTTTTCACCAACTAATATATGGTCTAAAAAGTCCAAATGTCTTATTACAACATCATAGTTGATTATAGAAGTAGATGAAAAGTCATACAAATCATTTAATCTTAATTGATATCTTACATCAAATAAATTCATATTTGACTTATTAGAAAATGGAAAGATATTAACTACAGATACAATAGTTTCAGGCATAATAAGATAATTATTACCTTCTGTCCATGATGTAGAAGTTGAATCTTTAGTTGCTGTTTCACTATAATTTCCAGTTATTCTAGCCTTATCAGCAGCTGTATATTTGTATTTTAAATAAGCTCTTCTAATACCCTCATAGTGGTATTGAGCAAAATATTGCAACGCTTCATCAAGTCTATCTTCTAATTGGTCGTCATCTACATTTATTTCAATGACTGGTTTACCAATTGCTCTCAATGCGTATTGCTTTAATGTTTCTCTTGTTGATGGCTCTGCCATAGTTTATACCCTTTTGTGGTATATTTATAAGATTTATTTTATCTTCGGAAATAGATTATCTTTACAGAATAAATCTATATCATCTTCAGGCAATCCAAGAGATGTCATTACTCTAGGTGTGTGGGGATTTTGTTGTTGGTGTTCGCAATAGTAATTTTGTGCTTCAATAACATCTTTTTCTCTTGCTTCACCTTCGTGTACTCTTATCTTATCAATATAATCTGCTAAATTAGATACAGCTAAAGTACACAATTGATTTAATTCTTCTTCTTCGGTTATATTAGCAGCTGCAATCATACCTTCAGAAAAGATAGCCTTAGCCCAATCTGGTAATTCTCTTACCCTTTTAGGCTTAAACCATTTAGTTTCTTCTATGAAATATTGTGTTAAGGGATGGTCTTTTAATAATAGTGGACTATAATCGTGAAATGCACCTGTTACCTTATTCTTACCTGCAATAACATCAAATCCATAAATGGGTCCACCATTTGTTAATTCTGGAAATATACAAACATGGCACATCCAAAGACCTTTAGTATCTCTGGCATCCACAACATCTACATGGGCTCTTCGTATATACTTATTTTTCCAAGTTCTATTAACCCAAGTATCATTATTAAATCTGTCCATACCTGGTTCATTATATTCAAACAGTTCTCTATTTAATAAAGCAACAGTTTCCTCTTGCCATTTTATAAGTCTTTCCCATATCACTTTACTTCATCCAATCTGGAATTTCTGGTGGTGCTAAATCTGGATCTGGTCCTGGGTGTTCATAAGTATCTGGATCGTACATACCACTTACATCAACTTTATCTGGATGTACCTGTGGATAATCTGTTTTTTCTAAAGCAGACATTTCTTCAAATAAATCAGTAGCAAAATCATAACACTTTTCTGCTTCTGCAAGAACATTTATTTTGTAAACATTTAAATAACTATTAACAGTTTCTTTTACTATTCGGCTATACTCTTTAATTTCACCGTGTTTAAATGTATAATATCTATTAGAACCTGGTGTATGTTTTTTTATCATTTGACCACCAGCCATATCAGCTAAATATCTTACATAAATGTGTGCATATAATTTTTCTGCGTCTTCTTTAATTGATTCAATGTGTTCTATATATTTTATTGTACTTGGAGATTTAGTTGGCAGTTTCCATTTAGGTGGATTACCTAGTCTAATCCATATTTTTGTATAATCATAATATATAGCTTCTGCTCTTGGTAGATTAGGTGTTTGTTTGAATAAAGAATTTTCTATTCCATATTTTTCTAATACAGAATAACATTGTAATTGATTGTAAAGGTAAGTTGCAAATAGTTTTGGATTGATTTTACCAGACATAAGAGTTACAGCAAATGGGCGCCTCTCAGCATTCTTATGTTTTTCTAAAGTCAATTCTTTTATATCGTACATAATTTCTCCATATTATATATATGCCTTTTTTACAAAAGGAATACGACAAAGCGGAATTAAATTGATTAATTAATTGTAGGTAACACCAGCAGCTTCTGCTGCTGCTTTTCGTTCTGCCATGTCAGCTTGTTCTTTATCTGCTTCTGCTTTCGCAAGTGTAATAGAGTCTGCTTCTTTTTTTATTTGAGCATCTGCTTCTGAATCACCTTCGTAAGCAATAACTAATTTTTCAGCAACAGTATCATAAGACAATCTCCAAGTTTCAACATCATCAGGAACATCAGCAATTTTTATTGCTCTCCCTTGTACTACTTGTTCGTCACCTGCATCCGAATTAGGTGTTAAAGGTGATCCGTCAAATAAATTAAAGTAGTAATTTCTAGTTCCCATTATTTTCCTCCGTATCTACTGTCGCCGTTTCCGTAATTACCCCACCAATCTATTCCACAAAGTAATGGATAGCATGTTGAATAGTATCCACCGTGTAGGTGTGTATAACAATGAGATATTCCTACATTTCCTGTCTTGTTTGTGACAGAAGCTGATCCGACATGATTATTATTATCAGGTATAACTCCGTTTCCAGAAGTTGTACCCATATAAACCATAGTTGTTGTAGTATGGTCTGAATCTGTTGGATCAAATGACCAAGCGTATGTTTGGTAATTTTCACCATCTGTATTATCACTATCTCCACCATGGAAACCTGTTCGTCCCCAAGGCACCCAAGGATTTGATCTACTTGATTTAGTTTGGTTAATACTTATGAATTTTCTAGGATTTTCTAAACTCATACAGAATCCGTTAATACCAACTCCGTAGTAGTAGTAAGGAGAATAAATCATTCCCCAAGTTCCATCCCAAGTTTGATTAAATTTAGTGTAGTATTGGTTACCTTGTGTAGCACCGTAAGATGTAGTTGTTGAACCTGCAAAGTCTTGCCAGTCTAGGTATCGTCTGCTTGGTCCAGTTATATCAATTCCTGTACCCTTAACTGAACAGTCAAAAGCACAATATCTTTTACTATTACTTTGTTTTAATCCAAAACCAACCCAATCATTATTACCAACAACAACGCACCAATCTTTATTATTTTGGTTAGTCCAAGTGTCAGTAAAGTATTCAGTAGATGTTAAAGCGTCAAAGTATTCTTTAATTTTATCAACAGCATTTAAGTCTTTAGAAGATTTAAAGATGTGAATAGATTTAGAAGTGTTTGAACCTTCGTCACCAGAGTGAATCATCACTAGGGTTTTTGTTTTTTCATTGTATCCAGTACCAGTTGAGTAAGTAAGAGGTGATGGATCAATAAGGTGTGAAGTATAGTCATAGTGGTCAACACAACCTAAATTTGTGTTTCCTCTCATTTCTCTTAATGAGTGTCGTCTATTACAAAACATTCTTCGTGGTCTAATACCTTCAGGTAAAACCATATTAACTTTTGTCCAACCAACTTGATATTCAAAACTTGAAGTCATTTGGTGGTAAGATTGCCAAGAAATAAATCCATCTCTTGAAGATGTGTAATAAAAGCAGTGTGGATATTGGTCAATCTGATAAAGTGATTTGTTCCAATGAGTCCAAGATGAATAACCTTGTGAAGTTAAATCGTCATGGAAGTTTTGACCGTGGTCATTATGCGAGTATGCGTGAGTAGCATCCGATAATATACCAAAACGGTAATTAGTTGTTGAGTTACATACTGCACCCCAAGGTGATCCTACATTTCTAAAATCAGAATCAAAGATTCTGTAGTTAGCAGCATGATTTTGGCTAGAATCTGATCCCCATAGACCGAATAACGGTAGACCTTCTTTTCTGTGATCAGTAGATCCGCCTCCGCCTAATAGTGTTGCATAATTTGCCATTGTTATCCTCTCTTAAATTCTTTTCTAATAGTATTTATACTATTTATACTGTTTATTACCTTCATTTTTAAAATTAAGTTAAAACCCAACCAATATATGAACTAGTCACATCTGGTGTAGTTTTAAATGTTAATCTGAAGTTTGCATAGTTTGAATCTACTACCAAATCTTCAGCGACTCCTGCAATATTATTGCCGTTTCTTGCAATTGTTAGGTTTTTATCTTTAAATTTACCCATTGCGTCTGAAATTATTACATATTCATTATCTACTGGTGAAGCAGGTAATGTCATTGTGAAAGCACCGCCGTCTGTGTTGCATATGTATGCATTACCAACAGCAGCATTAAAATTAGCTGTTTTTGTTTGCCAAGGTATAAAAGTAGGAGCACCCCAAGTTGCGTCAGCACCTGGACCTTGCGTCACTAAAACTTGATTATTTGTTCCTGCAGGTAATCTTTCAACTTGTGTAGTACCTCGGAAAAGCATATCTCCGTGTGTAGTTAATTGGGTTACATCACCACCCTTAGCAGCTAATTTTGACCAGTAAGTTGAATTTGAAGTAGCGTTTCCAGTAGAAGCTAAAATACATATAAATGTTTCATTATCATAGGTAACAATATCATCTACAACATAAGCTGTAGCACCGTTATATGCCCCTTGAAATACTGGTTTAATTCTGCCTAAATTTATTGTTGCCATAATTCTCTTTAATCCTTATTATATTTATAATAGTTTTCTACTCAATTTTAAATTAATTTATAACTATTTATCCTAAATCAACTGTTAAGTTTCCGTTAACGACTGACCAGTCCAAGCCCGCTCTAAATAAAAGACTTTCTTCAAATATATCTTCTTGATTCTTTGTTTTATATCTAGTATCTATGTTATCTACAGCATTAGTGTATGTAATTTGTAAATTTCCTTTCCATTCTGGTGTAGCAATCTCTCCACCTGAAATTGTATGACCGCCATTGTAATAATGTAATTTATCAACAGCACTTCCTATATTTGGACTTGGTGTTTTACTTGGAACTACAACTGTTATTTTTGCATTAGCAGAACCAGCAGTTCCACTTGCTGTCACACCAGAAGTATATTCTGTTCCACCAGCGTGTGTTCCGTCAGAAGTTGTTGAAAATTTTAATGTATGTCCAGTCATACTAGAATCTGCTACATTAAAAATATATGTATTTCCTTCAAGAAATGTAATATTATCTTGTACTATTCCATCCATAGTAAACTTACCAGCGTCGCCAATAAGATACATTTTTGATCCAGTAGTATTAAATTCTAATCCTCTTGGATTTAATACCGGCGCACCTGGTGTACTAGAAAGACTGTATGTATCAGTAAGTGCTTGTGTAGTTGAAATATCAAAACCTGTTACTAATGGATATTCCATAACATCTTTTCCAACACTACCACAAATATAAATTTTAGTTCCAAGAGTATTGAAACCAAATCCTATTGGTGAAGTATCTTCACTTGTAAAAGCAAAAGCATCTATAAATGTTGCTGTAGAAACATCAAAACCTGTTGTTAATTCATATTCTCCAACATCATTTCCATCATCACCTAAAAGAAACATTAATGTTCCATCAGCATTAAATCTTAATGACCTTGGACTTGTATCTTGTCCACTAACTGAAAAAGAATCTGTAAAAGTTGCTGTTTCAACTTGCCAAGCAGTTCCTAATGCATATTCGTGAATAGCATTAACAGCATTACCAACAACAAACATTTTTGTTCCAGCAGAATTAAAAGCTAATCCTGTTGGGTCTGATTCTTGATCAGATGTAAAATAGTGTGTTCTCCAACTTGCTGTAGAAATATCAAAAGCTGAAGTCAAATTATATTCATCAATAACTTTATCTTTATTACCAACAACATACATTTTTAATCCACTATTACCAAATCTGATATCTAATGGATTTGTATCTTCTGAATTAATAGAAAAACTTTTTGAATAACTTGCTGTAGAAGTATCAAATGCTATACCTAAATTATATTCAAATATACTTTGGTTACCTGCAAGTATTGTAGTAATTTTGTTTAGTGTTTGAGTTGGTGGAACTCTATGGAATCCATAAAAATCATCCTTCTCCGCTGATGTTATCGTAAATTGTGATAAATTACTCATTGATTATTCTCTACTTTCTCTATATTTATTCATTATGCAACTTCTACTAATTTCCAACCGTTAGTATTACCAGTATAAAGTAAAGTAAATCCTGCATGGTTTACATCAGCAACCATATCTTCAGCAAGATTCATTATATCTTGTCCGTTTCTACCAACTGTTAAATTGTTTGTTTGGAAAGTTCCACCTAAATCTAAAAATGCAATTGAATCTCCTATTAATGGAGCAGCAGGTAATTTAATTGTTTGTGGAAATAAAGTTGTATCTATTAAAAATTTTTGTGCGCCTTCTGCAATAGGTATAGTTGAACCATCGGAAGTTATTTGTGTCCAAGGAGTTCCTCCTCCAAGACCAGTCCAACTTGAACCGTTATAACCTTCCCAAGCAACTATTGAAGTGTTAAATCTTATTGCACCTGAATATAAATCTCCAGAAATTGGTCTTTGAGCAGTTGTTCCTGTTGGTGGAACCCATGATTTAACACCTGCTTTATTTCTTGTCATATATCCTAATACAGCGTTTTCTGTTGGTACGGCAGTATTAGAATTTCCACCTAAAGTTTGGTCTGTACTAAATTCGTTTACAGCGGCACCTAATTCTGCACCGATAGAACCAAGTTTTAATTCACTTAATCCTGAAAGGTTAAAGGCGTCTGCATTAAGAGTAGCAGTACCAGTTGCCTGTTCAATTTTAAATAAATCTCCAACTCTAAAGTCACCTTGTTGGTCAGTTGATACCCAATAGATACGACCACCGTTTTCTTCGGTAATTTCGTCTGACTGGTCGGCAGGTTGTGTAGGTATTCCTGGATAATTTGTTGTAGTAAAATCTCCAGTACCAATGTTCAAGAAGTCGTGACCTGTTAAACGAATATTGGAAAATCTTTCTGTTATATTAGTTGATACTCCATCTACTTTCGCTCTACTCATACCAATATCTTCTGTTAATCTGATTACAGCAGTTCCGTTAATTGTATCTTCTTCTGATACCAAACCAACTCTAAAGTATTTTGTATCACCTGCAAATTTAACATTACTTGCTAATTTTATTACACTATTTATATAAAGACCATTAACTGGATATGTTTTATTTCCTTGAGTGCAATTGAAGATCAAACCTTCCATAGTAACAAAATCACCTGTTGTTAAACCGTGATTAGTGCTTGTGTTAACCGTTAACAATCCAGTTAAATTATTATAAGTTGTTCCAGCAGTTACACCAACCGTAGTAGTATTTGGTTTTATAACCGAACCACCACTAACATATGTGTGTGCAAATTGAGAAATACCTAAAGGTGTTGTAAAGCTATTAGCACCAGCTGTTGTAATTTCAAAAGTAGGTCTATCTGATTTAATTGCAAGTAAAGGACCTCTTTGTCCTTGTTGTGCTTGGGCACTATCTCCAAATGTAGGAGATAAATCAACTGTAAATACTGTTGAATCTTCTTTTGTAATTGTAATTGTTTCGTCTTGTATGAAATTTCCAACAATGTTTTCTATATGTAAATAACCTAATGAAACATTATATCTGAAAAGTTTAGCAGTTGCACCTGAAGTACCACCTGAAACTGTAGCAGTACCTTGACCTTGCGTTGCAATTGAACTCTCTATATCTGAAGCAGTAAATCCACTTTGGAATGTTGTTGCGTCATAAGCTAACATCATACCTCTAGTTTGAACTTCTACTGCTTGTTCATCTTCGTCTGTACCTGAAGCAACACAAGCTTTTTCTCCATAAGAGTGTGAGCAGTTTAAGGCACGAATAAATCCGCCTGATTCTGCATAAACAGCTTTTTCACAATAATAAATGAATACTGATACTGCTTCAACTCTTCCTTTTCCTAGGATGTGAATACCAATACCGTCTTCATTGATTTGAGTAAAGTCATTCGCCAACATTGATTTGTAAGAATTTGGTTCTGTATTTTTGTGAAGATTACCGTCAACTTGAACTCCACAAGCACCTGGGTTTATAGATGTACAGTTTTGTATATAAGGTGAAGTAAGTTTAATATTACCACTAGGGTCTAAAGACATAACCGCTTGTTGCATAGGACCACTTGGGTAAATTTTTTCACCTAAATCACAAGTGAATTTCATTTTTCCTAAAGTCACCCAATCGCCAACAGATAAACCGTGGACTGAACTTGTATCAACTGTTAAAGGACCTGTTGCAAATGCATAACTAGCATTCGCTAATCCTAGTGTAGTTGATTCTGATCCTGCTTTTATAACATGACCTCCACTAACATATGTGTGAGCATATGCTGAGGCACCTAAATTTACTGTAAATGAAGTTGTTGATCCTACTGCTTCTACTTTATATAATCCTCCAGATTTTTTCCGTGAATTAAGACCAGTAAAAGTCATATTTCTTATGTTATTAGCGTCATTACATAAGAAGAAGTTAGAAGCATTATTGTCTTCTAATTTTGCAACTGTTAATGTTATGTCACCACCTGCACCACCAATATCATCTTTTTTCAATGTAATTACATCACCAACTGAAAATCCTGAACCACCGTGATAAGTAATAACTTCTGTAGCAGTACCACCTGAAATTACTACACTCCATACTGAACCTTGTCCAACTTCTGGATAAGTTTTTTCACCATCAACACATGTATATTTCATACCTGATACTTTTACAATATCACTTACTGATAATCCGTGGTTACCGAATGTTGTAATTGTAATAACACCTGTACCATGAACATATGGAGCATTTGTTATTGTTTTTTCTGTGAAACCAGAATCTACAACTAAACCACCACTAACATATGTGTGTGCTCTAGTGTCTGTGCCTACATTAATTGTAAATGAAGTTGCGTCTGGTACTGTTTGAACTGAAAAAGGTTTTGCAACTCTTTCCGGGTGAATATATTTGTATTGTCCATTTATAGCACCTGCAACATTATTAGTCATTGTGACTGTTGCAATTTGAGAACCTGTACCAGTTGCTGGTTGTACTCTTGTATTTCTTAAAGATTCACCAACTATTGAAACACCTTTTCGTACTCTTATTGGTAATTGTTCTTTGAAAGTTCCGTTTTTAAGTCTGATTATATCTCCTGCAACACTCTTAACATCAAAAGTTAAAGGAGTAGAACTAGCAATTCGGTTATAAGTGAAATCGTCAACAGATTTACCTTCGCTTGTAGTATAGGTAACTTTTTGAGAAGTTCCACCACTTACATAAGTATGTGCAAGTCCTGATTTGTCAGTACCAAAAATATATGTATTGGCATCAACTACATTATAAACTTTAAATATTCCTGAACTAAAAGTATTATCAGGATATGTTTTACTTCCCATAGAACAAGACATTAATATATTTTCTACTTTAACTAAATCATTATTTACTAATCCGTGAGCAGTAGATGTTACTGTAAAAAGTCCTGTTACATTATCATATGTAGCGCCACTAATTGTTGTTGAACCTCCAACACTTGAAACTGTTGCTAATTTAACTGTACCACCACTAACATAAGTATGTGCAACATTACTTGGTGGTAAAAAGAAATTTAATTTAGTAGATGAACTAGATGATACTACAGGATAAACACCTGAATAAGGTGCTTGTGGATAAACTTTAGTACCAAATGTACAAGTTGTTTGAATTCCAAATAAGTTAACTGTATCACTTGCTGATAATCCATTCGTTGCTGTAGTAATTACAGCTTTACCTGTTGTTGTATTATAAACAAAATCTGTAATTGCTAATCTAGTACCATTAGCTTTAACAACTTCTCCACCACTTACATAAGTTTGTGCTGTATTACTTGTTCCTAAATCAACTTGGAAATCAGTTGTTGTTAAATTTGCTGCTTCTACTGTAAATGCTGTATTCGTTGAGTGTATTGGATATGTTTTATTTCCTGTAGGACAACTTACTAATAAATCTCTTACTTCAATTAAATCTCCAACACTTCTAGCGTGAGTAGTTGATGTAGTTATATCTCCACCTGTAAGACCTGTTAACCCTATATCACTACCATCAATTCTAATTTTGTCTCCAACATTATGGTCTGATCCACCGTTAATAATTTCTACTGTTGGTGGAGATGTGACGGTATTTACTCTATAAAGTGAAGGACTACCAACTTCTGGATAAGTTTTCGCACCTTTAGAACAAGTATAATTTAATCCTGATACTCTAATTTTATCTGATACTCCCAATCCGTGTGTTGGAGTTGTAATTGTAATAACACCTGTACCATGAACATAAACAGCATTTGATATTGTTAATGTACTATCATCTGCTTTTCTAACTGTACCACCATTAACATATGTGTGAGCAAGTGTTGAAGTGCCCATATTGATTGTGAATGAGGTAGAATCTGGAACTGTTGCAACTGTAAATTCTTTTGAAGCAAAACCTTGAACTTCATCATATACATCAGCAGTACCGCCAGTACCACCTGCTTGATTTTTAAATTCTCTAATTGAATTTGGTTTTGCATGTTTAGCTGCATATTGAAGTGTTAGATAAGGTAATGCTTCTGTTCCTGGTCCACCATCTTCTCCTTTAGGAGAAACCCATAATACATTTTTACCTGAAATTCCACTCCATATAGCGTCATCACCATCGTTAGTTAATACGGCACCTGGAAGACCTAATGGTAATCTTGCAGTACCACCAGCGTCTTGGCGAATTAAATCACCTCTTGCCGTCATTACAGCACCGGTATCACCTTGAGCAATTGCTTGCCAAGTTAGTCCGTCTGTACCTGGTTCTACATTAAGAACTTGGTCTTTTAAGTTAACATAAGAAGAAGAAGTGTGTCTAACTACATCACCAACTTCATATGTTGTAAGTGAAGTATAAGCACCTCGGTAATTAAACCCACCAATAACTTGTTTCCAATAAGTTGAATTAACTGCACCAGAACCTTCTGCTGGTCTTTGATTTTGTGCGTCTAATATACAGACATAATGATTACCACCATACTGAACTGTATCTCCAGTTTTGTATAGTGTTCCATGTGAATAAACTCCAGTAGCCTTAAAACCTGTTGTTATTACATCCCAATATGCGTTGTCAGCAGGAGTTTGTCCTGTTGATTCGTTATCATTAATATATGCATAAGAATACCCACCGTAAGTAACCACATCACCTTTTTGGTAAAGTGTACTTGCATTATAACTATCTTCAAATTGTAGACCTTCTGAATAAACTGTAAAATTAGCTTCTGCAAAATCTGATAAAGCAGCACCTGATGTGTGAGCAGTAGTACATTTATATTGATATGCACCAAATTTAACAACATCATCTAATTTGTAATATGTGTTAATTTGGAAGTCGCCTTTAAATGCTAAACCTTCACTATAGATATCAAAGTTTCCTAAAACTATATTGATATCTCCACCAGCCGCTGATGTATGTTCAGTAGTACATCTATATGTTCTACCACCATACTTAACTAGGTCGTTTAATTTGTATTGTGTACTAGAAGCATAATCACCTTTAAAAATTATACCATCACTATATTGTTCAAATTTAGATTGGTCTAATACTAAACTTGATGATGTATGAGCAGTTGTTGTTCGGTATTGTTTACCACCATATGAAACTAGGTCGTTTAATTTATACCAAGTAGTATTAGCATATGCACCTTTAAAGTAAAATGATTCTTGGTGTAATTGCCAATATTCTGTAAATGTTCCAGGACTTGTATAAAATAAATTTTCATTAGCAGGTGATGTATGATTTTGAATACATACATAAGCATTACCACCATACTTAACAATGTCATCTATTACATAAGCTGAACTTGCAGCCCAATCACCTCTCCATTTAAATTTAATTCGTCCTAGTTTGAAATCTGCCATTTTTTACCTTTTAATCTTTTTCTCTTAATATTTATACAGCACTTTGGTATGTTGTTGTACCAACACTTGCCGTTATACTTTCAAAAGTATCAAAGTCATCACTTGATTCCGCTGACCTTATACTTGCTGCTTTTTGTCGTCTAACTAAATCTCCACTTATACTATTTATAAGGAAAGTTGTTGTGATATCATCTGAATATTTAATTTGTTGATATTTGTCACTATCATTATTAAAGTATCTTCTCTTAATTTGACCAACCACAATACTTGCACTAGCTGGAGGAATTAATACAAAACTTACTGTTGTGCCAGATAATGTATAATTTGAATATGCTACTTGTCTAACACCATCTAAAAATACAGCTATTCTAGTTGCGTTTAAAATTGGTGATGTTAATGTGAAATCTTTAGCAGAACCGTCACCTGTAAAGTATTGTACTTCAAACATTTCTAATCTTTCATCTAGGTAATCTGTTTCATCTCTTGCAACATCATCAGATTTACCATCTTCATAATAATTTGATACAACAATTTCTTGTTTATCAGCATTCGGGTCTATATCAGTTAGATATAACATACCTTCCGGCGTTCTTCTTATTCCATTAAATTTATTTAATTTCGGTCGTAAAAGAAAATTTGAAACTACAAAAGCCATTATGAAATCTCCAATATACTAGCGAAAACTGAAGCAGACGGTAATGAACTATCTACTAATGGGTCAACCCATACCTTCAATTTATCGTTATTTTCTAAATTAATCGGTTTGTCTAATACCATTGTATTATTAGGTACAACTTCTAAACCTTTCCCAACATAATAAAAAGTAGTTCCACCATCTGTTGTAACCTGAACATTAGCAAACAAAGATAAAGTAGAACTTAAATTTGAAATGTAAACAGCATGAATAACAGCTATGGTATTTGCTGGAACTGTATAATGTATAGCGCTAACACCATCGCTAATACCTAATATTGCACCTAGATTTTTAAAAGCACTTGCCATTTAAATAACTATCCTCCAAAAACAATTGAATATGCTAAAGCGTCACCATCTATTGCTAACAGTCCTGAAGCATTAGGTATCATAACTAAAGCATCCCTTTTCGGGTCTGTTGCTCTTAAAGTTGTTTCATATGCGTCAGCAGTAGTACCTTCAAATATTAAATCTGAACCATTTAATTTAATATCTTGGTCAGTAGACGCTTCATTATCGGTAACAGCTTGAAGTGTAACCGAACCTGCACCACCAACTTCTTTAATTACATTACCAGTTGTTTTAGTATAAAACTTTCCATCGGTAACATTAATACACAATTCTCCTGGTTCTAATGAACCAGTTGATGGTACCGAACTTGGTGTTTCTGACCTTTTAAGTTTTATTACTGTTGCCATTATTTTTTACTTTTAGCTCTATTAATTTTTGCTTTAAATTTAATTTTATTAATTAATCTTTGTTTTGTTAATCGTCTATCTAATTCTATTCCAATTTTTCTACCAATTTTTTCTAATTCTTTTTTAGTTTTGTATTGTAAATCCTTAACTGATACTACTGTTGCTTTCGCTTTTGGTTTAGTGAAATCATATCCACTAGTTAACCAGTTAGATACTTTTTTGCACCAACCAAACATTAAAAGGATCCTCCGTCAATAGTTTCTACAGTTACCTCACCTGAACTAACTGCAAAGTTATCAGAATGGAAACTAGCAACACCGATATTGTTATTACTTGCTAATTCACCAACTATTTGTAATTGATTTCCACTAGCGATTGTATTAATACCTTCGCCAGCAAGAAATTCTAAAGTACCTTCAATAGCAACTTGACCTTGCGTTGAAGTTTCATCTTTAAAATATATTGTAGGATTTGCTAATTTATTAGTTGCAATTGACCCACCTAACATAGAGTTAGTAATACCTAATGCTTTAACTCTTAATTCGTCAGCGATAACTTCTATAGAAGAATCATCAACTTCAACATCCATTTGGTTACCATCTTTTGACAAAGCGGCGCCGGCAACAATTTGACCTGCACCAGAAAATTGTGATACATCTAAAGAAGTTGTTCCAAATGTTGGAACACCTGTGTGTGTAAATGTATAACCGTTATTTGCATTTAAAGTTCCTTCTTCAACAAATACGAAAGACCCTCCTGTTAATTCAGATGGTTGGTCTTCTGGAGTTGCTCTTGTTAATACGAAAGCAGTTGAACCAGTACCTACAGTTGTCACTACATAAATTCCGTTTTCAGCAGCTGTAGTTTGGTCTTTAACTAAAATTCTATCGTTAACACTTGGTGTTGATCCATCAAGTGATAATGCACCGTTAGAACTTGCTGTTAAAGTTGCACCAACACCTGCTGTTCCATTTGCATAAGTTGATGATAAATTTGCTGTTGTACCTAATCTACAAGAAGGTTTAGTATCTAAACCTTGAGCAACTTGGTCAACATACATTTTGTTTGCAAGTGAATTATCTGTAAAACCTGCTCTATCTTCATAACCACTTGGTACTATAACTGTACCTGTTCCGTGTGGTGATAAATTAATATCTTTATTACTTGCTGTTGTTGAAACTGATTGACCATTAATTGTAAGGTCATCTACTACTAAAGAAGTTAATCCTGCAATATCAGTTTGAGTAGCACCAAGTTGTAAAGTAGATGAACCTAAAATAGTTTCACCATTTGTATCCAACTTAGCATTGGTTACTGCGTCATCTTTTATTTGGTCTGTATCAACACCAGAATCCGTAATGTTAAAGGTTACAACATTATCTGTAATTGCTGAATCAAGACCAGTACCACCTAGAAATTGTAAAGTTTCGTTAGTATTATAAACATCTGTACCAACATCACCTGCTAAATCTATGTTTGAGAATACTGTTTGAAATCCTAAATTACCAGCACCATCTGATTTTAAAAACTGTCCTGCTGTTCCATCTCCGTCTGGTAATGTAAATGTTGTTGTTGAGGTTACTTGATTAGGTGCTTTAAGACCAATAAATGATGAACCGTTATTTGTACCTTCATTGAATTTTACTTGTCCGCCAGCACTAGGATGATTACCTACTATAAACTCATCTACTGCTTTATTTGAATCTACTAATACTGCACCACTACCTGTTAAACTACCAGCGACATGGTCTAACATGTCTGTGAAATATTGTCCGCCAATTACTGATACATTATTTGCGTCACCATTACCATCTACACCACCTTCACCTATAAAGATTCTATCTCCTAGGTTTGCTTGTGTTCCTGTTCCATAAGTATATGCTAATTCACCTAATTTTAATGTTCCTGGTGCTGTTGCCGCCGAACTTCTTTTTATCTGTATTACTGTTGCCATATGCTATTTTAAAAACTCCCACAATTGAATAATAGTGTACCTGTTGTGGTCACTATTTCTGTTTTTGCTACAAATTTCTCATCACTTGCTCTGTATTGTAATAATGCACCATCAGCTATAGATGTTGTATCCACATCACCTAATAATTTTAAAGAAAGGGAACTATTTTGAGCCGCCTGACCAGACGGTAAAGCTACTGAAACTTGTTGAGGTCCAGAAGCTGTATTTACATTTATTTTTGCTGTTATATCTGGCATTTCTCTCTATTATATTTATACCAAGTATTGGTATTTTATATCTCCCTTTTGTATATTTATAATAAAAAGTAGTTGAATTATGTGGTTACTTGTGGCGACACATTGATAATTCCTTCAATAACTCTAGTGACATCTCCACTTGCTGTTTTTGTAATTTCTAAATCATAGACATAGCGTTCAGCGTCAAGAGCAGCTGTTTGAGCAGCAGTCAAGGTTAATGCTACCACACCAGTTGTTGGTGTAGCATCCACGGTAGCAGTAATTGTTGTTCTTGTTCTTGTTGAAGAATACCCTTTTGCCATTTTAGCAGCTGCTGTATAACCAGTTAGGTCAAAAGCATTTCCATTGGCATCCTTAACGGTAACATCTGAACTAAAACTAGCACCTTGGTCTACAGTTAAATTAGCTATTGCGGCCATTACTTATCTATTTTTTCTTTTTTTAATAATTCTACTATTTTCTTATTATAATGTGCTGTTAATACATCAATTTTTTCAATTTCAAGAGTATGTCTAGTTTTAGATACCTGCATTTCTTGTCTTACTGTTAAGTAATTCTGTAATTCAGGACTAAATTTACTTTCATCATACTCTTTACCATCAATTTTTAATGTCATTATATACTCCTTTGTTATAATATATGGTATATTTATACTACTTTGTTTTAATCTAATTCTGGATGTGTATCAACTTCTCCAGTTGCTCCCATAGTAACTGTTACACCTGGTATTTCTACAGTAGGTGCATTTGATATTTCCGTAGCTAAATCAGTAGTCATTGTCCATGTTGCAACAAGTGAACCATCAACAATTTCTCCATCAGAAGCTAATATCCCATCAGCTTTTGCTTTATCATAAGCAGTAAAATCTTTTCCACTACCTCTTATAAAAGTATATGCTTCAGCTGCATTTGTAAATGCAATTCCATCAGTTCTAGTAAGAGTGAATATTTGTGTTTTATATGCCATTAGTCTTTAGCCTTCCGTGCGTTTAACTCAGCTTTCATAGTATCATATATCTATTTATATCACATAATTACCATATTGCGTATAATTTTTTTAACTGATTCCGGTGTAGTTTTTACATTTATAACTATCCAATATGTTGGTTTCTCACTTGTATTAAAAAAATAATGCATTTTAACTGTATCAACAAAATATACTCTTCCCACTTCAAGATTTAATATTTTATCTTCTACGATAAAACTAATTTTAGGTGGTGATACATTTTGAAGAGGAACTATAAGACGAAAAGTTTTTAAATCATGAGCATCATGATGAGGTGGAAAATATCCACCAGGATTTATTTTTAAAATATGTGTTCGACCTAACCAAGATTTAAATGGATCTAATATATCTTTAAAATATTCATATACTGGAGTTGGTGTAGAAAAATCTTCTTCTTTAAATGAAGTATTGTTTTCATTATTATATTGTAATAATGAATCTAAATTTGGTATTCCAGACATTCCACCATCAAGTGAAGTTATTGATAATCCCCACCTATCAATATCTTTTCTAGGATTATATCTTAAAAATTCAAATTTTTCTTCTATCTCTGTTACAATATCATCAGGATTGGTTAATGTATAATTGATAGAATAATACGCTCCAAACATTGCTAAATGATAATAGTCTAACATTTTATATAAAACTTATAAAGCATAAGGTCCAGACCAAGGAATTATGGTACCTTCATTAGTTAAAAAACCTTTACGCCAACATGTCCCTTGTTGAGTAAAATTATCAAGCACAAAAATTTGTAAGCCTCGACTTGGACTAAAATGCATACAACAATTTTTACCTAAACATAAAGCACATGGTTTCCCACTAGGAAAAGAATAACCATAATATTTTTTCTGGTAATCCATGTTTTTCGTAGCAATATTTATTGAATGTTCTCCACTTAATATAATATTTTTATAAATTGCTTCTTCACCAATATGCTTTTCTAATAATTTTAATATTTCTGGAGTTGTATATGGGTTATCCTCATTTTCTATAAATCTACCAATATGCCCTTGTGCTCTAAATTTAATATTATGTACTATTTTTTTATATTTATTTACAATATCAAGTATATCTGGAATTACATCTTCATTAAATCCTCGTATTAATGAACTACTTATTAAAACTTTTCCTAATTTTGCTTTAACCATATTATCTAAAGCTTGTATTTTCATTTTTATAACAGATTCACCAAATATAATTTGACTATATTCTTCGTTATAACCACAACTAAAATCTATATGAATTCTTGTTCGACCTCCCCTTGCTACCTTAGCAAATTCTTTTGTGAAGTCTAAACTCTGTGCGAACCGGCGACCGTTAGTAGCTACAAAGGGCATGTGACCATATTTGTGTGCAATCTCTAAATATTTAAATATATTTTTACTAATAGTAGGTTCACCGCCAACCATTGGAATAATTATAGGACGAGGAAGTTTAGCACAGAATTCTTCAAAATAATCTAAATCTAAATCTGGTGGTGCACCTTTACCACCAAAAGGCGTTTCTGAATAACACATTAGACAAGCCATATTACATTTATAATTTATATCAACATAAATTTCAGGAAATTTATTTTCTTCAAATTTATATGCTCTATTTTCAACTGAATTT
>Ga0208642_1000252_pt1 | contig 29321 bp, 22 predicted proteins | sample ETN02SmetaG_4_FD_185790 | JGI IMG/M metagenome (GOLD analysis project Ga0208642, IMG submission 185790) | Marine microbial and viral communities from oxygen minimum zone, Eastern Pacific Ocean - ETNP2014F10-02SV251 (SPAdes) (version 2) | ecosystem: Environmental > Aquatic > Marine > Oceanic ...
CCATCTTCATCTGGTTCTACAAGATGAATTACTCCTGCAGCGGAAGCAAAGACTTTTGGTCGACCATCTGGATGATAATACCATTGAAAATCTATACCTGGATGACCTCCTGTAAATTCTCCATCATCCGGATGTTCTATCGTTTCACCCATAGGCATTATTCCTTGAATAGGGTCTTCAGGGTTAAATGGAATGTTTAACGTTATTTTCTCAAGGAGAGGAGAACTATACAATGGTTTCTCCGATTCCGGTTGTTCAGGCTTAGATTGCTCGTCAAGGGGTTGTACCACAGTCTTGATTGATGTAGTTGTTGTTGTTAAATTTCCTGTGTCATCTCTAGAATTTAAAACAAGAAAGCCCAATACAGCACTCACAGTTATAATCACAACTAGAGCCCCTATTACGATCGTCTTCAATTACAATTCCTTCTACAAATCAAACATATCTCTTAAAGATATAGTTTAACATCAAGAACGAAGATGAAACATGTTCTTGTAGTTAGAAAATAATGATTTAAATACAGATGATGTATTATCTTAAGACAAGATAAATGACTGATAATAAAGAATTTAATTGTTTAAAATGTGGACATAAGAAAAACAAAGTACAAAAACATACACTTACTGGCACAGGTATTTCTCGTTTCCTGAATATTCAGCGACACAAATATTATGCGGTAATATGTGAAAAATGTGGTTTTGTAGAGATGTATGAGATGGGACGAGCAAGTAAGGCAGCACAATTATTAGACTTCTTTACCAACTGATTATCACATTCATAGAAAATTAGATTCTATAAAAATGGAAATCTTATTCCTAGGTACCAATCTAAAAATGATAATGGACTTGTGTTAAATCTGTAGATATACTCCACAGCTTCTCTGCAACTTCCTCATCGTGAGAATCCTTACTCGATTCAACTTTCTTAGGATAACCCCAAAATTCTCTAAAACCTCTAGGACCTATATATTCTCCACCATTTATATCTAAAGATGTACTAGCATAGAGAATTGGAAGAGCCCCCATTGCCGCACTTTGACATGTAAGTTTAGCAAAGAAACCTATTATCGATTTCAAAATATTTCCCTTCCCATAGCCAAATCCTGATGACCCTAGATTTGTTCGAGATAAACCAGGATGAGAACCAACACTTATTGTGTTATACCCGTTTGCCTTGAGTCTTCTCTGCAATTCATAAGTAAATAATAGATTAGCAAGTTTACTTTGAGAATATGTTGGAAACCTACTGTATTTCTTCTCATTCATAAGATCATCAAAATCAATTTTACCCCCCATATGCGCAATACTACTTACATTCACAATCCTTGACTTCGAAGTCCCAAGAAGTTTATCCAATAAAAGTCCAGTTAACGCAAAATGACCCAAATGGTTTGTTCCAAACTGTAACTCAAACCCATCCTTTGTTTTAACTTGAGGTGTTGCCATAACACCTGCATTATTACACAAAATATCTAATGAATCATTTTTTTCATGAAATATGTTAGAAAAATTCTTAATAGAAGATAAATCTGCAAGATCTAAAACCATAAATTTCAACGAAGACTTGGGAAATTCTTCCTTAATCTTGGCTGCCGCTAATTCTCCTTTTTCAACATTTCTACACGCCATTATGACTTCTGCACCTTTGGATGCAAGAGCCTTAGATACTTCATATCCAGTTCCACTGTTGGCACCTGTGATTATAGCCGTCTTTCCAGAAAGGTCTGGAATATCGTTTGTAGCCCACTTCTTTTTAATTAATCCAGAAGGTAATTTACTACTTTCCATTTCCATACATCTCAATCAGATAGGTGATAAACTTGTGCCACTTATGGATGGGGAGAAAATGAAGGTGGTGCATCTTCTGGATTACTTCCCAATTTGGAAGGGGTACTGCTCAAGGTGAAGTTGAGTGTAGCACCTTTTTGGATCATTACCCATGGAATCCATAAACTTGTAGTATTTTGGCCATTGATCTTAAGACTATGAACATATGCAGATCTTTGACCGTAAGTAGAGCTTTGAACATCAGCAAGGTTTTGACCATAGACGTTGACGTTGGAGTCTTTTGTCACATTTATCGGCAGCTCATTCGCATTGATCTTTAACTCATCTGCATTAATCTGTATTTTATGTTCACCTGCTATGTTCAATGTCACCGAATCAAAAAGTGGGCTAGCGATAACAAAGCCACCAACTCCTGGAATCATAGGATAGATTCCTATTGTTGAGAATATAAACCAAGAGGACATTGAGCCAGCATCATCATTTCCAGGTAGGCCTTCAGGTGTGTTGCGGAATAAGAAAGTCTGGATATATCGAATTGTCTCCTGTGTACGTGAAGGTGCTTGAGCAAAATAATATTCCCAAGGAACTTGAACGGATGGTTCATTACCCATATATGCATAAGGGCTGTACCATCCGTCATTAAGTTTAGTGAAGAATTTATCAAGGCGACTAATAGCGGCCGAGTTACCACCCATTTCATCAAATAAACCACGTAAGTTATGTGAAACCATCCAAGAATATTGTGCTGAATTACCCTCCTGAAAACCTTCATTACTGATGGAAGTGAAATTAGAAGCCCAACTACCGTCTATATTACGTGGTTGAATATATCCACTTGAGGAATTGAAAAGATTCTGCCAGTTGCCTGATCTTTGAAGGAACAAAAAGTAATCATTAATGCCGCCAAATGAAGAAATGATTTTTGACGGTAAAACATTTAATGAAATATCTTCTAAACCAAGAGCAAGAGCAAACTGGGCAATAGCAAAATCAGCAGTTGAATATTCAAGAGTGATGGAAGCTCCTGGAAGTCCTGAATCAATTGGTACATAGCCTAGCTTCTGATAATTCTCAAATCCTTCTCTTATGTTTGGTTGTCCGTTTATCATTGCGTTCAGTGCACCAATCTTATCAAAGTTACGAACTCCATATGCGTATGCTTGCGCGATCATAATGCTGCCACCGTCACCAGTCATTCCATGAGAATCAGTATTAGCTTGTGCCCAACGTGGAATATGACCATCACCATGATGTGCATCATCTACAAGTGATTGAGCAACATCACTAACAACTGATGGTGCAAGAATTGAGAGTAATACTATCATGGTACGATACTGGTCCCAACCGGGAATATTCTCATAATGGGTATGACCGTTCGAGACTCTATGTATTTCTCCATCAAAACCTAGATACTCTCCGTTAACATCATTGAAAATGTTAGGATGAAAGAAGATATGATATAGAGCTGTATAGAACGATATCACTTCATCAGATGTTCCTCCTTGCACCTGAATAGACTGCAAATGTTTGTTCCAGGCAGTATCACCCTCTTTTACTACAGCATCAATATTGAAGTTTCCATTCTCAGCAGCAAGATTCAACTTGGCATTTGCGATGCTTACAAAGGAAATTCCGACCTGGACATGAACAACATTGATTGAACTTGTATTAAAGACGAGGAAAGCACCTGTTTGGAGACCACTACTAGATGTTGAGTCAGGATTAACAAAAACTCCACTCCATGTTCCATAACTAGAAAAAGATTGGTCGAATTGGGCAGCAAAATAAATTTTATATTTTTTGTCGCTACAGCCAACCTTGCTTTCAGCTGAACCAGTAACCTCGTTTTCAGTAGGTGTTATGGTCACACTGGAATTTGTATTTCCATTGATACTTCCCCCAGTATTGATAATCATTGTTGATAATGCTGAAGCAGGATACGTAAATTTTCCGATGCCAGTATGAGGAGTTACGCTCAGTTCTACAGTAACATTTGGGTCATCAAGGTGGACTTGATAATTGGCGGGATGTGCGATCTCACTAGTATGTGAGAAATTAGAGTAGTAAAGAGAACCGTTAGTTGCAGGTGAATAGATAAGTTTGCCAACATATGGCATGAAAGGAAAATCCTGGTAGACTTGACAACCTCGACCACTGAAATGTGTTAAACTGAACCCTTTAATTATAGAATCATAATAAGAGTACCCACCCGGGGGATTCGAGATAGTATCTGGACTCCATTGAACCATCCCCAAGGGGTATGCAGCTCCGGGGAAAGTGTTACCTCCACCAAAAGGAGAGTTACTTCCGGTTCCGATAAATGGATTTACAAATTGAGTAAGATTGGGCGGATTATCCATGATTACTTTTTCTCCTTGATTGAAAACGGGATTTACGATATTTAGAAACAATAGTATTGATATGGATACAGCAATTATGCCGTAGAGATCATAGTATCTTTGTGTATTTATACTTCTCAAAGCATACGTCTCTCTTTAATTCCGAATAACTTAATTGATAACTTGAATATATCTATTTCTAGAAGATCATACTAATATTTCTTGAGAAAATTTAAACCACAATAGATGAATTCAGGAATCACTCCCAACCCTTGATGGTGAAAGACTTACAAAACGCCGTGAATTTCTTTATGTTAAAATTTAGTGATAAGGACGTTGCTCAGCTAAATGATTAGTTTTTCTTTTTATTCTGGGTTGGAGGTGGTTTAGTCATTTTTGAGGTGTTCAAAAGTTTTGTGATATCTTCTTCAGGTAGAATCTGTTTTTCCCTTAGTACATTGAGTATGGTTTTTTCTTCTTTAATCGCGTGTTTCACGATTTCTGATGCTGTTTTATACCCAATTATTGGATTTAAGATAGTAGCAAGACCAAGAGTTGTATCTGCATAATGTTTGCATTTTGCCTTATCAGCTTCGATTCCATCAATACATTTGGTCCGCGTTAGACGAATCGCGTTTGTAAGAATCTCAATTGAAAATAGAATATTGAAAGCCATTACCGGCATCATAACGTTAAGCTCAAGCTGCCCAGCTTGAACTGCCATAGATATTGTAAGATCGTTTCCAACAACTTGGAAGCCAACCATCCCCAGCATCTCCAGAATGGATGGATTTATTTTTCCAGGCATTATAGATGAGCCTGCAACAATTGCCGGTAGACGTATCTCAGCAAGACCTGTAGTTGGCCCAGAAGAAAGTAATCTAAGATCATTAGAAATTCTAGTAAGTTCCAATGCTAGGTTTCGAAGACTTGCAGAAATTTCCGCTACAGCAGATTGGCTCTGCATAATTTCTCTCAGATCTTCTGCTTGTTTCAGATTTAGGGTTGTCATTTTATTAAGTTGGTTAAGCACCTCTTCACGATATCCAATCGTGGTATTCAATCCTGTTCCTGTTGCGCTGCCACCTATCCCTATTTCTCTGCAGGACTCTCCTGCTGTTTGGATGATTCGCCGACTTTTAGAAACAGTTTGACTGTATGCTCTGAATTCTTGTCCTAATCTTATTGGAACAGCATCTTGAAGGTGAGTTCTACCTGCTTTTACTATGTTATCAAACTGTATAGCTTTTTCTTGGAAGCTTTTTTCCAGTTTTTTGAGTTCAGGGTCAAGGTCTTTTAATTTAAGCAGAATAGCTATTCTCATAGCTGTTGGGAATGTATCGTTTGTAGATTGACTCATATTTACGTGATCGTTAGGATTTATTGGTTTGTAATCTCCTTTCTTTGAGCCCAATATTTCGTTGGCTCTGTTCGCTAAAACTTCATTACAATTCATGTTGAATGAAGTTCCAGCACCCATCTGAAATACATCGATTTTGAATTGGTCTCTTAGTTTGCCGCTAAGAATTTCGTCAGATCCTTGAACTATAGCTTTTCCAAGTTTGATATCAAGACGTCCTATCTTCATATTGGCCAGTGCACAAGCTTTCTTGAGAATAATGTATGCTTCTAGAAACTTGGGATTCAAGTTTAGTCCACTTATCTTGAAGTCTTGAAGTACTCTTTCGGTAGTTATTCCATAATATGCATCCTCCGGTATTTTTACTTCTCCGAGGAAATCCTTCTCGATACGTTTCGTCATAAGAATCCTTACACTTGCTTTGTATACCTTAGTCTTTTAAATATTCATTGAATGAAAATCATATGTGCAGTCAATACCGAAAAATACTTGTTTTAAGATTTATCTTTTTCCTTAAGGAAGCAGGCGACATAATGTTTTGGTTTTACCTCCACTAGTGTTGGTTGTTTAGACTTACAGTTTTCTTCTTTCTTTAGATTGCATCTGGATTCAAATCTGCAACCCCAATGTAGGTCTGATGGATTTGGAGGTTCTCCGTCTACAACACCTCGTTCTTTGAATCTGTTAGATGGGTCGGGTTCAGGGACTGCTGCTATGAGTTTTATTGTGTAAGGATGAATAGGTTCGCTAATTATTTTTTCGGGTGGACCTATTTCGATTATGCGACCGCTATACATTACAGCTATGCGGTCTGAGAAGTATTTTGCAGTTGCGATATCATGTGTTATATAGAGGACCGTAATTCCATATTTTTCTTGGAGACTTTTCATAAGTTGAAGTATTTCTACTCTACTTGAAGCATCTATCATAGAAACAGGTTCGTCCGTTAAAATGTATTCTGGTTTCAAAATAAGCGCTCTTGCTATTCCAACTCGTTGCCTTTGGCCTCCTGAAAGCATATGAGGGTATTTTTTAGAAAACTCCTGAGTTGGCGTTAACCTCACATCTTCTAAGGCTTTTTGAACCATCTTTTTTCGCTCATCTTTTTTACCTATATGATGTATTGCTAATGGCTCCTCTATTATCTGATAGACATTCATGAATGGATCAATACTGGAGTAAGGGTCTTGGAAAATAGCCTGAGCCCTCCTTCTGAATGATTTTAGATAAACTTCCTCAAGATCTGTAATGTCCAGATCTTCAAAGAAAACACGTCCTTCAGTAGGTTTGAGGAGTCGCAGGGTTAGTTTACCAAGAGTAGTTTTGCCACTCCCTGATTCGCCAACCAGTGCCAATGTTTTACCTTTATCAATCTCTACTGAAATACCATCTATTGCCTTAATCTCGACAGTTTTGAATAGACCCTTCCTCGATTGGAAATACATCTTTACATCTTTAAGACGAATCAATCTATTTTTCGCCTCCGTTCAACCAGCACCGAGATACATGGTCTTTCTCTATCTTGAATGCAGGTGGTGATTTCTTATCGCATGGGTCGAAACGGTGGGGACAACGGGGATGAAAACGGCATCCGGAAGGGGGTGATGTAAGGTCTGGAGGAGCACCCGATATAAATTTGGGGTGAATATTCTTCTTGAGTCCCGGAATGCTTGCTAACAGAAGCTGTGTGTATGGGTGCTTGGGTTTTCCAAACATTTGTTCTGCAGTTCCATTCTCAATAATCTCACCTGCATACAATACTGCCAATTTATCGCAAATATCACTCGATAAAGCTATGTCATGGGTAATGAAAATCATTGAGATATCAAATTCTTTTTTTAATCTTTTCAGGAGATTCATTACCTGAGCTTGAATACTAACGTCCAATGCAGAAGTAGGTTCATCTAAGATAACAAGACTTGGATTCAGAATAAGGGCTGATGCGATCATAACTCTCTGTTTCATTCCTCCGCTTAGCTCATGGGCATATCTGTTGAATACCTCCTTAGATAGACCAACCATTTCAAGAAGATTCTCTGTTTTCGTGTAAGCCTCTTTTTTATCAATATTTTTTTTCAGGAGCATTGGTTCTGCGATCTGATGCCCCACTTTCAAAACTGGGTTCAATGAGTTCATTGCCCCTTGAAACACCATTGAGATAGTGTTCCATCTAATCTGCTTGCGGAAATCTTCCTCAGACAGTTGAGTTATATTAGTCCCATCCAGCATCACTTTTCCTTCGTTAGTATCAATATTACTAGGTAAGACCCTCATAAGAGCAAGAGATAGACTGGTTTTTCCTGAACCAGATTCTCCAACTATACCAAGTGCTTCGCCCTTCTTTAAATTTAATGAAATATTGTCTACTGCTTTTACTGGACCTCGTGAGGATTGATAGTATAATTTGAGATTTTGGATATCTAGAAGTTCCATTAATTACCCCTCTTTAAACGTGGATTTATTATTGGTTCCATTCCGAGTGCGATTAGAACAAATGTCATTGCTGTTATCACTATTAAGATTCCTGGAGGCAGTATCCACCACCAATAACCTACAAAGATACCACCATTTCTGAATCCATATTCCAGTATTTGGCCCCATGTTGGAAGGGATGGATCTCCAAGACCTAGAAAACTAAGTGCTGCTTCTGCCAATATGGCGGATGGTGTAAAGAATATCATCTGAGCAAATACGAAGGGTGCTGTTTGAGGGAATATGTGTCTCAACATAATTCTTAGTCTAGACGCTCCTAGAGTTATGGAAGATTCGACAAGCTGACCGGATCTTATCTGCAGAACCATAGAGCGAATTAAAATAGTAAGTCCTGGCCAACCAAACACAGTGAGTATGAGTATAATTATGAGGAGGTTGGGCCTCATAATAAATGCCAAGAATATCAGGATTGGAAGAAGTGGAATGTTTGTGAAAATATCTGCGGCACGCTGTATCAATGTATCAGTTTTTCCACCCATATATCCACTGATTATCCCAAGGGAGGTACCTATTACAGTGGTTATAGAAGATGCAACTAATCCAATGAAAAGTGCTACTGGGAACCCGAAGAGTAATCCAATTGATAAATCCCTCCCTAATGTATCTGTTCCCATAAATCCAAAAACTGAACCCCCAAGTACAAATTTTACTTTTCCTATCGAGTCATCATCGTCATATAGAAATGCCTCCACCTGAAGTTTGTATGAGCCTTTTAAAACTTCAAATTTTTCATCATCTTGTGGAATTCCAAACACTACAGTATCAACTCCACTAAGTAATAGGTCCTGGTTGCTCATTGAAATGTTAAACTTTTGTTTTAAGAAGTTTGATACAGATCCCACTACACTAGTGTCACCACTAAATTGTATTCTGAATGGGGTTTCACCGAAACGAGTGAAGGGTGCTTCTTCATCTGGTAGCGGGCCACGAACAATAAGTTTGAATAACTCTATTTTATTTCCATCTGGACGTTCAATATTCACTGTCAAAACTGGGGGCCGATTGTTATATCGAATATTCTCAATCGTCATGGAAGTAAAAGTCGGAGCTTCGTCTGAGTTATAGTTAAAATCGAATGTGTAAAGAACTATGCCTGTTCCGATCCCAGGTATTCTCTCCGAAGGGACACTTGTTTCAAGAATAATAGTTTCTGCTTTATCATCACTGGTGAATAGATTTGTCCAAGCCGGAGGTGCAGCTCTTGGATTATCTGCCCATAGGACGGGATTACTCCAATACTTCAACCCAAAGTCTGGCGGGTATGTAATGACCACACCCAAAGAAATGATGAAAAGAACTGATATGAATATTACCCCTGCCTTTCCTGAACCAGTGGAAAGAAGTTCCTTGAAAGTACTCCGAGTTCTTTCTCCCATCAGTACCTCACCCTAGGATCAAGTAGAATGTATAATACCTCCAATATGAAGCGAGCACTTACATACAGTAAAGTGAACATGAATGTGAGTGCAACTATCACATTCTCATCAAGAGCAAGAATTGCATCATAGTAAAGTCGTCCCATCCCTGGCCAATTGAAAACTGTTTCTGTCAGGATAGCACCTCCAAAGGAAGCTGCAAGTCCAAGTACAAGATTTGTAACTATAGGAGGCGCTGCTACTCTGATTATGTGTCTGTTCATAATAGTGTTTTCAGGTAGCCCTTTGGATCTAGCAACTGTTACAAAATCTTCTTGTGCAGTGTTTAAGACCATGGTTCGAACGACATAAGCCCAGCTTCCGACTGACGCTAAGGTTAGGGTTATGACAGGTAGTGCTGCGTGCCAGATAATGTCAAGTGTTCTGTTAAGAAATCCTGAAGGAGCTGGGGAGCTTGTTATGCCTCCAAACGGAAAGATATGAAATTGGAATGAGAATATCAGTATGAAGAGTATTCCAACCCACCAAGATGGAAGTGCGTAGGATGCAGCTGAGATGTAGGATACACCTCTATCGAGTTTTGTACCGACCCTTGTTGCGAGCTTAACTCCGATGTAGAGTCCTACAACAGAACTTATCGCCAACGCAGTTGTTACAAGTATGACGGTGTTTATGAACCGCTCCATGACGATGTCGGATACTCTCGTACTGCCAGAGAAGCTCTTTAAAGTTCTAGCTGAGCCGAGATCCAAGCTTAGAATTCTCCAGACCATATCTGGGAGTCGAGTGTACCAGGGATTATCAAGCCCATAGAATTCTATTAATTGGTCTCGTTCTACCAGAACTACTCGCTCTAGCTCTATTGGGTCCCTTATTGTCTGTGCTAATGATTGTCTAAGTTCACGAATTTCTTCGTTAACTATAGAACCCATCATCCTGTCAGATACACCTGTTGCGCCCAGAACTACGATAACGAGAAGAAGACTAGCTATAAGTACTCCAAAAAGAGTGCCTCCCTTTATTGCCAGTAACCTTGCTGTTCCCAAGGATAACCCTTCACTGACAGTCTATTGCCGAAGATATTAAAGAATCAGCTAGTTCCCTTTTGTTCCTCTTTTCCTGAGGAGGACAGCCGGGATAACTATAACCACCAATAGAATTACTGTAGCCGCAATTAATAGAGTATTTGATATTCCTTCACCTTCTTCTGATGTGGTTGTTGTTTGAGATGTAGTTACAGTTTGGTCAGGGGTGCTAGTTGTTGTTGTAGTTGTTAGTCCCACATTTATGTTTTCCACTCTTTCTGTTACATATGATATTTCATCACTAAATGCCGCTAGATACAGTCGGTAAGGGCTTCCAGTAAGCATATTGGATGTAATACTTGATGGGATATGAATATGAAGTTCAGTAGGGGTTTCTAACTCACCATCACCTGTAGCTAAAACTTTACCATCGACAGGATCGAATAAGATGTATTTGAGACTTTTTTCTCCAGGTCCAGTAACTGATATTTCATAGTGAGCTTCTTCACCTACTTGGATTGGATCTCCTTCAACAGCTGTTATTTCAACAAGTTGAGCAGCCCCCCGATACCAGTCTCCAGGTTTAAATGGATAAGTAGAATCACGGAAGGCATTCAGTTCTGCATACTGTGATTGAGGTTCAAATTTTGTCAGCATATATGGACCGTTACTTATAACCAATATTTTGTAATCATCAAACCAAGAAGAGGCAGCTAAATATCGTTGGGATGCTTCACTTTGAGTTACTAGGTTTTGACCATCCACTGAGAAGACGGATTCTGGAAGGAAATTGTTTCTATCGAATTCTAGTAGAACATTTCTAACCAGGCGTGCATCATTCTCCATAACTAGGCTAATCCATGGAACTTGGAATTTTTCTGCTGCTGTATCGCTGTAAGCAGCCTTTCTTTTATCAAAAACGAGGTTATCCATAGCTGCTAGAACTTCCCATGGCATGCTTATGCTTATTGGGTGTGCATATTCTGCAATATGTTCTGGGACAAAGTGCCAATAATCTAGATAAACTTCTAAGGTTTTATCATCTACTATTTTGAATCCTTTGAATGTATCGAGATAAGGCTTAGTTACAGTAGCAGTTGCGAACTCTATCTTAGATTTATCTTCATTATATGTTAGGTCGAATGTCTGATAAAGATTGTAAATTATATCAGCCATAGTTATTGATTGCCCATGATGCCAATTTGAGCCTACAAATTTGGTGTAATCAAAAGTTACCTTGCTAGTTGCTTGGCTTCCTGCTGTAACACTTTTCCAACCTCCAGTTGATGCATCCCATCTGAAAGCGTCATTAGGCATTGTAAGCTTCCCATTTGGACCTGCCGTCTCAACATCATAAGTTGCTCTGAAAGGAATTGGAAGACCAGTAAATGGATCAGACCATAAAGCAGGGTCATGTACATTTTGCCAAATATCAGCGCTATATATGTCTCCGAAACCACCAACCGGGTTCCAGATAGTTCTTTCAGTCCATACCCAGAGATGTCCTATTGTCAATTCACTTTGTCCTGGAACATATGCTTCTCTGAGTGTCCAAATACTTCTAGGTCCACTTGATAAATCATTAGTGATACCCACAAGATCTTTATCAGCAGGGTAATTGTTCACTATATTCACTACCCACAATCGGACAGATTCTGTTAAAGATATCTTGGTCGCCTCTCTATATATCTGATTTCTTTCATCGAGATCTTTGAAGTTTCCTGTGAATATTCGTTGAGTAAGATCGTCTAAAATGGCGTTTTCATATTGATAATATCCAACTTCCTGCCAACCAGGCATATTTCCATACCACGGAGCAATCATTTGGTTTAGTGTTCCATAATCATATTTTTGGGCAGATCCTTTACCCCATCCTTCAGTGTAAAGATGCCATTCAAACAATTGAGGATCTGTTACGTATACTTTCTGTATTGCAGGACCAAACTGTTGGTATACTCTTTCAACTGTGAATCCAAGTTTGTCTAGTTCAGATGCGATTGTATCTCCGATATCACGTCTTTCATCTTCTACTCTAATAATAAATTTCAGTCTGATTGGGTTCCCATTGTAATTCCAGCGATCTCCAACCTTTATTGCTCCTGCATTCTCCATAGCATTATCAATCATAATTTGGGCTAATTGAGGGTCATAATTGATATTCATCTCTCTTATGAGGTCATATAGAGTAAGATAATCGTAATCAAATGGGCTTATGTGTGTAACCATTGGGACAGCTAATCCCTGGTAAATTTCATTAGCTACAAAATCACGGTTTACTAAATATTGAAGTGCAAATCTTACTTCTCTAATTGAAAATGGATTCAGGTCTCCTTCGGGTGCTGGTGCAGGATTCAATATTATTGAGACTGTTGTAGCCGGAGCTTGATGAATTTTTACAGCGGGGTTGTTTTGTATTGTTTTGGCTGCAGATGTTCTTAGGGCAAATATGTACATATCCATCTGTTCATCATCTAATGCTGCAGGGGCGATTTCGACAGCGAATGCTTTGAAACCTATTTTGTCGACTGCCGGGCCTTGTTGTTGATGTAGAGGTTGGAATTGAGCATAAATTGGTAAGATTGTTGATGTAATAAGCAATATACTGAATAGTATTGGTAATGTTATTCGAGATTTTCTTAATTGTCGTTCAGGATTTTTAGAGACAGTTTGTGTCATATTTTCTCGTCTCCTTTAACTAAGTACTGGGTTTTCTGGAAGATATGATTGAGTATCCTGATACTACAATAGCAATAATTGCTAAAGCTGCTACACCCCAGATTTGATATGTCATCATATTCGATTGAGAGTCTACGCCTTCTTCAATATTTGCAATCCGTGCTGTTAGTGTGTTTTCTAAGGATTCTAATCTTCCAATAATAGTATCTTCAATACTGGATATATTTTCGCCTACTGGTGCTCCAAGAATTGCTATCTGAAGGTCTTGAACTGTTTTTAGAAGTTGGCCTTCTATTGTATCAAATCCAAACTCCATGTAAAATGATGCGGTTGCAACGTTCCCAGAAGCATCAAAGACTCGTATATCGTGGGCACCTTCACCTGATATTGGGACGAAGGTTTTTAGTGAGAATTTGCCATCTGAGTCTGTTCTTCCACTACCTACTATAGCTCCACTTACTTCCAAGAATATATCTTGATTTGGTTGGAAATCGAATCCTTGAATCACAACGTCTTTTCCTCCCGCTCCAGAGGGTGGACTAAGGAAAATAGATGATGAACGAATGGGTGACAATCTTGCAAAAGCTACTTTTTGATTATACCCACCAAGCTCTCCTAAACGTCCATCTGACCATACCATAAAGACATCATCTTCTGTAGATTCAATGGCATAGTAATCTCCCATAAATTGACCATCTGGAAAAGCATAATTTGGGTTTGTGGGGAAGTCAGTTACCCTTGAGTTTTCGAGCCATGTTTCACCTCCATCTTCTGAATAGGAGTAATAGATGTGAAATCTCTGTTCGCTTTTATCATCTCTAAAGTCACCCCACATAACATGAATTTTTCCAGTTGGATCTATGGATACTGCTGGGAAAAATTGGTACCGATTGGTTATATCGTCATTTACTTTTTGAGGCCTAGTCCATGTTTTTCCATCATCGGTACTTCTGACATGGTATACATCTCCGTCATCAGTAGGTTTGCCGGCAGGTCTACCTATGTAAACAAGTGAAATTTCACCGTCGGGTCCTGCAGATATTTGGGGAAATGCTCCACCCCAAGATCTGAAGAAAACTGATCTTGATGAATAGTCTGGTTCAAGGAAATTTGATGCTACAACAGCATTTTCAAAATTTCTTCCACCATCGTCTGATTTTGCAACCCATATTTCGGCTAATCCTTCGAAAGCTGAGTCATCAGTTGAGTCTAGCCATGTTACATAGACTGTACCGTCTTCTGTAACTTCTGGTTGAGATCCTTGTACAACACGTTCTTCTGCTGAGAATTGATCTCCACCATCACCACCACCTCCTACAACTTGTCGCACTGTTGGACTTACATCAACTGGAGAACTCCAGGTTTTACCGCCATCTTCTGATCTTACAAATCTAATAGTTGTATCAACTGATGGATTTTGAAAAGCATAAAGTCCTCCTTGAAGGTAAGTAACAATTTCGTAATTGGTTACAAATTCTGTATAGGTAACATAAATCACATCCTTAGAAGGGTCTAGTGCATTTGGACCTACAATCATCCATGGTTTATCTAGAAATCCAATTGATAATGTTCCAACTAAACCATTTCCGAATGGTTGCTCCATATTGAGATTTACTTTACTTCTTGCGCTAGCGACTGGTGTTTCCCATGAATATCCTCCGTCTTCAGATCTGGTAATTGCTATGCTTGACACTTGTTGTTCAAATGGGGCACCGAATAGAGTGAATTCTTCAAATCCAATAGAGATTGAAGCAATGTATGCGTTTCCATTTCGGTCAAAGTCTACAACTGGGTCTCCACCTGCACCCAAATCTCCGTCAATATATCGTGGTTGGAATGGTCCTTCCCAAGTTTGTCCTGCATCAATGCTTACATAGGAAACAACATTTGGCGCATTGTAATCGATTACTCCTACAATAAGATGTTCGGGATCAAGTGGGTTAACTGCTATGTGTGGTTCTGTCTGAATTGGAGTGCCACCAAGGTCTCGTGTTATGAGTATATTTCGGCTGAATTGGGCAGTTGGACTTCTAAAGGGTACAAGTGCAGCTGCTGCACCTTGCATTACTGGTGATCGGGTTACAGCATCTTCCAGAGCTTCTCCCTTTGTTTCACCAACTCTGTAATCTTTTCCTTCAATAGCTAAGGCAGATGACCCAGACATTAGTCTAGTTGATTGGATTAATTGACTTTCAATTCCCTCTTGAGTGCTCCTTATGAGTTCCTGAGGTTCTTCTGATGCAGCCATTCCAATTAGAGCAGGTATAACCATCATTGATGCCAATAGACTTAGAATAATCAGTCTTTTCATATGTTCAGGTGAATCATCCACGTTTTAAAAGAGTTCCCTCAAAGATTAGGCACATACCATGCCTATTTTCAGCATAGATTTAACCTGCTGCTTCGATTGCAGCGTCTATATCCCGTATTATCTTGAGGTATGCCTCACTGATGAAGTCGTTGACTGAGGATCCATAATTATTTACCCCCTCTGGAGGAAGCAAGATCCATTCGGCTACTTCTTCAAATGATGCATCAAAACCTGGGTCATCTTCCACCCAATCAAAATAGATGTCTATGCTATCGAGAATCTTGTCTACATCTCGACCTAATGAAACATCTACATTAATCGCTAGTTCTTTTACTGTTTCCCAGTATTGTTTAGCACCAGTTCTGGTGAAGTTTATTTCTTTTCTAAGTTCTGCTAATAGTTTCTTTCCAGCATCAAGTTGGTCTATTGAGCTTTCCGCCAAGATTAATTGATTGCTTAATCGTTCGAATTGGTCATTTTGAAACCTAGCTTCTTCAACTGCTTCTTTGAGTTCATCTTTCTTTTCATTGAGATCTAGTAAAGTAGCTGTTAGTGTTGAATCTGAAATAGCCAATAGTGTTTGCAGTCGTTCTTTTTCTAGAGTCTCTTGGTTCAGTTGGGTACGTAAATTTTGGGCTTCTTCTTGAGATTCAGTTAATTCTGCATCACTATTCTGCAGTGCCCTATCTTGGTCTTCAACTTCTTTTTCCAAATTAGCAACATTTGCTTCAAGTTCATTCTTATTTTCAATAGCATTGGTCAATTCAGGTTGTAGATACAGATATCCCAATGCTAATCCTATGATTAATCCGGATACCATACCAACTATCCAGATACTTGATGAAGATATTTTCTGAATGCTGAAAGTCATTTGCCTTATGCTTCCACTTAGTCTTCACCTTTAAGAGTTTTATCTAACTAATCTTTTACTTATAATGATAGATTAGAGAACTTGTTTCTATTTTCTCGTTTTAATTCTAGTTTTCTTTTCTGAATTTTTTAGGTGAAAGTGGTGACATTCTTCTCAGCTGTTGTACTGAATGTGGTAGTACTTCAAGGATATAGTCAATATCTTCTTCTGTATTGTTTTTACCAAGAGATATTCTGAGTGGGCCACGTACTTCTATTGGGTCTATCCCAAGTGCAAGTAAAATTCTACTTGCTTCTTCTGTTCTTGATACGCACGCTGATCGGCTTGATGTAGCTATTCCTTCCATATCGAGTTTAAGAACAAGGGATTCTCCTTCAATGTAAAGGAAGCGTATGTTGATGTTGTTAGCTAGACGTTTCTTTGGGTGGCCATTAAGATAGGTTTCATCTATTTCTAAAACTCCTTTTATGAGTCTGTCTCTCAGTATGGTAAGTTTTTTTGCTTCTTCAAACATTTCTTTTTCCCTTAGATCTACAGTTTTTGCGAAACCAACTACCCCTGGGATATTGTGGGTTCCGGCTCGTAATCCGAATTCATGTTCTCCACCGTGAAGATAGGGTTCCATTTTAACGTCTTTGTTAAGATATAATGCACCTACTCCTTTTGGTCCGTATGTTTTGTGAGCGTTCATTGTCATTATGTCTATGTTCATTGTTTTTACGTCGATAGGGATTTTACCAAATGTTTGGGCAGCATCTGTATGGAAATATGCATCATGTTCATGACATAATTTTCCTATTTTCTTTATGTCCTGAATGGTTCCAATTTCGTTGTTACCATGAATAACTGAAACTAATGTTACTCCCGCTTTCAACACTTTTTCCAGATATTCAAAATCAAGTAAACCTTCCGAATCTACGGGTATGAATGTGATGCTAGACCCATTCTTTTTTAGCCAAGAAGCAGGATTATGAATACATGGATGCTCAATTGTTGATATCGCAATATGTACTTTGTTCACGCCTTGTTGGAAAGCGTGGCATTTTAGCACCATGTTGTTTGCTTCTGTTGCGCTTCCTGTGAATATTATTTCTTGGTTTTCAGCATTGATAAATTTAGCAAGAGTAGCTCGTGATTCGTCTAATGCTTTTTTTGCTTCCATCCCTAGAGTATTCAATGATTCTGCGTTACCATATTTTGTTGTTAAATACGGCATCATAGCTTCTAAAACACGTGGATCGAGTGGTGTAGTTGCAGCGTTGTCTGCATAGATGGACCTCATTTTCTTACCACATCTTAGGTGAATCACTTTCTCTTAAGAATATGCTGTGAAAACACGTGTTAGTTTTTGTGAATTAACTGATAAGTAATCTAGTCAACATTAAATTGTTTAATTTATACATATTATGGTTTTTAAATATTGAACCTAAGTCCCAAGTTCTAGCTAAAAATTGATAAAAAATAATAATCTAGGTTACATAAGTTGTACATCCACTCTTTTTTTGTAAAGTATTGCGATAGTTTTTTCAAGTAATTGATGTTATCCCAGTAATTGATGAGTGAAGAGAAGATGCGTGGGGTTTATTCTGTTCTTCTTCAAATTCCTAAAGATTTGACTTTAAAGATTGGCAAACTTGGGTCGTTGAGTTTTCTGGGTGGATTTTATGTTTACACAGGGTCTGCAATGGGTCCAGGAGGTATTAGCAAAAGGGTTTCAAGACATCTTAAAGAAAAGAAGAAAATGTTTTGGCACATAGATTATGTAACAGATAACCCTAGGATCAAAGTTATTGCGGTATTTAGAGCTGAATCGAAGCAAAAATTAGAGTGTAAAGTTAACAAATCCATAGTTTTGAGTCTAAGCGCCTCAATTATCTCTGGTTTTGGGTCGACTGATTGTCAAGAATCTTGTGGTGGGCATCTTCTTTTTCTAAAAGATGCTGCTTTTCAGGTTTGTCTTAGGGGAATTGGTGAAGCATATCTTGAATCTGGACTAAATCCTGTAAGTATTTTAGTTTGAAGTTTTTAGAATTAGTCAAAGATTTATTGTGTGGGTGGCTGATTAAGTTTATGGATTATGTGAGACTTGGAAAGAGTGGGTTGTCTGTTCCTGTGTTGGGAATGGGGACTTGGGGAGATGGTTTTATTCCTGGGGCTTCGGTTTCGAGAAGTGTAAAGGCGTTGAGGAAAGGATTGGATCTTGGAATGGTGTTAATAGATACTGCTGAGAGTTATGGTTCTGGTTTTTCAGAGAAAGTAGTTGGCGAAGCCATTAAGGGTCGGCGTGAAGAAGTAATTATTGCAACTAAGGTTTCTGCAAGTCATTTAGCTTATGAAACTGTTTTACGTTCTGCTGAAAAGAGTTTGAAGCGTCTGAATACGGAATTTATTGATCTATATCAGGTTCATTCTCCCAGCTCTTCCATACCTGTGGGCGAAACTATGAGAGCTATGGAGCATTTGATAGATGAAGGTAAGATTGGGTCTATTGGTGTAAGTAATTTTTCTGTTGAAGAGACTAAGGAAGCACAAGAGGCTTTGTCTAAATGTGAATTGGTGTCTAATCAGGTTGAATACAGTCTTTTGGATAGAGAAATTGAATTTGATGTTCTACCTTATTGTCAACGTGAGAAGATCACTGTTATGGCGTATACCCCAATTGCAAAAGGGGAGGTTCTTACGAGTAGAATTTCTGTTAGACTACGAGAAATTGGAGATAAATATGGAAAAACTCCTATTCAGGTTGCATTGAATTGGTTGCTTTCGAAGGATGAAATTATTGCTATTCCTAAGTCTCTCAGTATTGATCATTTACGAGAGAATGCAGGTGCAACGGGATGGTTGTTATCTCCTGATGACATTAATCTTTTAGAATCAAATGTATGTTAACATGTTTTTGTAATCTTACCTTGATAATAGTTAGTCATTATTCTGGGTTTCAGAATAATTTGTTCTTTAGCCAGAGTGAGATGTATACTAGACTGATTAGTACTGGAACTTCTATTAATGGTCCAATTATTGCAGCGAATGCTTCGTTAGAACTTAAACCAAATATTCCTATCGTGACAGCTATTGCTAGTTCGAAGTTGTTGCTTGCTGCTGTTAAGGAGAGTGTTGCGGTTTCCGGGTAAGTGAATTTCAATGCCCATGAAAGAAAGAATGCTATTGCAAACATAATTAGAAAGTATGCTACAAGAGGTAATGATATTCTGAGTACATCCCAAGGTAATGTGAGAATTAATTCGCCTTTCATTGAGAACATCACAATTATTGTGAATAGTAGCCCAAGAATAGCAGTTGGATTTAATTTAGGAATGAATTTTTCGTCATACCATGTTTTCCCTTTATTCTTAACGAGAGTAAATCTTGTTATTATTCCCGCTATGACGGGTATGCCTAGAAATATGATGACACTTCTTGCAATTTCTGTCATTGATATTTGTAGAGTTTCTTCTGTTGACCCAGTTATCCATGAGGATAATACAGTTATGAAAAAATAGGCATATATTGAGTACATCAATATTTGGAAGATTGAATTTAGAGCAACCAGTATTACACCTTGTTCGTTGCTTCCACCTGCCAGATGGTTCCATATCAGAACCATAGCTATGCATCTTGCTAGGCCTACAAGGATAATTCCAGTTCTATATTCGGGTAGGTCAGGCAAAAAGATCCATGCAAGTGAAAACATGAGTACTGGTCCAATAATCCAGTTGAGTGTGAGTGAAACTGCAAACATTTTCCAGTGCACTATTGCTTTTGATAGTTTTTCGTATCTGACTTTAGCAAGTGGTGGATACATCATACACAATAGGCCTATAGCTATTGGGAGTGAAACTGAATCTATTCTGTAGGTATCCAAGATATTGGGAAGTTCTGGGAATATTGCTCCTATACCAATACCGATAACCATCGCAATAACGATCCAGATTGGGAGGAGCTTATCGATTCGTGAAAGCTGTTCTGAAACTTCCTGAAACATTTTATTCACCTTGCATATTGACCAAATTTAGAAAAGGTGTAGTTATCTTTTTTCAGGATTAAGTCTTTTTATTCTAATGTATGATAATGTTACAGCTAAGCTAAGTATTATGAGAATCATACCTAGAGCTATTCCTACAGGTATGTGGATAAATTCTGATATAACCATTTTAAAGCCTATGAAGAATAAAAGAATTATCAATGTATGCCTGAAATAATAGAATTTCTCCATAAGACCAGCAAGTAGAAAATATAGGCTTCGAAGACCAAGTAGAGCAAATACGTTAGATGTTATAAGTATAAAGGGGTCACTAGAAATTGCAAGAACAGCTGGGATTGAATCTATTGCAAACATAAGATCTGATATTTCCACAACAATTAAAGCCACAAGCATTGGGGTTGCGTATCGAATTGCTCCCTTCTTTAGAAAGAACTGTTCTTTTTTCAATTCAGGACTGAAAGGAATAAACCTTCTCAAAAGTTTGACTCCAAAGTTTTTTTCTATCTCTATTTCTTTCTTTTCATTTTTAAGAAGTATTTTGAGTGCTGCATAAATCAGTAGTATACCAAATATGTAGATCATAAATGAAAATCTTTCAAGTAGTGATGCTCCAACAAGAATCAGGGGAACCCGCATTAAGATCGCGCTTAAAATACCTACTGAAAGTACTCTGTGTTGGTAAGCATGTGGAATAGCAAGAGAAGAAAATATCAGTGAAAATACGAACATGTTGTCAACACTTAGGGATTTTTCGAGTGTGTATGCAGTTATATACTCTAGAAATTTGTCGGTTCCTAAGCCCAAGTATATCATTCCTGAGAAGAATAGAGCTAATGATATCCAAGCTATAGTCCATTTTAGGGCTTGTTTGGTTCTTTGTTTATTCGTAACTTTTTGTATTATTTGTTGATCTTCCTTTTTGTCTTTTCTTAATCTACCTTTGATGTTGTTAAGGAAGCCAAGATCTATGCTAAATCCTATAATTATAATGATGAAGAATAGCAACCATAAGAAAGAAGTGTTGAATAAATCTATCAATTTGTTCGACCTAAATCATTTTTCATTAATTTTCTTTATGATTATTCTAAATTGATAAGCATAATTATATTTTGCATAAGACATAGTTATTTAAAATGGCGTATATATTATTTATAAAAGATAATTTTTGGGATAAGGATCGAGGTAAGAAGATGAGAGAGATTTCTACCTTAGATCTAGGAAGAAGAAGATAGCAGTAAGCAATAGTATCATTCCACTTATTTTTGGAATAAGACCTTCGTACTTCCTCACTTTCTCCTCCATCTTTGAGTAGGCTTTAACAGTGATCAAAGTCACACCTATCAATGATGCTGTTATTGCCGCACTATAGGTCAACATTAGTGTTAAAGGGTCTACTCCGCCTACAGCAAATGTAAGTAATGCGAATGTTTCTTCATGGGCGATACCAAGGACTAAGGCAAAAACAGCTATGCTCTTCAAGGAGAGAAATGTATCCTTCGCTTCCTTGTGCTTGTGTGTACGGATTCCAATCGCGTGGTGCGAATGTTCTTGATGATTCTTTCCATTGAAATCATCCTGTAAATTCCATTGATTCTTTTTTACTTCATCCTTTGGTTTCTCAATGAAGAACCTTATTGCTAAAATGGTCAAGGCTGTCCCCGCTATGATGTTGATATATGGTATGGAAAATTGTAGAAATGTGCTCATCATTACAAAAGCTGTAACCACAGCTATTGATGATGCAAGATGAGCTATTGATATGATTAAAGACGAAATAAACGCTCTGGTTAAAGGATGAGGATGAGTACCAGCATAAAGCATTGCGATTGGCCATCCGTGTCCAGGTTCAAGACCATGTAAAATACCAATAAAGACTACTGCAAAGTAGATCGGGTCTATCATACTTTTTGAGATAAATTCCATTGATTTAGGTCTTGCTAAGGATAATTATAATTGTGGACACTTATTTTTCTGTGTATTTACTCCTCAGTATTCCACTGAAAAACATATTCTGTTGTAGTTAAATAAAACCAATAAAAGAAATATGGGTTGACACTTTCATTAATCACCACTATCGCTGAAAGCCCGGTTATTTACAAGGTCATTGTATGTGTATCTGCCATTCACTAAATTACGTTCCGTCATCCAAGTATAAGCATCATTGAATCTTTCTTTAGGATACTCTTGCCATAATGACCATCTTGGGACTCTTAAGGTGTTTCTAAGTTCTTCACTACTTATGGGAATATCTTTTCCTATTTTTCTAAGAATTATATCGAATCGTTCAAAATATTTTGGTTGATGCTTATTTGGGTATTTGTTTATTGAGTTGATTGCTTTGTTTGTTCCTCTTATGAACTTCTTTAATGTATCAGTGCTAACTTCATTGGCGGTCACCATAAGTGTACCTTTCTTTCTTTTGGATTCAAATATCTTAGTTAATTTCAGATGCTCAGCAATATCAATATAGACTCCAAGAAGACTTGCCGCATTTACTTGGTCACTAAGTACTGCCTGAAGTCTTTCGTGTGGGTCACCCATCATCTTGAACTTTATTTTCTCTCGTGGAATATATTTCTCTAAATCTTCTATTGTAGTGAAATATGAACCAGTTCCGTTCTCAACTGCAATAACCTTATCCTGAAGTAATTTTGGTTCTGTTATCACTGAATTATTTTTTGCATATATTGTAAAACTACTAGTTAGTGCATCTGTATTCCAAGGTGACCAAGCAACTATTCTACTGAACTCGCTTTCAGCAGCTCTAAATATTGAGACCCATTCTGCTGCATGGTACATGTTTGATAATCCCTTTCTCTGTAAATTCTCGTACATCTTGTTCTTGCTTGTAACCTTAGTTTTTGGAGTGACATCATTTACATTCACTATTATTCCTTCATCTTGGTAATAGCCTTCTTCTATAGCAACAATTTCTGGGAATGACCAGTAGAATGCCAAATTATTTATGCTAAGCTCTACATGATCTTTATTAGATTTCATAATTAAAATTATGTTCTCATTATAATTAATCTTTTTTAAAGAAAATAAAACAAAAAATATTCGCTGGCGAAAACAATTATATTTAGGGAGTTCATCACAATTATTTTGAGGAAACCGCTTTTCTTCAATCTATTCGTTTCATCATTGGAAAGCGGTGGCGGAATAGTTGTGGGGGCTGTCAAGATGACGCATATTTCCTCATGGGCGCAGGAGCCACATGTCTGCGCCAAATTTTTTTTGCGAGACCTTAATGTAGTGGTTTTTTTGAAGGTTATTGTCTTTGTCAATAATTAGAACTGTAAATTTGAGTAAGCGATACGATAAGTTGGTAGCTATTGATAATTTGAATCTTGAGATAAAAGAGGGCGAGATCTTTGGTTTGCTTGGACCTAATGGTGCAGGTAAGACCACGGTAATTCATATGTTAGCTACTCTTCTTAATCCTTCTTCTGGTTCTGGTTTTGTTAACGGTTTTGATGTTTCGAAGCATTCTGGTGATGTTAGAAGGTCTATTGGAATAGTTTTTCAGGAACCAAGTTCTGATGATATTTTGACTGGTTATGAGAATCTTCGATTGCATGCTATGATGTATGGGGTTCCTGGAAAGTTAGCTAAAAAACGAATGGATGAGCTTCTTGAGATTGTGGATCTTACTGATCGTAAAGATGATTTAGTGAAGAAGTATTCTGGGGGAATGCGTAGACGACTTGAGTTGGCACGCGGTCTTCTTCATCGCCCTAAAATATTGTTTCTTGATGAACCCACTTTGGGTCTTGACCCTCAGAGTCGAGAGCATATTTGGCATTATATTACGAAAATGGTAAAGGAGGAGAATATTACGGTTATTTTGACTACACATTATATGGAGGAAGCGGATATGTTATGCGATAGAGTGGGAATTATTGATCTTGGTAAGATTGTTGTTCTTGATTCTCCAAATAAATTGAAGAGGGTTGTTGGTGGGGATTTAGTTAGGCTTCGAATTTCAAAGCCGAATCTTGAGAAAGTTCGAAAGCTTGGATTTGTTAAGAATGTTGATTTTGATGATAGTGTAGTTACTTTGAAGGTTATTGATGCAAATATTCATCTTCAAGAGATTTTGGATGTTATTGGTCTGGTTGAGTCTGTTGAGATGCGTTCCCCTACATTGAATGATGTGTTCCTTCATTATACTGGGCGGCAGATTAGGGAAGAAGCTCCTGAGGGTGGTTTCTATGAGCGTGTAGCAACTCATAGATCCGGGAGATAAGTGTTGGTGTTTGAGTGAATTAACGGGTTTGTTGGCGATTTGGTATCGTGAATTCAAGGTGTTTACTCGTGAAAAGTCTAGGGTTATTTCATCTGTTTTGAGTCCGTTGTTCTTTCTAATTATTTTTGGTGCTGGTTTGGATTCAAGTGTAAGTATTGAGGGCATTAGCTATCAGCAGTTTATTTATCCCGGGATTATTTCAATGGCTTTGCTTTTTACTTCTATCTACTATGGTGTGTATATTGTTTGGGATAAGATGATTGATTTCTTGAAAGAGGTTCTTGTTGCACCTCTGTCTAGAACCACAATTTTTTTGGGTAAGGTTTTAGGCGGAGTAACTGATGCTGTGATCCAAGGCACTCTTCTCATTGGTATAGGGTTCTTTCTCAATATTAATTTTAATTTGTGGGGTTTGCCTTTTGCTTTCTTGATTATGATCATTACTTCTGCTGGGCTTGTTGGTGTTGGGCTTCTTATTGGTTCACTTATGGAGAGACCAGAAGGTTTTCAGTTGATAGGTAGTTTCCTTTTGTTTCCGTTGTTTCTTTTATCAGGCGCATTGTTTCCAATTGATGATTTGCCCTCATGGTTGGCTCCGTTTACCTATGCTGATCCTCTTACATATTGTGTGGATGCTTTGAGGGTTGTACTTCTTGATGCAGGTCAATTTCCGTTGTATTTTGATTTAACGGTTCTTACTTTATTTGCTATTGGGACCACTATTTTAGGTACTCTCTCTTTTAGAAGAATGAAACTGTAGTTTCATTATCCACGTTTTTGTATCAATACAATTATTCCAATCACTGCAATAATTGCTACTGCCACTACGGTATATGTTACTCCTGTGGGGATCATTGTGATATCTGTTACTTGTTGGGTGACTGTTAATATCGCTGGAATTGAGGTTTGATTGATTGTTAATGTGATAATATTTGGTGGAAGTGTAGTCACTAAAGTTGTTGGGATTATTGTTGTGGAGGTTATCCTAGTTGTTTGTGTTAGTGTTGTAGCTGTTGTGGTTGTAACTATTCTTGTTATTGATGAGGTGATTGTTGAGGTGGTGTGACTTGTTGTGGTTGTTGTGATGATGCTAGTTGAAGTGGTAGTGGTTCTCAAGGTAGTAGTTGTATGACTTGTAGATGTAACGGTTGATGTAGTTGTTGTAATGTGGGTGGGTGTTAATATAGTGTATTTCAAGAAGCCGCTTCCTCTATATTTGATGTGGATGTTGTTATTAGTGTCAAGAGAAAATGATGGGTCGGTTACATTTGTGCCTACTTCGAATGCCACTAGTGTAGTCCAATTCCCGTTTGATTTTATTGACAAAGTTAGGTACATTACTGTGTTGTCGTAGTAGAGTATGAATGGGTTATCTGAAGGGTCTAGTTTTAGTGAAGAGTATCTGACTTCATGTCCAAAAAGTTGTAGTGATTCTATATTCCAAGTGTTGTTTGATTTGGTTGCATATTGTAGGTTTGAAGAAAGGTGGCTTTCTTGATAGGTTATGTGTGGATTATCGGCTGAGTCAATGGCAAGAGATGGGACCCAAACGCTTCCTGCCGAATCAACAGTTTCTGTAGTCCATACTCCATTTATTTTTTCTGCGTACTTCAGGACTCCTAAGTAAGTATCCATATAACCAATATGTGGGTTTCCTGAAGAATCAAGCGCTATGGAAGAATCTCCACCAACGTTTTCGTTTGAATCGACTATTTCAATTCTCCATGAGCCTCCAATTTTATTTGCGTATTTTAGATTGCCAAGAGTAAAATCATGGTAACTGATATGGGGGTTATCGGATGAGTCTAATGCGATGGAAGGTTCCCATCCTACATTTCCAGAGAAATCTACTGTTTCTATTCGCCAACTGCTTCCCGTCTTTACAGCGTATTTTAAGTTACCAGCTCCATGTTCATAGAAGGTTACATGCGGTATTCCATTAGAGTCTATTGCCATTGAGGTGGCCCCCCCTACAACTACTGAACTTATTGATTCAATTATCCAAGTATCATTATTTTTTATAGCATAATCGAGAGTTTCGCTTACATTATTGAAGTAGGTTATATGTGGGATTCCTGTTGAGTCTAAAACGAAATATGTGTCTGCTCCATCAATATCTTCGACTGTCCTTATAGTATCTGTTGATGCGATAAATCCGAGTATAGGATTTGCGCCAATCAGTATTATTATAAATCCTAATATAATTATGAGAAAAGAGAAATGAATCCTATTTAATTTGCTATGCATTGTCATCAAATCCTTTCGTTGACTTTTTAAGTATTTTATTGTCAACAAGTTCAGTTAATTTTTTTTCATAAGATTTGGCAATTACATCCCAATTGTAGTTTTTGGCTTTTTGGAAAGATCTTTTACCTAATATAATTCGCATTATTTCGTTATTAAGAAGTCTCGTGAGTCTATCTGTAAGTTCTGCTATATTTCCTGCTGGATAATTGAACCCGTTTACACCATTGGTTACGAGACCAAGTCCTCCTCCCACTTCTTCTGGTATTGCAGGTACAGCCATAACTATCGGGAGTTGGCAGGCCATTGCTTCAGCTGTTGCTATTGAAAATCCTTCTCGGGCAGAAGGTAATACAAAAACTTTCGAATCTTTCAATGTATTCTCCATCTCTTTTTCGCCCAAGTAACCACGGAAGTCTACACTTTTTGTCAAATCAAGATTTTTTGATTGTTTAACGAGATTAGACATATCTGGGCCATTACCGATAATTTGAGTTGATGGAGTGGATTTGTTTAAATCTCTAAAATATGAAAGACTTTTCAGTAAATCTCCGATTCTTTTTTCTGGAGATAAGCGACCTACAAATACGACATCGTTGTTTCGATTTTTATTCTTATTTTCTTTGAAGAATGAATTACGGACACCGTTTGGTATCATTATGGTTGATCCTTCAAGCCCAATTTTTTTTAGCATATTTTCTGTTGTTTCTGAAACAGCTATGATTAGGTCGGGTCTGGGAACCTTTAGTGATAACTTTACGACTTGTGAGCCTAACCCTGAGATTAGAGGAATCAGTTTTTCTTTGAATGAGTTGCTGTACCGATATTGTAGATACATATTGACAGTTTTTTGAAGAACTTCGTGAACTGTGATTATTAGTTTGGTTCGTTTAAGCTTCATAAATAGACTTATAATTGGAATATGAAAAAAAGGTGTAGCATTACAATCGATAACGTCAAGCTTTTCAAATTGCTGTAAGTATTTTACTGTGAAATAGAAATCTTGATTCAAGAGTCGGTATCCTTTATTGTTGAAATAGGGTAGTTTTGGTGCTATTTTATGAAAATGGATGCCTTCAATAATTTCTGATTTATCACATGATGTGTAAATGTGTACTTCATTGTTTTGTACGAGTCTACGGGCTAGTTCCCAATATCGGCGTTCATATCCACCGATGTAATGAGGCATAACACGGTCTACAACTATTCCTATCTTTAATCTGCTCATCGTTATTGCACTAGTATTGTGTTATTTGTAATAATGAAGAAGAGAAGATTAGATGAGTGGTAATGGAATTTGAAGGGAGCTCACCACACCACCATACATGACTAGATCAATGAATAACGCCATTTGATTTAGACTGACATTCATCCCTTCTGGAATCGTTAATGTGAATGAGTAGAGTCCAGCTGAAATTTCTGTTACAGTTATACGGATTGTCATATTCTGATGATTACTATTGGATACTGGGTTTGCCATCCAAGCTTGGAAATGTTGCATGTTATGTACCCAAATATCAAAATTGCTATCTGTTAAACCACTAACTGGGTTTTGGTTCATATCAACAGCTACAAAAGTTACTGTCACTGTGGTGGTTGGATCGTATGGTGAGAGGCCAAATTGGTTAGGTTGAACCAAAAAGATTGGTGGATATATCAATGTGATATTCCATGTTGTATCTGCAGTTAAAGTCATGTATCGCCTGTATGCAGTTGAAGGCATATTTTCTTCACCTTCTTCTTCGCAGTCTTCTTCATTTTCTTCTTCGCAGTCTTCACCATCTAGTGCCGGTATTACTACTAAGTATAATCCAGGTTCAGCATATATTTTGTAGTATCCATTTTGGTCTGTCATGGTAAAGAAATCGATTTCAGTTGCTGGATGGAATAAGATGACGTCTATACCATCTATAGAAGTTCCGTTAGGTAGTGCCACATATCCGCTAAGTGCTACAGCTGTATTTGATCCCATCTGGACTCCCATCCAACTTTCGCTGTTCCCTAATCTGATTTGCATATCGATAAATCCACCGGTTATATTTATGGTTGAAGGTACAGCAAATGTGAAGTTGTAGCTACCTGCAACACCTTCTAAAACATTAACACTACCACTAATATCTTGGTGATACTGGTTTGACTCTTGGGTTGACCACCAGTTGCTACCTGGAGGTTCAGCACCCCAATTATGAAGCCAAACAGTAAACGAGCTGTCTGAAATACCTGACATTGGGTCTCCAGAATCATCTTCCACGTTAAATGTGACTGTTGCTGTTTCATTCACTATTAGGCTATTTGGACTTATATTGAGTTCAGATATTTCTGCTCTAGCCATCAAAGTCACATTATAAACAGTATCTGAAGTCAAGTTATAGCCAGCTACGAACAATCCACTAAGACCTTGTGGAGGAAACACATTAAGCATGAATACAGCAGGCTCAACCACCAACTTATAGTAACCAGAAGCATTTGTGTTAGCAAAAGAACCCTGCTCTGTAGACGGATTGAATAAATCAATACCAACATTAGCTATACCTGTACCATTACTCAAAGTAATCCAGCCACTAAGCTGAACAGCACTACTTGACGCCATCATAAGGCCAGCCCAACC
>Ga0208642_1000260_pt1 | contig 28923 bp, 46 predicted proteins | sample ETN02SmetaG_4_FD_185790 | JGI IMG/M metagenome (GOLD analysis project Ga0208642, IMG submission 185790) | Marine microbial and viral communities from oxygen minimum zone, Eastern Pacific Ocean - ETNP2014F10-02SV251 (SPAdes) (version 2) | ecosystem: Environmental > Aquatic > Marine > Oceanic ...
GATGAAGAACAAAAAAGAGCAGAAGCAGCGAGTTATGAAAACGAAACCCAACTTAATAGAATGGTTACTATTCCTTTAAGAGAATATGACAAGTTAAAAGAAGAGCAGCATTTCATTAAGGATAAGGCTCTTATAGATATTATTGACAATATTGAAAGACTAGTTAGAGCATTAAGAAAACATATTGTAAGAACAGATGTAGAATGAAAATAAAAGTTAATAAAAAGGATTATCAAAATATAGCAGATTGTATCAGAAGTGACCAAGTACCAGCAAGTGCTGTATTTGAGTATTTTAGTGACGAGCTGTTTTACGCTTGGTATAAGAAGAAATATCTTGTATAAATATAAGCAACGATATGAATAAAAAAGGAGTAAATTATGGCAGATGATAAACACCATCCGAGTATAATGTCCAAAAAGTCTATGGAGGCTGTAGCTGGAACCGCTGGTTCTGGTACAACATTGTTTTCAGAAATTTTTACACAGGTTAATAATGCAAAAGATAAACCTAAAAAAGTAGAAATTTTAAGACAATATGACAACCAACCATTAAGACAACTTTTAAAAGGAGCGTTTGATCCTAAAATAGAATGGGATTTACCTGACGGTGACCCACCATTTATAGAAAATCAAGCCCCTTTAGGAACTGAACACGGTTTATTGAGAAATGAAGCTAAGAGATTGTATTACTTTGTAAAAGGAGCTAATAACAAACTTACTAAAACTCAAAAAGAAACTATGTTTATTCAAACTTTAGAAGGTCTACATGCAGATGAGGCTAAAGTTTTATTAGGTATGAAAAACAAGTCCCTAAATAAAATGTATAAAGGTTTGACAGAATCAGTTGTTAAGGAAGCTTTTGGTTGGACAGATAACTTTGTTCGTCCAGAACAAAAATAGAACATATTTTCTATAATCCGTTGTGGGACAACGGTTATAATCGCTTGACAAATGATACAAAATGTTGTATCCTGGTGTCAACGATTAAATAAATATAGAAAGAGAGAATATATTATGAAGAAAGTGATTTTTATTATTGTAATTTTGTTTGTTTGGATATGTGGATTATTAGCATTTAATCCTACTATTGCAAAAGCAAACGATTATAATAGTGCAGTTGTTGGGCATGTTATTACTGAAACAATTAAAGGTACAGACATAGACCACGCAGCTATATTAGAGAGTGAAATGGAAAAAATAATGTATGCATTGGCAGTTGAAATGAGTCTGATAATGCAAAAACATTTACCATTTATACTTGAAGGTTTAGCTAAAGAAATAAGAGATAAATCTGACTTAGCATTTAAATGTGAATTGTTGAAAGATTCAAAAATTAAGGACAAGGATTGTAAATAATGATTGAATTTTTATTAACCATTCCTAAAGAACTTCAAGTTATAATACCAAGTTGTATTGTAATCGGAGTATGGTATGGATGGAATACCAAGACCGGAGAGATAAATGGCAACAAAAAGACAAAAAAGATTAAGAGTTAGAAAACTAGTTAAGAATGATGTTCTATCATCTACTAGAAAATATAAAACTACATACAAAGATATTAAAATATGGTTTTCAATCATTGATAAACATATATTTGATAGTACACTTTCTCCATTTAACGAAATTCAAATTAAAAACATTAATAAATGTATAGGTCAAGTTGTTATACACGATTGGAAAAGAAAAGGTACAAAACAATTTCACCTTGAAATGCAAAAATTTTATAAAAACAAAAAACAATTTGTGGATACTTTAGCACATGAGTGTGTACACCTATATCAAATGCAAAATCTAGGCGATACAGGTAATCACAATGATTTATTTTATAGTTATAGACCGAAATTAAACCAAATTGGTTTAAATGTCTAAAAAGGGGAACAATTATTATGGGAATGCGACAAACAAAAGAATTAGACCATTATCTTAAAAGAATTATAGATTTGGTACCTGATAAAATTAAAAACTTCATAGATGGAAATGAGAAGTCTATGGTCTATTATACTGGTAGTTGGGCAAAAGATATTTACGACAACTATACAGAAAAACAATCCCAAAAAATATTTAAAACTATGGATAAATTTAACGATAAAGTTATGTTTTTTCAAAGAAGAAATAAAGATATAAAAATAGGCACTTGGTCGGAGTATGGTGAAAATCCACCTCAATCTATTGCCAATTATGATTATATAGTAATGAGGAAACAATGAAAATGCCAAAAAAAGGATTAATTAAAAAGTGGACTATAATAACAGTTATAGGAGCCATGGCCATAGCCGGTGCTTTTGCTTATGGAACATTTAAACCAAATTATATTATTAAAAAAAATATGAAAGAAACTCTTGAACTAGAACATGCCAAATGGGCAAATAGTTTAGGTTTACACTCTCCAGATATGAACTACACCAATGGAGTAGAATTTATAGGTGAGTTGAATAAGTGTGTTGATTATTTAAATTTTACAACACCACCACATGAAAGAGTACCACTTGAAATGTTGGTTGCTCAAGCAGCATTAGAGTCTGCCTGGGGTAAGAGTAGATTTGCTGTAAAAGCAAATAACTTATTTGGTATTAGAGTATTTAAAAAAGAAACCCCACATTTATTGCCTTTAGGTGTTGATAAGTGGCCAGGTTGGGGAGTTAGAATTTTTGAAACAAAATGTGATAGTGTAAAAGAATATTTAAGAATATTAAATACACATCCAGCGTATATTGATTTTAGAGAATTGAGAAATCAAATGTTAAAGGCAAATAAACCTTTAGACGCTAAAAAATTAATTAAAACTTTAAAATCATTTTCTACAACAGAAGATTATGATATGAGAGTTATTAATATGATGAAAAAGATTAACAAGGCTTTAAATAGTTTAGAGGAGAAAAAGGATGAGAAAGTTCTTCCAGAAGATAAACCATAGTATATGTTTGGAATAATATTAGTTTTATTTACCGCTATATCAATATCAGTAATTGCAGCTGGGTATAGTATTATAGGTTTAGCAGCTCTATTTTCTGGTGCTACGATAGCAATTGTTGCTATGGGTAGTGCTTTAGAAGTTGGTAAGTTAGTTGCTGCTAGTTGGTTGTATAATAATTGGAGAAATCCATTATTACCTAAATCAATAAAAGTATATTTAACGAGTGCTGTTATTGTTTTAGTATTTGTAACCAGTATGGGTATCTTTGGGTTCTTATCCAAAGCACACCTAGACCAAATGAGACCTGAAGGTGATAATGCAGTACAAATACAATTAATAAATAAACAGATATTACAAGAAAATGTTGTTATAGATAGAGCGGAGAAGACATTAGATTTATTAGATAAAGCATTAGAGGTTTACCTAGATAAAGAATATGTCAGTAGAGGTCTTAAAGAAAGAAAAAAGCAGAAAGAAGAAAGAGATTTTTTAAATAATGAAATAAGAGTTGCAATGGATACTATTGCAAAATTGACAGTACAAAAAGGTAATTTAGAAATAGAACAATTAAGAATAGAGGCAGATGTAGGTCCACTTAAATATGTTGCAGAACTAATATATGGTGATAATGCAAAAGACCATTTTGATGAAGCAGTTAGAATAATTATTATTGTATTAATATTTGTATTTGATCCATTAGCGGTCTTGTTATTAATTAGTGCGAATATATCCATAAGGAGTAGAAGACTTGAAAAAGATAACAAAGAAAAGAAAATCCAAAAAGATTTCCAGAAAGAAGCTACTAACGCAAAAGCTAGAGCGAAAATTTTACGAGATAGAGAAAAAGTTTATTCGGATTTTTTTACAAAACTAGGTAAAAGAGAATTAAGGAATAGAGATTATGAAGAATTTTTTAGAACAATGGGTACAGAAGAAATGAAAAAGCTAGGTTTGGATCCTGATGAAATAAGACTAAAATTAGACCAGATTATGGAGTGGAACGACCGAGATATGGAGAAGGTTAAAATAAGATATACCTAGAAGTAGAGAATAAGAAATGAGAAATATAGCAATACTATTATCACTATTACTTTTAAATGCATGTGGTACAGCACCAGGGTTTTTAGCAACTAGTACAGGTGCGTATTCAGAATATAAAGTGACTTCACTTATTAAAACAGGTACAGATTTAGCATTATCAGCAGCAGATTTACCTACAACTAACGATTGGGCTTTATCAAAGATAACAGGTTATAATTGTAAAGTTAGTAGAGCAGTTAAAGAAGGAGTTGAATATATTTGTAAAAATGTGGAAGTACACCCACCTACAAATACGGTCATTGACAAAGATGAAAAAAAATGATATTATGGTACTTATGAATACACATTTACGAGATTGCCCTAGATGTGCTGATAGAATGATTAATCAGGCAGAAAAAGCATTAGGCAGGTCAGAAACAGAATGGGCAAAGAACTTTTGGTATGGAGTATGGCAGAAGTTAATGACAAAATATAAAAACAAGGTCACATTACATTAATATGAGTGACTTTTATACAGAATATATGAAAAGACAAAACAAAAGAAATAAGTTTGAAAGAAAACTAGATGAATATAATCATACAATGGAATTGGTTAGAACAATTCTTCCAGTTGCGATTATAGTTCTACAAGTTATTATATTGATAAAGATATTTTAATGAAAGACATAACTAAAGAAACAATTAAGATATTGGAAGAAAATAAACTTACCAATATCCATACACCTGAAGACCAAATAAAATCACATAAGGTTGGTGAAGTAGTACCACAAGATGATATTGAAAAAAATATTAAGTGGGTTTTGGAAGAAAAAGTAGGTCCTACTGTTGCTCAACACAATGGTAAGATAGAATTTGTATCATATAAAAAAGGAGTATTAAAATTATTAATGGCAGGTGCCTGCTCTGGTTGTGCTATGTCTAAAATGACTTTACATCAATTGTTGGAAAATATGCTGAAACATTATGTACCAGAAGTACATACAATTGAAAGTGAAGATGACGAAACAGCAGAAGAACAAGGATATAATCCTTGGTCAAAAGGAGATTTTGTAGAATGAAAAAAGAGAATTTAAAAAAATATAATAAGATTGTAGAAAAATATGGCCTTTATGTGGAATAAAATAATGTATAACTGTATCTATCATTGGATAGAAAAAATAGCCAGCGGAACAAGTGTGTGGGCTTGGCATAAAAGAGTTAAACTTTTACGAAAAGAACAAAACAGCAAAAGAACAAGGATATAATCCTTGGGTACAAGAATAATGCCAACATATACTTTTGAAAATAAAAAAACAGGTAAACAATATACAGATATTATGACCATTGCAGAAATGGAAACATATTTAAAGAAGAATAAACACATTAAACAATGCCTTAATAAGATAAATATAGTAAGTGGTGTTGGTGGTATGAAAACTGATAGTGGTTGGAAAGACAATATATCAAGAATTGCAGAAGCACACCCAACTAGTCCATTAGCAGACCAACATAGAAAAAAATCTATAAAAGAAATAAAGACACAACAAGTCTTGCAAAAACATAGAACTAGAAGAAAAGGGATAAAGTAATGGCAAAAGATATACCAGATTACATGCGTGGTTTTGATACAACGGATGATTGGGGTATGACACCTGTATCATCTACTCCGGATAAAACACCTAGTGTTGATCCTAAAGTAGTTGAAGATAGTAAATTAGAAATATCCAAAGTTAAGTCAGATGTTACCGATATCAAAAGTATGATGAGCGAAATTATGCAAATTGTAAATGATAAAGAAACATTGACTAAAGAGATTAGTGATGAAACGGTAAAAGCAAGATTTAAAGATATTGAAAAGATTGTATTGCCGTTTTTATATAATTTACAAAAAAGTGATGAACCTTATATACATTGGCCGAATAGGTCGCCTATCATAAAAGCACAGATTGAAAAATTATTAAAACTTACAAGGGGGTGATTTATGTCGCTTAAGGCGAAACATAAAGAACTTAAAAAGCAAGTAAATGAAGTTGAGATACAAAGACAGATACGAAGAGGTCCAAAGAGTTGGGCTGATTTAAGAAATCTAAAAAAAATGAAGTTAATAGCAAAGGATAAATTAAATGCAATTAAGTCCAAATTTTAGTTTAAAAGAAATGACCGCCAGTCAAACGGCTGAGCGTAAGGGTATTGATAACAACCCTAGTGAAGACCATATGGATAATTTAAAAGCAGTATGTGAAAATGTATTGCAAAAAGTTAGAGACCATTATGGCAAAGTTGTTTCAGTATCAAGTGGATACCGTAGTCCTCAATTATGTGTGGCAATTGGTTCATCAACCAATAGTCAGCATGCTAAGGGGCAGGCATCCGATTTTGAAATATATGGTGTACCTAATGCTGAGTTGTGTAAGTGGATCGCTGATAATTGCGAATATGACCAATTAATATTGGAATATCACAATTTAGACGAACCGAATAGCGGATGGATACATTGTTCTTATAGGTCAGATGGTGAAAACCGAAAACAGATATTAAGAGCATATAAAAAAGAAGGGGGTGGTACTGCTTATACGGAGTACAATCCTGAATGAAAGCACGATAGGGAGAAGTTGAGGAGCGACCCTGGTTTAATAAATGACCATTTAATGTTATATAGGTCAAACTAGACTTGACAAAACGCTCAGAAAGTGGTATAGTAAGAATATGATTACAAAAGTTGATACATTAGGAAGTTTGAACTTCGGTCCATATGTGGCTTATTTTGATGTACATACAGAACTGTTAGAAGGTCTTTTATCAAGAGGTAAAAAACTAGAACCAGGTTCTGCTAATAAAGATTTAGCAGGTGTATTGAAAGACCAAAGAAATTATACTATGGAAGATAAAGAATGGTTTATAAAACAGTTTCAACCATATGTAGATGAATATGTTGAAGGTCAATGTAGATTTGTGAGGCAACAATATTCAGAACCAAACTTTACAAAGAAATATCATTTGTTAGGTTTATGGATTAACTATATGAAAGAAAGAGAATATAATCCTGAACATGTACACCGTGGAGCAATAACTTGGGTTATATATTTAAAAACACCTGATTTACAGTATGAACAAAATGGATATACAGGTACAAGTGTTGGTCCAGGTAGAGTGGCATTTCATTATGGTGAACAATCAAATCCAAAATGGGCAGAGCATACATACAGTTATGAACCTGTAGAAGGTAAAATGTGGATGTTCCCTGCTCAGTTAAGACATGAAGTAATTCCTTATACAACCAAAGGTGAAAGAATAAGTGTATCTGGTAATTTTTACTTTATACACCCTAGTCAAGAAACTTCAGCAGAGGTACTAACTTCGCAAAAAGAATTACAAGATGAAATTATAGGTAAAAAATAATGACAAATTTTATAAAGTTAGATGATAGCAAGTGGCCTACTACTAAAGGCAGACGCATAGATGGTTTCCGTTTTTATGAAATAGACGGCAAAAATTATCCATCAATCACAACGGTATTAGGTGTACAATCAAAACCAGGTTTAGTGAAGTGGCGTAAAGATGTAGGTGAAGAGGCGGCTAAATGGGAAATGAATAGAGCGGCACGAAGAGGTAAGGCTACCCATACATTAGTTGAACAATACCTAAAAGAGGAAACACCAAGTATTCGTGATGTGTTGCCTTTAGGTTTGTTCAGACTATTAAAACCTTATATAGACCAAATTAAAAACATACATGCTTTAGAAAAAATTATGTACAGTAAGAAACTGACTGTTGCAGGTCAAGTTGATTGTATAGGTGAGTATAACGGCAAACTTTCCGTAATAGATTTTAAGACAGCGAACAAGGAACGAAATGACGCATGGAATTTGAACTACTATTTACAGACAACTGCCTATGCAATGATGTATGAAGAGCTATTCGGGACTCCCATAGAACAAATTGTTATCCTTATGGCATCCGAAGATGGCGGCTCACGAGCATTTATAAAAGAAAAGAAAGATTATTTACCCGAATTAGAGAAGGTGATACAATACTTTTATAAATACTACCAAGAACTTAACAAAGATAAAATAACTTAACAAAGATAAAATCAAGCAAAATCATTAACAAAGTGGCGAGAAATTATCCACGAGAGGTCACTTATGTTGAAAAGGTTAAAATCAATAATATTTGGAGCAGTACTCATAACTATGAGCACATTTGCTATGGCGGAGCAGGAAACATCACCATTGCCTGAAATGCCAAGTGAACAAGGGCAATTATATTGGTTACAAATGCCTGTTATATGTGGAACTAGTGAAAGTGTACTTGCATATATAGAAAAGAATGAAATGACATTGGTTAATGTTTCTTTTGGTAGAGAAAAATCTAAACCAGATGGAACCCCGGTCTTTGTAATACAATATTTTATTGACCCTAGCTACACACAATCAATTGTAGTTATGTCAACAATGGGTGGTGAAGAATCTTGTATATTATACAAGTCATTTGATTTAAAATTTATGCCACAAAAACAAAGTTTATAATGAATTTGACGCTGAAGGATAGATAATAGTTGGAGAAGACTCGGGTGCAATTCCCGACCACTCCACCATTTATACAATGCAATATAAGGGGTGGAATTAGGATCGATTCACAATCAAAACTATCTGGAGTTAAATCGCTGATAGCGTACTATCAAAACACATAAAAGCTAACGAAAGTTACGCCATGGCTGCCTAGTTAATAGGTAACCGGAGTTTTGTGGATTGTACTTTGCAACAGAAACAATCCACACTTTACTTTTTTGTTAATATATGATATATATGGAAGATGAACTCAAAAGAATTTAGTTTAATAATTGAAAATGTAGTTAAAGAAAAAAGACCCATAACTTACATTGAAGCTATAGTATGGTATTGTGATGAAAACAATATTGAAGTTGAAACTACAGCACGACTAATATCCAAATCCCTAAAAGAAAAAATCCAATTAGAAGCTCAAGAGAAAAATCTTTTGAAAATTAAAAAAGCAGGAGCATTACCTGTATGAGTAGGCATATATCATGTTCAGGCAGAAAACTACCAGAATTTTACATTAAGACCTATTTGGATATTCAAATCCAACATGCTGCCAAACACTCCAATTTTGAATTTGGATATGAAGATATAGATTCTGTATTTGGACAAGTAGAAGAATATTGTCCATTATATGGTGGTAGACCTGCTGAGTATCCAGAAATGTTTGACAATGATATTAAATGGATTTATGATAATGGTATCGGTATGAAATTAACCTTACAAAATAAATTCATAACTGATAAACATTATAAAGACAGCAAACCTCTATTAAAAGAATATAATCGGCCAGGTAATTCAGTTATTACAGCAACTGATAAGTTATCAGAATATATTAAAAATGATTTTCCTCATTATAAGATAGAGGCAAGTTGCATACAAGATATTACTGATAATGACCACTATGAAAAGACAGTTGCATTGGGACTATATGATACGATTGTTTTACCTATTCATTGTAATGATGACTTGGAGTTTGTAAAGAGTATCAAAAGAAAAGATATGTTGAGATTGTTTATGAATGTAGAGTGTTCTTATAGTTGTCCTAGTAAGGTATGTTATGCTACAACATCTAAAATCAATAGTAAAGATACAGAAAGACCTTTTGTATGTAGTTTGATTGACTTCGGTCAAGAAAGAACCTTTTACAATGATGATATAAATTGGGGTGAATTTTATTTTGATTTACCTATGTATGAGAAAATGGGTATATCTAAATTTAAATTAGTCCCACCTATAGAAGTACAACAGCGAACTGCCTTAATGTATAAGAAAAACCACGATTGGTTGGTTAAGAAGAAATGATAGATAGAATTTATATACCCACATATAAAAGACACGATAAACAAATATTTTATAATAGTTTACCTGAGCAGTATAAGAAAATAGTTATATTTGTTATACAGAAACAAGAAGAACATTTATTTACAGATAAGAATATATTAGTTGTAGATAATAACATAGGTATAGCAAAGACCAGAGAGATAATTCATAGAACAGGTGCTAAAAGAGAAGAAAGATATTTAATGGTTGATGATGATATTACTTTAATGAGAAGAAATGCTAAGTATTATGGCAGACCTTCTAATATGAAGACAGTAAAAAGACCATTGACATTGAACGATTGGTATGATATGTTAGATACATTGGACAAATGCCACAAAGATAATATATGTTGTGGTCTTAAATTAGGTAGTATATTACCAAAATTTGATAAACCAATATTTTATAACGGAGGTATTTTTTGTATTGTATCAGTTGACGGCAAACAATTAAAGAATGTTATTGATGAATTAGATTTTAATTATGTAGTGATTGATGAAGATGTTAATTTTAATTTAGAACTATTAACTAGAGGTTATAGTAATGCTGTTTTAGATGAATTTTGTTATATGCAAAAATTTAATGCTAAGGGTGGAGTAAATAATATTAGAACTCAAAAATTAGCAGATGATAGTATAAAGAAAATGAATAAGAAATTTCCTAGATATTATACAATACTAGATGGAATACCTAATAGCAAAACTATAGCAACAATTAAAACAAGAGTGATGTACAGTAGAGCTTATAATGAACATAGAAATAGTTGATAAAATGGGAAGTGACCTATCAGTAGTTAATGCTGCTAGAGTATCCTTTGCAAAAAGAAAAGATGTACTTGATGAAAAAGATGACAAGTTAATTAAGTATTTGGCATTGCACGGACATTGGTCACCATTTGCTCACGCCTTTCTATCATTTAGAATTAAAGCACCTATCTTTGTTGCAAGACAATTAGTTAAACATCAAGTAGGTTTAAGTTGGAACGAAGTGAGTAGAAGATATGTAGATGATAAACCAGAATTTTATATACCATTTATGTGGCGTAAGAGACCAGAGAAAAGTATTAAACAAGGTTCAAGTGATGAAGAAGTTGAATATGATATTATGCATTTAATAAATGTAGCCAAAGAAACTTATAATGATATGTTAGAAGAAGGCATAGCACCTGAAATGGCTAGAATGGTATTACCACAATGTATGATGACCGAGTGGATATGGTCAGGTAGTGTATTCGCTTTCAGTAGAGTATGTAATTTAAGGAGTAAGAGTAATGCTCAAGCAGAAACAAGAATGATAACACAACAACTATCAAGACATATGAAAGACCATTTCCCAATCTGTTATAAGTATTTGATAGATTGATATGTATGGAGGATTTGATGTTTTCAGGACTTATTTGGCGGTTAAAATGCATTTTACAACCGACACTTATAACTATGCAAAGTATGAAGGACGAGTAAATGCTGGATTGGAAACTTTTACAAAAAGAAATGATAGATATTTTTTTCATAAACTTAGCAAGAGATATGGTCAAGACCAGATTGTTGACTACTTTGTTGCCAACTTCTTGGCAGATAGTAAGAAATGGATTGGAAATTTAATTAGTAATGAAGGTGCTGACGAATACAATAAATTTAGAAAATATAAAGAGTCAATTGGGTATCATTTTCGTAACGATTGTGTATACATTAGCGATGATTTTAACAGGAGGAATATTTCTTTTGATAATGGTTTTGGTGTACATAACGGACAACACCCTAGAGCTTTACGATTACTTATTCAAAAGAAAATTCACTTCCAGACCGCCTTCATCATGGATTCAATCATATCGTTTAGTAAGGATTGGAATAATAATATTGAAGAAAAGGTTGTTTGGACTCAAATTTATAAAAAATTTGTTAAGATGAAACCATTTATACATTTTAATAGAACACAGGCAAAACTTACAATGAAAGAAGTATTTACAAAATGAAAAAGGAGTTGCTAAGTGACTAGGTTTTCTATATTGAAACCAGGAAATCCAATGATAAACATTTTACCAAAACATTTAGGTGGTCATAAGGGAAGAACACATAGAGTATTTTGTATTGGTAATGGTGAGAGTAGAAAAGGTTTTGATTTAGAAAGATTAAGACCTCTTGGTCACATATATGGTTGCAATGCTCTTCATAGAGAATTTTTACCAGATGTAATAACTTCTGTAGACCATGGAATGATACATGAAATATATCATGCTGGTATAGCACAAAAAATACCTTGTTATTTTAGAGATTTTACAAAAGTACCAGCACCAATGTACCATGATATGGTTGAATGTCAAGTATCGCCAGGTGAATTACAAAAGTTAAGAGATAGAGGTGATGTTTTTATAGAAAATGAAAGAGGTGATAGTACAGAATTTGTTTTACATGGTGCTGCTCTAAAAGGTATTGCAGATATAATTTTAAAAGATGGCAGTCATAAGAAACGAAAAATAGACCATACTACAATAAAGGTATCTTGGATTAAAAAACCTGATTTTTCAAACTCATTGAATGATGTGATGTTTGAACCGAACGGTAAGAAAAGAGACCATGGCTGGGCATGTGGTCCTTCTGCTGGTTATGTATCAATTTATAGAGATAAACCAGAAGAAGTGTATTTAATAGGACATGATTTATATAGTCACAATGAAAAGATTAACAACTTATACAAGAGTACAAAGCACTATGTATCAAAAGAAACCAGTCCAACACCAGCAGTTAATTGGATAAATCAATGGAAAACGCTGATGGATTGGTATCCTACTGTTAAATTCTATAAGGTTAACAGATATAATGATAGTAGAGATAAGGTTAATCAGCATATTAAAGAGTGGAGAAATGTGCCAAATATACATTACATAGATTATTCCACCATTGACAATCTAGTGTAATTGGTGTATATTAGATAACAATATGCGTAAAGTAATTTTATTTGCAAGTAATTTTATCTGTCTGGCTGAACATAGTTTAAGTGGACTAAAGGCATGGGCAAGGAGGGTTATGGCCGAATGGCTGAAGACACCTTGTTTAGTTTCAAGTAGGGACCAATCTTTCATAGATATTGGACACTTCCTGGAAAATTGTGGGTGCGTTCCAACAAGACCCACGACAGACGCATATTACATTAATAGTATATTATAAGAATGACAAAACGAAAGACCATTATAAATAATACTGAAGGCGATTATATAGCCTACACAAATACAATGAATATGTTAATACAAGGAGAAAATACATATGGATTTTAATACATTAAAATCAAGTCAAAGCAATTTTGACGCAATCACAAAGGCTCTGGAAACGAAATTAAGTCCAGCAGACCAAACAAACAAAAACAAGTATCAAGACGAAAGAATTTGGAAACCTGAATTAGATAAAACTGGAAATGGTTATGCCGTTATCAGATTTTTACCAGCATCCAAAGACGAAGAAATGCCATGGGTTAGAGTGTGGTCACACGCATTTCAGGACAAAGGCGGTTGGTACATTGAAAATTCATTAACAACTTTAAATAAAAAGGATCCAGTTAGTGAAGACAATACTAGATTATGGAATACAGGTGTTGATAGTGATAAAGATATCGCTAGAAAGCGTAAAAGAAAACTATCATATTATTCCAACATCTATATCGTAAGTGATCCAAAGCATCCTGAAAATGAAGGTAAGGTGTTCTTATTCAAATTCGGTAAAAAGATATTTGATAAGATAACTGAAGCAATGCAACCAGCATTTGATGATGAGAAACCAATTAACCCATTTGATTTTTGGAAAGGTGCAAACTTTAAACTAAAAATCAGAAAAGTTGATGGTTATTGGAACTACGATAAATCGGAGTTTGAAGGAGTTTCCCAATTCAAGAGTACAGATGATGAAATTAAATCTGTATGGGAAAATCAATATCCTTTACAACCTTTCTTGGCACCAAGTAATTTTAAAACCTATGATGAACTCAAAGAGAAACTGAATAGGATACTTACTGGCGCCAGAAATACAGAAACCGTGGACAATGTAGACCTCCCACCACAATCCACAACCTCTGTAAAAATGCCAGAAGTAAAAGATACTATCAAAGCTAGTGGAGCAGATGAGGATGATACCTTATCTTATTTTAGTAAGTTAGCTGACGAAGAGTAATCTTTCTCTCTCAAATACTTCTGTATTTAAAGGGCGGTTAGTAATAACCGCCCTTTTTTCATTATAAATATACCTATGGTAGATATATTTAATCCACTTGTAGATTTACAACAAAATCAGATGAAAGCTGCTGGTTGGTACAGGAAAGCAGTATCGCTGTTAGGCAGTAGAGCAACTGCTTCTCAATTGATGAGAAGTGGTAAATTGATAAGTAAACCTACACCTGGTCGTATGTATTTCTTTTATTATGACCCAAAGACTAAAGCAAAGTTGCCCTTTTATGACATATTTCCTTTAGTTTTTCCTGTTGACTCATTTAGAGGTGGATTTGTAGGGTTGAATTTTCACTATTTACCATACGGATTGAGATTTAAACTATTACAAGATATACAATCATATAGAACTAATAATAAATTTGATAGCACAACAAGACTAGCGGCAACTTATAATTCTTTAAGAGGTATGTCAACAATTAAACCAACTATCAAAAAATATTTATGGAAGCATGTTAGGTCAAATTTTTTAAGAGTAGATGTAGATGAAATGGCAATAGCAACTTATTTACCAGTGGCAATCTTTAAGAAAGCAAGTATTGGTACTGTGTTCGCTGATAGTAGGAGAAAAATCTAATGGCCATACTCCGAGGCGGCCGCCGAATAGGCAATATGGATATCCGTATAGGACTTCCTAGAGATAAGTCTATGAATAATATCCCAGGTGATAGAAGACTTAAACAAAAGGTTGGTGGCAATCCAGAATCCACAATAAACAGATTTATAGCACAGATAAATCAAGGTGAAGGTATGGCAAGACCTACTAGATTTTTATGTGTATTTTATTTACCTAAAATTTTAAGTGAAATGAGTTTTACTTCAAAATCAGCATATACAGAAAAAAATGAAATAAATAATGATTTAGAAAGTCCTGAAATGGCAAGAAATGTTGGTATGATGTGCCATACTATTACCATGCCTAGTAGAAATGTAAACTCAAAAGAACATAAAATATATGGACCAGCAAGAGAAATGCCTCATGGGTATACTGTTTTACAGGAAATTGGTGGTACATTTTATGGTGATAAGTTTTTAAGACAAAGATTATTTTTTGAGAATTGGCAGAAAAAAATATTTAATATCAATACTCACAATATGCATTATTATGAAGATTATGCCGGTACAATGGACATATATCAATTAGGTCAATTTGCATCCGAAAATGATAGAGATAGAGTGACTTACGGTGTACGATTGTATGAAGTTTATCCAGATACACTTAACTCACTTTCTTATGGTTATGATAAAACAAACGAGGTAATGAATGTAGGAGTAAAATTTAAATATAGAACTTGGCAAAATTTATTAGCAGACCAAGTAGACGGCGCAACAATAGGTGATTCATTTGGTGAATTGCCTACAATCAAGGCGTCAAAAGATTTCGGTTTATTTAGTGGTATACTAAATAGATTACCTCCTGAAATACGGAGAGTTGGCCGTGATGTACTACAAACGGTTAAAAGAAACTTACCTATTGGTAAGACGACTGGCGGAAGAGTATTTCCACCATTTTTATAATTAATATAAAGGAGATAATATTATGGCATTGCCTATATTAGAAACAGCGACATATGAGTTGACTTTACCTTCAACGGATGTCAAGATTAAATACAGACCTTTTTTGGTAAAAGAAGAAAAGATTTTGTTAATGGCTTTAGAGTCAGGTGAAAATAAACAAATAACTTCTGCCTTAAAAGAAATTGTATCTACTTGTACATTCAATGCAATAAATGTAAATTTATTGCCAACATTTGATTTAGAATATGTATTTTTACAGATAAGAGCAAAATCAGTTGGTGAAGTGGTTAAAGTTAAATTACTATGTCCAGACGATAAGAAGACCTATGGAGAAGTAGAGGTTGATTTAACAAAGGTTGAGGTTCATGTTGATGATAAGCATGATAATAAGATACAGATAAACGATAAAGTATCTATTCTTATGAAATATCCAACAATTGACGCCATTGACCCAAATGTTGATACAACAAAATTAAAAACGGAAAATTTGTTTCAGATTATTGCTAATTCAATACATGAAATATATGAAGGCGACAAAGTGCATAATGTAAAAGATTATACAAAGGAAGACATACAGAAATTTATAGATGGACTTAATACAAGTCACTTTAATAAAATTCAAGGGTTTTTCAACACTATGCCTAAATTACAGCATGATGTTGAAGTTGTAAATCCTAAAACAAAGGTGAAAAGTAAAATGACATTGAGTGGGTTATCGGATTTTTTTCAATCGCCCTCTCACACGACAACCTAGAAAACTATTTCCAGGTAAATTTTGCTTTAATGCAACATCATAAATATTCTTTAGCAGAATTAGAGAATATGGTTCCGTGGGAGAGGGAGATATATACAACTCTACTCTTACAACATTTAAAAGATGAGAAAGAGAAGGCTCGTCAACAAGATAGGAAATAAAATGGCAGATGATTTAGTAAAAGTAAAAAAGACTACTGAAGAGTATGAAGTAGCAAAAAGCGATTTGATACCAAATGAAGGTGATGAAGCACCTACTTGGTACAATAAAACAGCAGGACTATTAGATAAGTTTAGAGTAATACCTAGACTAGTAATGTTGGCTTACATTTTTGCTTTTTATAAATCAGTAACCTGGTTTATGACATTACCTGACCCAACCAATTCGCAAGCAATGTACATATCAACTATCGTTGGTGCTGGCGCTGCTTTCTTTGGTTTATATGTTGGTAAACCTGGTACAAAATTACCGAAGAATAAGAAATAATTAAATGGCAAAAAATCCAGAAATAATAAAAACTAGAAAAGCAAGAGGTGAGGATGCTGTTCATGTTAAGGTTGATATATCTAAAGAAACAATCAAAGCTTCTTTAACTGATACAGTAAACTCTATAAGAGATACTAGTAAAGCTGCTATTGATAGTATTAAATCAGCAATGACAGGTTCTACTCCATCTGCTGCTACTGCTCCAATTGGTGGTTCTGGATTAGGAAAGGGTTTAGAAAATCCATTTGGAGGTTCAGAAGATACTGGATTTAAAGAAGGTCTTGAAGCTACTGGTAAAGCAACAGTAGTCGGTATTAATAAAGTTTTTTCTGTTTTAGCAGACCAATTTGGTTTTACCAAGAAGGTACATTTAGATAAGAAGGATGCTGGTACAGAAAAAGATGGAAAAAAAGGTGAACCAGAAAAACCAAGAGTAATATCAAAAGAAAATTTAACTGGTGGATTTGGTATAAAAGGCATTGCTGCTCTCTTTGCTCTTGCTGCTTTTGCAAAAGCGCTTAATGTAGATGATATTATGAGATTACCAGGACAAATACCTGCCATTAAATCAATGGCAACCTTTGTTAAAGGTATGGCAAAGATTGGTACATTAGGTTTTGGTGCTAAAATTATTGATACTGCTAGCGATGCTATTAAAGGTATAGGACCAGCAATAAGGAATGCTATTGCAGGTGAAAAAGGTTTAGTTGGTATTCTGTCAAGATTTTTTGGTAAATCTAATTTTCTATCTCTTACACCTGTTAGAACTGCTACTATACAATTTACTAAAAACTTTACAGTTTCATTTACTAGGTTTCTTAATGGGTTTAAAAATGCTTTTGCAGGACTTAAATCAGGTATAGCAACAACATTAGCACCTTTTAAAAGTATTGTTGGGGCATTATTTGCTGAAGGTGGTGCATTAGCAAAACTTACTGGTGGGTTTTTATCTATGTTTAAACCTGTTACCAGATTACTTTCTAAATTGGCATGGCCGATTACATTAATATTTGCTATAATAGATGGTGTTCAAGGTTTTATAGAAGGTTATAAAGCAGATGGTATTATCGGTGGTATTAAAGGGGCAATTGTAGGAATTGTTGATGGATTTATTGGAAGTTTAGTTAGATTGGTTACAGGTTTACTAGGTTCTTTCTTATCATTTTTAGGACTTGACGCAATGGGAGCAAGTATAACACAATTTGGTGAAGATGTAATGGCAAACTTTACAAAGGCATTAGGTGGTCTTGTAGATTTTGTGGCAGGTATATTTACACTTGATTTAGAAAGAATTACAGCAGGTCTTGGCAATTTAGTCGGCGGTACATTTGGTTGGATAACTGATATAGCATTAGCACCACTTAATTTGATTGTTAATTTCTTTAAGGATATATTCAATTGGGGAGACCCCGAAACACCATTTAATTTGAAAGATACAATTATGGCACCTGTTAATGCTGCTATAGATTGGATTAAAGGAATATTTAAATGGGCAGGTGGAGGAACTGTATTGTTTGATATGGGCACATGGTTTAAGGCAATCGGATCAGGTGCATTAGCGGCAATGAAAGCTGCTTTACCAGGTGGAAAATCACCGGGAGAAGCATTTTGGGAAAGTTATGACGCTGTTATGGCAACCGGTGCTTCTATAAAAGCTGCAAAAAGACTTGGCGCTGATTTATCAGAAACAGGCGACGCTCAAGTGGCCCAAAGAGAAGAAGATATGAAAGAAACAATAGAAGGTTATAATAAAAGAGTAAAGCATGATATCAACTCAATAACATCCAACATGTCGGTAATTACCCAAGGTGCAAGTGGTATGACAGGAGTGGATGAGATTGATAATATGAGTGCTGCAGATAAGAAAAGATTGGATTTGGATTTAATGTCCCATGTTGCTGGTATGCCTGAAGTAAGACCAATGATAGTAGACCAATCAATTAAATCAAATAATCAATCATCAAATTCTAGTACAAAAATTTATGCTGGCAAATTAAATACTGTTGTTGACCCATACCACGACAAAGCATTGTATTTTGAAGCAATGGCTTAATACTTACCTAATTCTTTTTCAGTAAGCAATTTAAATTTCATATTATTATCACTACAATACGATTTAGCGGCTTGCCATTTGGCTTGATTTTTGATATACTGGAAACTCTCTCTTAAATATGATTTGGTTTTTCGTTTAGGTGGTTTTGGTTTACCGATTTGACGAGAAGGTTTAATCTCTATCATATACTTCTCCTCTTTAATAGTTTTAATTACAAAGTCTGGAAAGTATCTATGGTATTTTTTATCTAGTGGATTGAAGTATGGAATTGGCAATTCTTCGCTTGCCCAATGCAGTATATCTTTATTCAAGTCACAATAACGCATAAAGCGTCTTTCTAACAATGAACGGTATACTATTTGATTGGGATTACCAACATACTTCTTTGGGTTAGTTGGTTTGAATAATCCTTTATAACTCTTTGCCATAATCTATGTATAATCTATATAAATATTACTAATAAGGATATTTAGTCAATGGCAAAGAAACTATTAAAAAGCGTAATCAATAATTTAGCAACACCATTTCTTTCTAATATAGTTAGCAATTTTGCTAGCAATAGTAGCAAGGACGCAGGTAAGGTTGCAGCTACATTACTATCAAAGTCACCTTTTGAAATTAAAGACAGTCAGCAAGAATCATTAAAAAGAAATCCATTAACTTTCGAATCTGTACAATATCCTTTAGATTTAGGAACTGAAGAATTGGGACACTATATTGTATTTAATTCTGGTTTTATTAATTATAATCCACAAGATAGAAATACTCCTTTTTCTCAATCAGTTCGGTTACCAAATAAAGTAGATGAAGCAAAAGCAAATATAACTTCTGCTATTGGCAAAGGATTTAAAAAAACACTTAATTTAGACGCAGGTGATTTAGCAACAATAAGACAACCTTCTGGTTATAATAATACAACAGCGATTGCTTTGTATATGCCTCCTGATGTTAAGGTAAAATATGGTCAAACTTATACAGCGGAGGATGCTGCTTTGTTTGGAGATATTGAGCAAGGCATGATAGGTGTTGCAGACGCTGAAACCGGCGGTGAACAAATGAAAGCAGCTCTAGTAGGTACTGGTGGTCCTTTGATTAGATATGGTAAAAAAGCATTAGGTGAATTTGCAAGTATAGCTGGCATGGGTGATCCTATGAAGCTCGTTGCTAAAAGATATAATATGGCAATGAATAATAGAAGTGAACAATTTTATGATGGACCAGTATATAGAAAATTCTCATATGACTTTGACTTTTGGCCTAGAAATGAAAAAGAGTCATTAGCAGTAGAACAAATATGTACCATATTTAAATACAATTCATCACCAGGTCTTAAAGATAAATTTGGTGCTATATTTGAAATACCAAATTATTGGCAAATTAGATATTACCATAAGACAGAAGAAAATGAAAATTTACATAAAATTGGTGCATGTTATTGTGAAAATGTATCAATTGATTATTCACCAGAAGAAGAACTTTCATTTTTTGGTAATGGGAAACCAACACATACAAAATTATCAGTATCATTTGTTGAAGATAGAATGTTAACTAAAAATGATATAGTGGATGGAGCATAATGAGATATTTTGCAGAATTTCCTACCATTACATATCAAATAGCAGGCACAGGTGGAGCATATAAATTAGTACCTGATATATTCAGAAGAGTAAGAGCTAGAAGTAAAATTTTAGGCAATTTATCCTTTTTGGATGCTTATGATATAAATGAAGGAGATTCTCCTGAAGCTGTGGCATATAAAGCATACGGTTCTACAGATTATTTTTTTATTGTACTATTGGTTAATAATATTATCAATAGATACTATGACTGGCCTTTGGATGAATATAATTTCCAACAGTTTTGTAAAGACAAATATGACAATCCAGATGGTATTCATCATTATGAAAAAATACAATCAAGTGGTAAACAAAAAGGTGATGGACCGGCAGATTATTCACATATGATTTGTTGCAATTCAACGGACATAGGTGCAGTATCGGTATCCAATATACAATATGAAAGAAGATTACAAGATAAGAAAAGACAAATTAAAATGTTATTGCCAACATACTTGAATGTTTTTATTGATGAGTTCCGAAAATTGATTAGAAAATGATATGGGTTATACAGATAAGAACACATTAGATAAGCCGGGTCAGTATACCATTTCTGACCTGAGCATTATACCTTACAGAATCACTAAAGAATTATCGGCACCAAAACCTATGGAGATATTAGGTATTACCGTTAACTTTGAAATTAGTGAAGATATATTCCAACATAATATGGTTGGGTCGGTTATAGTATATGATACCCAAGATATTAGAACTATATTACCTATCACAGGTCTTGAAAAATTATCCGTTAAGTTTAATACTCCTGGTTTGCCTGGTTATGACGCAACACTAGATAATGGACAACCTTTCCAAATATACAAAGTAGATAAAATAAGACTAGAAGAGGGAGGTAAAAATCAATATTACCAAATCTTTTTCTGTTCCCAAGAAATGTACTATAACAGTATTTCAAAGATAAGTCAAGCCTTTACCGGACCGATAGAAGAAAGTATTGAAAAGATAGTAAGGAATAAATCATTTTTAAATAGTAAGAAGATATTACAATTTGAACCGACAAGAACTAATACCAAATATGTCATACCTAATTGGAGACCTTATACAACAATTGATTTTCTAGCAAGCAAGAGTGTTGCAGGTAAATATAATAACGCAGGTTATTTGTTCTATGAAACGGCAAGAGGTTTCCACTTTAGAAGTTTAGAGTCTATGTTGGTAAAGGGCGGTGCTTTTAATAGACAGTCAAGATGGAACTTTACTTCTCAAGCTGTAAGGGTAACCGATGGAAATCCACATGTGGACAATCCAGTACCTGATATAACTAGAAGGATGTCCTCGGTTCTAAAATATGAATTTGATAAACCTGTGGATACTCTGGAGAATATACAACAAGGCATGTACGCTAATCGGGTGGTGACTCATGACGCATATAATAAAGAAATTAAACATTATGATTTTAATTATCATAGGGAGTTTATGAACCAATGGCATTGTGAAGTTAAAGGTGATGGTAATGTACCAAAAGCATTATTACCTCTAGCACCGTGGAATAATAAAGGTTGGTTATCTGAAAACCCATTATCCAATTTAATGTGTTTTAGCAATACTGCTAAGGTACATAATGATTATGATTTTATAAACCCAGGAATGACAATAGGTAAAATCATATCACAAAAACAGGCTTATAGAAATATGAATTTAACATTATTAGTATATGGTAATACATCAATTGGTGCAGGTGATATAATTACCTTTAGTATGCCTATGCTGAGACCTGCTGCTCCAAATGAACCTGAAGAGGAGAATCCATATACCTCTGGTCGTTATCTAGTGATGGCAGTTAAACATACTGTTAATGTTGACGCAGGAAACAATACAATGATACTCAAATGCTTTAAGGACAGCGTTAGGACAGCATATCCGTATGAGGAGGACACACCTCCAGAAGGGAAAGACAACTCTGAATCATATAATATATACAAACAAGAGGAATAGATTAAAATGAAAAGAACCTCACAGAACCTCCGAGATTCCGCTGATTCCGGCGCCATAAAGGCTGGCCGTGTAAGTATGAATACCAAAGGGAGGATAACCGGCCTGATAAAGAGATATTTAACAGGTAAGAGTATGAGAGGTAATACTCATAAACAATTTGATAACAAAGAGAACATGAGGAAAGGGATATGATAGAAGAAGAACTAAAAAGGGTAGAGAAACTACCAGTAAGACTGCTCAAGGCAACCGTTAGGGGTGTCCGAGAGAACATTATCAGAGCCTACCGTGTTGAGAGTAAAAGAGAAACCTTTAATAAGGCCTCTACGCATATTCAAACGACGCTGACGCAGGCCTATTTGTACTCTACGCAGAAGGTCAAATCAGCGATACGCAGATTGCGTACAATAGGAGTAAATAAGGAGTAAATGCGTATAGTTAGCGGTTTAAAAGAAAACATTTAACGATAAAAATATTAATATGAACAAACATTTTATAGGGTACAATAACTTTATCTGGTTCACCGGTGTTGTGGAAGACAGGATGGATCCAGAGAAACTAGGCCGTGTGCGAGTGCGTTGCGTGGGTCTCCATACCAACGATAAGCAGATATTACCCACAGAAGATTTGCCGTGGTCGCAGGTCATTATGCCGGTCACGAGCACAGGTATATCCGGGTTAGGCCATTCACCGAGTTTTCTTGTTGAAGGCACATGGGTCTTCGGTTACCATCGTGATGGTAAGTCTTGTCAAGAGCCTATGGTTATTGGCACTATCCCTGGCAAACCTATTTTCAAAAATGATAAGAGCTGGCCTCTTGGATTTGTGGACGCAGAAGGCATTTACCCGAAATACGAAGGTGAAGTGGACACCAACAGGCTCGCAGTTAATGATACGCAGACTCCCCACCTTGCACTAGAACTCCGGAAATTGGTGCGTAAGACCTCTATTGCGACTGCCGACTTTAATTTGGTGGACAATGCAGACGGCAGTAAAACCGTTGCTTCAGATGGAGATACCTGGGACCAACCTGAAACCCCTTATGCGGCCAGTTATCCTTTTAACCATGTTTGGGAGACCGAATCCGGCCATATTAAAGAATGGGACGATACGAAGGATGCTGAGAGAATATTTGAATCCCATAGAACCGGTACCTCCTATGAAATACATCCGGATGGGACACAAACGGAGATAATAAAGGGCGATCATTATATCATAACTTCAGGCAAAAGTCAAGCCCTTATAGAAGGCCAATCGGATACCACCATAGAAGGCCGCCATAAGATTTACATTAACAAATCGGGAATACTCAATAACCATTATGACATACAAGTAGGACCGAATGCAAACATCAATGTCCAAGTGGATAAAGGGAATATAAACCTAGTGACCGTTGATGGCAAAATCAATGTGAATGCAGGTGGGGATTACAATGTTAAGGTCAAAGGGAATATGACCACCTTTGTAGAAGGAGACCTACAGGAAACGATTGAAGGTAAAAAGACTTCAAATACCACAAAGGCAGTCTTGCATACAGGAGAAACCTTTAAGGTGACTGCAAATAGAATTGACCTAAATGAATAAGGCTGGCCTTCTTCATTATCTGAAATGAATAAGATATGTATTGACTTTTACCAGGAAACCTGTAAACTGAATGGAGGCCTGCTGAAAGCTCTATAAGTAAAATAAGGCCATTTTTTAAAACTATAAATGCAATAACAATCATAAGGCATATATTCAATTTAATTTTTTTTTCTGGAAAATCTATTACATATAGAGTATTGCAACAACGCTTTCCATAACTGTCTATTTTCTACTAGTTAATATTACAAATTTCCTTGGATAATTTTTTTTCTGGCCATTTTTTCTGGCCATACCTTTTGCACATCTTTAAAAAAAGGACCGGTATAAATAATAATGCAGGATTGCTTTTATTTGCAACCTGTGTTATATTCAATGTATTTAAGCTTAAGCTTAAATTCACTTATAAGGATTGATATGACAAATAACGCCACGATAGTTGTTGTTTAATATTACATAAAAGGGAGCAATAGTCTCCACCGTGTTTTAATAACACATACATATATTAACAACAACTTATACCATCACCACAGTTCTGGCCTGTTCCTTGGTTGGTGGTCACCTTTTCTCTTGGAGTTTTAACTCATCCATTTTTTTTCTCGGGCTTTTTATTCTCTAGGAAGTGATTCTTATATATAGCGGTGTAGTAGCGGAATCCTTATAGGACCTGGAGTGGCTAAGCCACGCAAGCCAGTCGGTCACAATAAACACACATTTTCAAAACAACTCACATATACATACCAACTTACATATGTTCAATACAGGTCTTCTCCTGTTCCTATGTTCTCTTATAATTCTGGTTATTGTACTTATTATTGTGATGAATAACGACAAGGAACTATAAGCGTCGGAATCCTCGGAATCTTTAGGTGATTGCGAGGACGCAGATTTTCTTTGTCTTTATTTTATTGGTGGTCTTCTATGAAATCGTTTAACTGACTAAACAAGGAAGATAAATCACAAGTATTAATTTCATATACTTTTTCATCATCTTCATATTTGTCATTATAATCTTCAATCAACTCGGTCATTTCTGTTTCAAGTTTATCTATTTTATTTCTAACTTTAGCAGTCATTAGTTCATAGTCTTTTTCAGCAGGGGTATCATCAAACGAACACATAGGTAAGACTTCTATTGTATTCAAAGGTTGGTCTTTTAAATACTCTAATAACTCTTCATGTGTTATTGTTTGGTCTTGGTTAAATTGTGATAGGCCGGGTTCAATTACAGTATATTCTTTACTGATTATGAAATCAGATGGTAATACTTGTTGAACAGTAGTAAGTTTTGTCATTGTTTTTCCTTTCATTTATGCGTCCATCCTATACCATTGGACAGAAAAGTCAAGAAATATTTGGCTGGAAGCCAGTGAAATCGGCGTGCTCTTATTTCACTAATACCTGGTACCCTTTTTATACTTGCTATTCCACAAATAGATATAGTGACCCCTCCGTGTATAGCGAATCGTCAAGGGTTTCCAGCGGTCGTGTAATCTTAATGTTTTAATATAAGCAATACAATACTCTGGTTCCCAATCTACTATTCTGATTCGGTATGGTGATTTGCTGTATAAGGCTTTTTGACAATAGACTATGAAATCTACATCAGCAAAGCAGTGACTCTGATGGCTTGATTCTATGATGATTTTATTTTTAGATGGAACAATTCAGTTCATATAATATTGACCTTCTAAAGTTATATTTATATCACATAATAGCACCCATGTCAACCTTGACATAATATTATAAATAGTGTAGGATAAATGAGGAATTAATAATGTTTGAAAAACACGCCTATAATAAAAAGTTTTCATTAGGTCATTGGGATGGTTGTGTGGATGATAATATCTATTTACAATGTCTTGAAAATTCTAGTGAACAATACAGAAACGAAATATATGATATTTACTTTGGTGCAACATTTAAAAATGATGATGTACAATATGGCAATTGCATGGGATTGGATTGTTCAGAAGGTGCTTATAAAAACTTATTAAAGATACAAGAGAAGTATGGTATTCCTATTTCATTAACCTTTAATGATATGAATCGACCAGTTGAACTTTTGGATCATTGGAAAGATTTTGTTAAGGCAGTTAAGAAATATTATGATGATGGTGTCCGTAGTTGTACTATTAGTCATACCCATTTAATGAGAATTGGTGAATTGCAATCGGCGTTTCCTGATATGAATTGGAAAAACACCGTTAATCATAGAATTACAGCTACACAAAGTTTTGTTGATTATGTTAAACTCGGTTATACGACTGTCCAATTGGATAGAGATTTTAATAGAAATTTACCAGAGTTAAAAAGAGTTAAGAAAGAAGCGGATAGATTAGGTGTTAGGACTTGTCTTTTAGTCCGAGAAGGTTGTATGCCAGAATGTCCCTTTAAAATGGAACACGATTGTTGGCAAAGTGGTGCATTGAAAGACGCAGATGTTAATAAAAAGGGTTTACCTAAACATTTTAATTATTGGGGTAAGGTTAATTTTACTTGTTCTCAATGGAGAAAATCAGAAGATTTACTAGACCTTGCAGAAGTTAGTCCAAGCCGGAGTCCAAGATTAGGTACAGATGTAACCGTCCACGATAAGAATGATTGGGACGACTTTGCAATGAATTGTGATATATTTAAAATTTCAGGAAGACTAACGACTCGTCCTCCTCACTTACAAGATGATATAGAAAAGAAATTTATTTATGGACTTGAAATTTTCAATAAAGAAGGTGCCGCTTCCGCTGTACCACCTGGTGGTGAAATGGTCATTCAAAGTCATAGTATTACAACAGCAAGACAGGCATTGGTCGTAGATAGTTTTAAAGAGATATATGAAAATAATTTGACACCAGTACATAAATGGTTAGAAGGTCATGCTTTACCTAAAAATAAACCAGTTATTACCAATATTGATAGTATTAAACAATCATTACAAAATCATTTTTGGAACAAACCTAAAGCAATTACTTTACAGAAACTTTTAAAGAGCTGTAGAAACCAATGTTATAAATGTCATAAGTGTGATGAACTCTTTAACAAAAATAAAGAGTTAGAATCTATTTTGGATTTATAATAAGATTTTTTACAAATAGCTTAGTTTATCTTATATATAATAATGTAAGATATAAACGAATCCCACACGCTCATTAATATTTAGTCACATATGGGCGTGTGAGGAGAATAATATTGGAAAAGAAAATGAAATATTTACTTATTACATTATTCTTTATTATGCAATTGTGTATGCCCACACAAGCTGATGATTTGACAGGCACAGATTTTATTAAAAGACTTGAAGTTTTGGAAAAGAAACAAAAGGACTTTATTGGTCCTGATATTCCAGACGGATTTTTCGTTAACGGTAATGTAGAAGCTTATTATGACGACCGGACTTATGATGATAGTTGGGATTCAAGAACTGAATTAACAGTAGGTATAGAAACTACTTTAGATAATGATTATTGGATAGGAGGTTCTACAAAATGGGATTCTCACTATTCATTAAATACAGCATTAAATAATACACTTGTAGAAAAGCAAATTGGTTTTGGTAATGATACATGTAGAGTATTCCTAGGAGAAACAGACGCACAAAGATTAGGTTTCGCAAAGACACCTAAAATATCAGCGCCTTTAATTTACACACAATCTAATTTTAGAATAGATCATAATGAAAAATCGGTACTAGCGTGTGGTGGTTATAAATGGGATAATCAATTTAAGTTTGATACACATAGACTTAAAAGAGAAATGCCTTATGCAATAAATGTAGGTTATGATAGAAAACAAGATACTACTTATACTACAGCAACTTACAATTTAGGTTTAGTAGAATTATCCTATATGAGGATTAGTTCACCAAAAGAAGCACCAGGTTATTCTGTTGACAAAGTACAGGAAGGTTATGCAGTTGGTGGTGCTTTACATCATTTAGGCATACCATTAGTTTGGGGTGTTGAAATGTGGGACGATAAAGATACTGGACTTGCAGAAGATGATAGGTGGGATATTGGAGGACTTTATTCTTTAAATGACAATATGTATGTTACCGCTCATAGGACAATCAATGATGACCTAGGTTATTCAGGTAATTATTACGGTTTAGTTTATAATGTTTATACTGATACAAATGTCCGTAAGAGAGCAGACCAAAGAGATGGATTAGAATTTGGACTTTATCTACACGATAAGGAACAAACTAGCGTCTATACAGGTGCTCACACGGATTATGGGAACCAAATTATTGGTTCAATAAGGTGGAAGTTCTAAATATAATAGTTGGTAAATGAAATGAATAAAATAAAGAAATTGTTATGGATGACTTTAGGGTTTATCTGTTTAGGTTGCGCTTATATAGGTGTGATCACACCAGGTATACCCTTTAGTATCTTTTTAGTAATTGCTGCTTTTAGTTTTGCAAAATCAAATAGGAAAATGCATGATTGGATAATGAACCATAAAATGTTTGGTCCTTTTCTTCGTAATTGGGGAACATATAGAATATTCCCACAAAAAGCAAAATATCTAATGATAATAACTATGTTATCTACACTAGTGATAATGTATATTGCAACAGGTAATTTAAATGCACTAATGTGGTCTTCCGCAGTTATGGCACTCGTAGCTATATGGGCATGGAAATATCCTTCAACAAAAAAAATACATGATACTAGAAAAAAAGAAGGAAAACGAATAGCCTGGATTAAATAAATAGTATTATTATGTTAAAACTGTTTATATATTTTTGGATCTTAATGATATTAATAGCAATCGGTTTAGGATATTATCACAATAATTTGGTTTGGTATGGATAATTTTTATTTGTTTTTATTAATATATGCTTTGAGTAATGGCTTTACAATGTCAAGGCATTACTGCTCCTATTTAAGAAACTTACGAGAAAAAATTATTGAAAAGATAACCTATGGTTGGTGGAT